>Ga0247722_10001289_pt1 | contig 14038 bp, 20 predicted proteins | sample MSEWelMarce3H_FC_FD_189094 | JGI IMG/M metagenome (GOLD analysis project Ga0247722, IMG submission 189094) | Subsurface sediment microbial communities from gas well in West Virginia, United States - MSEEL Well Study Marcellus 3H_FC | ecosystem: Environmental > Terrestrial > Deep subsurface >... | reverse complement strand
AAATATGTATCTGTAACTGTAGGAAGGGAGTATGGCAGATGGCAAGAGCAGAAAAGATATTAGAAGTGGTAGTATGGTTGTTGATTATTGGTGGTATGGGTTGGTTTTTTTATGGTTGTTATCAGTTAATTGATTTATTTTTTATAAGGGGATAAGAATGGTTGATTTAGTGAATAGACCACCGCATTACTTAGTGGGCGGTATAGAAGCAATAGATGTGATTAAAAGTCGTTTGACTAAAGAAGAGTATATTGGTTATCTTAAAGGTTGTAAGCTCAAATATGACTTACGTTATCCTTTTAAAGATAATCCACAACAAGATTTAGAAAAGTCTGATTGGTATAAGAACAAGTTATTAGATGCTACTAAAGATGATGGAGTTGAAATTCCACCAGAACTAGAAGCTCAATTACAAAGGTTTGATGATGAGTAAAATATATTGGATATTTATTGTGGTATTAGCTGCGTTAGCTATTTGGGGAACAGAACAGGTTATGGCTCAAACTACTACTATTCTTGCACCTGATGGGTCTGTAACAGTCTGTCAGGTAGGTAGTAATGGTGTGATTATCTGCGTCTAGTCATCCATTGGTGTTAGTTCGCCATAGAGAGCTAGCTCTTCGCCTGAGATTTCCACAACACTATCATTATCTAATGTAATGATTATAGTGCTATCTCCATGCAATGCTTCACAGGATACGATAGTTCTACCTAACATGTGATTACAGATAATCTCTACTTCTGACCGTTGCATAATTTTCCTATATATTTACTAAAGAGTCTTTGGCAATTTTTTCTGATTTAACAGACCTTGCCCACGACCCACAATTTTGACATTGATAGCGTTGATAAATAGCAGTCCTACTTCTTTGTGTACCACGAGATTGTAATTTGCGTGAAGCACAATTAGGACAACAAACGTCAGCAGAATATGCGTTATGATTTGGATGTTGTTTAATCCAACCCTTGAATTTATCGTAGACTTTCTCAAGTAATATAACATCATTCTTATTATATTCTTCCATTGTTTTCCATGCCTTACGGTCATCATTCATACACTTGACCCATAAAGCATGTCCTTCATGTTCTGTCTTGCTACCTAATCCTAAAGCCTGTGCTACATAATCTAGTTTGTTAGAAACAAATCTAAACTGTCTACGAGCTACCTGAAGTAAATCTATCTGTTTAGAGGGTGCTGGAGGTGGCATACCAGATAGTAAAAACTCTTTGTGTAGTATTGGTATGTCAAACCTAGAACCGTTGTAGTGAACAATGGCATCAGCTTCATCAAGAAGTTTATGCACAGAGTCTAGCATTTTTTGTTTGCCAGATTTTTGGATAGAGTCAAACATGATTTTAGATTCACCGTACCACTTGGCTGCATAACATAAAGTGTAAGATGATTCTAGTAATTGGTTTATAGAGATGTTCTGGTCAAAGATACCCCAGACATGAGCAGTATTTGGTGCTACTTCAATATCAATAAGTAATATTTTCATAGTAGTCTCTAAAGTTGAGATACTTTATTATATACTAGATAAATAATTAACATGAGTAATACATATTTAAAGTGGTCTATAGCACAAAAGATGTCGCAGATTAAATAATCTAGCATATCTTAATTGTGGCTGTTTTAGCTTTTTTTAGTTTGTCAAAAAACTTCTTATAAGCTATTTTAGAGTTACCTATGAAGTCTTTACCTGCCCATGTAGTGCCAAGTAAGATACATCCTTCTGTATGTGCTGAAGTATTACCTGAATGGATACGAACACCTGTGAAATTAGGAACGTCTAGTATATGTGGCATATCTTGTTTAAAGCGTACAGATGCGTCTATAATGACTTTGTATTCACCGGTAGGGATAGCAGTCTTACCTATGACTTTAGTGCCATTTCTAACTACATCTTCTAACGTATAACACTCATATATACCGTCTACATACATCTTGCCTACTGTATGCGTATCTTTAAATTCAAACCTTTTTACTTCAATCAACATATGAATTAATATATTCCAATGCACGAGTGAGATAATCCATAATTGCCATAAATACTAAAGCAATACCCATGACTACAAATAGCAATCCTACTACGATAAGTTTAAGTATAGATAAACCAATAAAGTTAAGTATGTTTAAAAATATCATTTCTTTTTGATATAGAACAAGCTGCGTTCACCAAATAAGTAGAAACCTACAGCACTAGCAAAGTTATCCACTTCTTGTGTAGATATACCTTTTAAGTGCATTGTAGCCCATGTGCCTAATACGATAAGACCAATCATAGGTCTCATAAGTCTAGTGATAGCTTCTACCCAAGGATAAGATGGGTTACCAGAACCTGCTTCATTCATTACTTTAAAGAACTCTAAGTCAATGTTTTTCATTTGAGCATATTGTTCTATAGTAGCTGGTTTAAATTGGTCAGGTGCTACAAAACGATTAATAAGAGATTTGCCTAAGTCCATAACAACTGGAGCAAAAGCAGATAACATAGTGATTGGGTCCATTATAGTTCCTTAGGGTCAAAGCCATACATCTTGGCTACACGTTTTTGTAGTTTTAAGAATAAACCTTTATGACTAGCATACTGTTCTGTTTTAGGTGAGTCTATATATACGCACATATGGATAATCTCATGGCATAAAGTCATTAAGACAGGGTATAGATGAGAATGACGTGCAGTAGATATAGTTATAACATGAGGCTCACCTTGCTCTGGTGGTTCATATTGTCCACATATAGTATCGTCATGCAATACTACGAAGTCTACTTTAGATGCAGGTGGTAGTTTATACTCGTCAAATATGGGCATTTCTATCAGAGCTGAATATAGGTTTGCTATATTGTTCTCTGTAATAAATGTCATTTGGCTAAGTGTGTCAATAAAAATACAATAACAAAACCTGCTGTGCCTAAAAGTATTTGTTCTAGGCGTTTGAGTCTTGCGTTTATTTGCTCATAACGTAACGCACAAACTTCCTCATGCGTACTTAAACGTGATTCTACGTCTGACTTTACCATTACTGTTCCTCTGATAATAAACCTGTTATAGGATTGATAAATGGTGCTGCTAATTCTCTAGCACCAATAAGACCTCTAGTAGATACTTGTGGGATAGGAGCATTGCCTGTAGCAAGTCTGTTACGCAATTGTTCTATGTTACGCAAACCTAATTGTTCTGCACCTTTTCTAGCAAGACCACCTACAACAGGTGTAGCAACAGCACCTATTGGACCACCAGCTAAGTATCCTAAGCCAACAGAACCGCCGCCAGATACAACTCCTGTAGGAGCTAGTTTACCAACAAATCTTAATAGATTTTGTATAGGACCGCCTTTAGCAGCAAGCTTAATAGCATTTTGTTCTTCTTTAGTAAACGTTCTTAATGCTTTAGGGTTATCAGCTAAATTAACTAATTTACGTCTTAATGCTTGTTCCATACCTGATTGTGTAAAGTTTGCTTCAGAACGCAAATCTGCACTAGCTACTAAGTCATCAATAATTTCTGTTTTCTTAGCACGTTTCCATAAGTCTCTAGCATCTGTTAAAGCTCTAACAGCTTCAGATGAACCTTTGGCTAATTGACCAGGTTGAGCAGTTTCTACAAAGTCATCTAGGTTTTCTACTAAAATACTTGCTAAACGTCTTTCAGATGCGTCTGCACTAGAACCTGCTGCTTGACCAATACGTCTTAATATTTCCATATTTTCAAGTGTTACATTAGAACCTTTTGTATCTTTAATTCTTTCTAATGCTGCAAATACTCTAGGTTGTAATGTTTTATCTAAACCTTCTTTAGCTAAAGTGCTTTCAATTTTGTTAGCAAATTGATTGTAAGAATTCTTTTTAAATACAGCACCTACTTCTTCAGCAAACTTGTATTGTTGACCAGCTTGACCTTTTAATTCTTGCACAGTAGGAGCTTGTAATGTACCTTTAGCACCTACAGCAAATGGTATACCTGCTGCAATACCTGCTGCCATACCTACCAAAGGACTACCTGTTTCTTCTGCAACATATTGTGATGTAGCACCTACAGGTAATGCTGCGGCAACTTGTCTTAAAGGTTCTTGTGATAATGTTTGTGCAATACCACGACCAACAGGTGTTGTAGCTGTTTTAGCTAATTGACCTAATGCACCTACTTGACCACCAACTCCACCTAATGCACTACCACCTACTTGTAATGCTCTTTCTGTTTGTGTTTCAGGCACAGGAAAACCTAGTTTAGTTAAACCTTTTTCTACTGTAGCTACAGGAGATGGAATATCGTATTTATCAGGTAATACTGCGTTTACACCTTTGGTAAGTAATTCAACAGCAGGTAAAGCTAATGAACCTGCTACAGCACCTAGAGGACCTCCTAAAGCACCGCCAGCAGATGCACCAATAACTGAAGGTGCAGCACCTCTAGCAATAGCACTTAATCCACGACCAACTTTCTCTAAAACACTTTTTTGTTTTTTCATTACAGAGTCAGGTAAGTCTTCAGGAGGAACTGCATTAGCACTTAGTTGCATAGGCAAATCACTTGCTGGCACTAAATTACTTGGTAAGTCTTCTACAGGCACTCTAGCCATTATTCATACTCCCATTGTCCATTTCTATATACCATTGGCTTACCACTCTTAGACTTAGTTTTAGCACCTTCTTTAAAACCAAAAGGTGTAGTATTAGATTGTTTAGCTTCAGGTGTTTTTTCTACGGATTTTAATTTATTGTTATAATCACTTATAAAGTCGCTAGTGTTATTGTATATTTTTCCTGTAAAACCTTTTAATGTGCCATTAGTATTATAATACTCTACTGCTTCTTGTTTAGTTTTAGCAGCACTAGACATTTGTTCTTGTAATAACTCAAGACGTTTTACATTAACACTTTGTGGCAATGCAGGGTTATACACTCTGTTAATTAATGCTTCACCTTCTTTTGCTGTAAACTGTGGACCTAAAATAAGTCTTAAGTTACGTTGTGCAATTTCTTGTACTTGTTCTTTAGTGTCTTGTGCTACAGGATTTGTATATTTAAGCAAGCCTGTATCATCTTGAACGCCAACAACTTTACCTGTAATTTTACCTTCAGGTTGTTGTTGAAGAATTTGTTTAGCATTTTCTAATTGTGTTAAACCTTTTTGCACATCTGAGAAACCACCGCCTACAGTAAAGTCTACTAAGTCTTGTGCTGACTTTTCTTCTACTTTAGCTTGTAATGGTGTAAGACTTTTCTTAACAATTTCAGCTTGTGTTTGTGGTGCTGCTGGTGGTTGTTGTAAACCTAATTTAAGTTCTAAAGCCTTAACTTCATTTCTTAATAATGGGTTTTTAGGGTCTTCTTGTGCTTTTTGGAAAGCCTCGTTATATCTATTTAATAATTGAATATCACTAGACTGACTTGCTTGACCACGAGTTTCTTGAGGAGCTTGATAAATAACTTGACCTTCTCTATTTACTAACGCACCGTCAATAGTATAAAGTTGGTCTTTGTTGTCTCTAGCTGCTAATAATTGTTGTCTATAAGCATTGTTTAAAGCTGAATTAATAGTGTCTTGAGATGAACCCATGCCACCAAGAAATGCTTTACCTAAATAAGGTAATGGAGAACCAGCACCTAAGTTTTTAGGAGTAGCTAAATATGTAGCACCTGCACCTAAAAGTCCTGATACCAATGCTTGATTTTTTAATTTTTCTTCTTGCATTGGGTCTAAAATACCACTTGGAATACTTGTTCCAAATGGAGTTAAACCTTCAAATAAATTGCCTAATCCACCATTTCTATCAAATAAAGCCATTAGAAGCCTCCTCTATAGAATGAAGGATATAAGTTAAGTTGGTTAGGAGTAACTTGCATCCTTGTAGCTACTCTTTCATTTGGACCTTGACCTAATGTAGGTGCGGCATTATACGTACCTCTAGTAACAGGTGGAATTGCTGGTTGACCTACTTGTTGTTGTTGTTCTTGTGGACTTACTGCTTTAACAACATCACCTGTAGTAGATAATGCTTGCATAGGGTTAGCTTTAGCCCAGTCTGATAATGCTCCATAACCTGACTCAACACCTCTTTGAACACTACCCATTAATGATGGGTCAAATCCACCACCACCCATAGCTGTTTGTTGACCAATGCCACCTAAAATTTGGTTTTGTGTGCCTGCAATATCAAACATACCTGTAGAACCTGTGTATAAAGGTGCATTTTGTGCTGCCATTGCTGGAGCTGATGCGCCTAAACCTGTAATTGAACCTGTAAGTCCTGGTGTCATTGTTTGTGCGCCAAATACACCTGTAGGTGTAAATGGACTAATAGCTTCTGTAGCACCAAATAAACCTGAGCCACCTGCTCCTGCTGTAGTAGCACCTGCGCCTGCGCCTGTAGCACCTGCTCCAAATAAACCTGAAGCACCACCTAACCCACCTAAAGCACCGCCCATTAAAGCACCGGTGATAGGGCTTTTGCCCATTGCTGCTGAACCTACAGCACCTATTGCTGCTGGAATTAAAATTGGTGCGCCCATTATTTACCTACCTTTCCTACTACATAACAAATTGGTTCTAAGATAGCACGATAAATCATGCCATAATTATCTCTAGTTTTACCACGTTTTTGTTTCCATATATCAGCAGTACGGTGTCTTGCGATATGCTCTAAAACACCCCTTAAAATGCGTTGTAGGGCATTCTTTTCACCAGCTTTGTAAGCATAGTTTACTAATGGTAAGAATAGTTTATGATAACCTTTTTCGTATGCTGGGTCTAAGTCTTTAGACTGAGCTAACCAAATAGAGTTACGGAAACTACCAAAGCCATATTCAGCATTCATAGCTGTACATACAATTTTTCCACCACCAGATGATTGTTGTTGTGATGTAGAAACTTGACCTTGAGGTGAGCCATAAGCAGCACCCAAGTATGCAGAAAGTTTTTGATATGGTAAGTTTTGTTCGTAGTTATAACGGTCAATAGCTGATTGTAATTCTGTTTGTTTATAACCCTCAGCAGTTTTACCTACGTTAGCTAATTGTTGAATATCTGCGTATTTACTTGCTTGTAATGATGGTGCAAGACCTGCTGCAGACTCTTGTCTAGCTCTTTCTTGAGCATAGTTAGTATAAGCTAGTTCACCCGCTTTGCCTGCCAATGTATCTGCAAGTGTTTTATTAGCACGACCTGTTAAGTCTGCCATAGCACCAGAACCGTAACGACCAGCTAATGATGATGTGCCAAATGCACCTTTAATTGCATCATTATATGCAGTAGTAGCTGAACTTACTGCAGGTCTCATTGCAGCTTCAAAGTATGGGTTACCAGCAGATAAATATTTACCTGAAAGTACATCATATTGCTGACCCATTGCAGCACCTGTAAGAGGGCTACCTGCTTTTGCTGCAGCTTCTGCTGCTGCTAATGACTCTGTTGTTTGAGCAGATGGACCAACATAAGTTGAACCAGGAAAGTAAGAAGGACCAGGAGTTCCGTATAATGTTTTAGCTTCTTGTAAACCATATTCTACAAACGGTCTTACTGTTGGGTCTAATTCAGAAGAAGTTTTAGAAGTAGTTGTACCTCCACCACCTGACCCACCACCACCATAAAATGTAAATGATTGTACTAATTCTTGTACCCAATTGTGTAACTTAAACATATCTAGTTCCTTAAAGTGTATATTCCCATGTTTGAGGTTTAAAACCCATTAGTCTTGCTCTACGTTCCCATCCTTTTCGTTGTGAATTGAATGTAACTTTAGACTTACCGCCTTGTTTTGCTATTGCTTGTATTTCTTGAAATGCTTGATAAAAAAGTGTTATATCGTTAATTGTTGACCATGAAGCCCATACATGAAGTGTGTCACCTATAGGTTGAAGTACTACAAAACCTACTGCTTTGTTATCTATCATACCTACAAATAACATAGACCTATTTTCGTAACAGTCACAATAAACATCTTCTATTATCCAAGATGTATGACCACGTTGTCTTACTAACTCAAGACCATGTTTAACATAATCCCAATGAGTCCTAAGTTGGTCTTTAGGTATGTAATGTAATATCATCCTACTATTATATAACGATACACCTTATTCGTGCCTGTATTTGCAGGATGCGATATAGTAGCCTGACCTTGTGACTGTGAACTAACATAAGGCTCTGTAAATAAGTTTGTAGTGAATGAATTAGCACTTAAATACTGAATGGTAACAATAGCACTAGGTGTTGCAGGTCTAGTAGGTGTTGTTTGTGCTGCTAAGTGTTCTATTGTTACTAATGTAGAACTTGTAGCCCATGCTAAACTTACATAGTCGTCTTTAGCAAGTTCTATATTAAAGTTTAATGCTGCAATAAGATTACCATAAATACTTGCACTTTTACGAGCTGGAACAGTAAATTTACTGTTAGAACCTGCAACATCTGAATTATTCTTTCTAAACCATATATCTAAGTCATGTTGAGCATTATCGGTATTAACAAATTGAATACTAAACTGCACATTATAAAGACCAGAATAGTCTACTTTTACTTTGTATCCATCTACTAAACTTGTGCCTAAAGAATAGTCTGTAGCATTAAGTGTAATGTTTGCTGTAGCTGTTATCGTAGCTATACTTTGATCAGTCGTATCTTGAAAAGCACCGTATGGGAAGTATGTACTAGCTGCTGTTTGTGTTGTAGGTTCTAAACCAATATAAGAATTATATCCTATACGTTCATCATAAATAGTAGTAGAAACTGCACTACTTGCAGCTAAAGTAATATTGCCTGTGTTATTAGACTTTCCTTCTACAAGGTTATTTACAATTTCAGCTACACTTCTAGGATCGCCACCTGTCCAAGGTAGTTTACGATACATGTCACGATCAGCCATTATCTAGTGCCTTGTGTAGTAATGTCTACATCTAGTCCTACAGCATGCTTCCAATTATCACCGCTAGGTATAAGTTTAAACCTATGATAACGACCAGAACTTCTTAAGCTACATCTTCCTTCAGTTGTTGCTGTGACATCTGAACTGTAAGTAATAGTTTCATCAAGGTTCTTACGACTTGCTACAGCTACACTTGCCGATCCATTATCTACCATTGGTCTTGCTAATGTAACTACTGAGTCATATCCTTGCTCAATATCGTTTGTAATAAGTTTTGCTGGCATATATGGGCCTGTAAAAGCTATTAGTTTAGTGCTACTTACACCTGCAAATACATATTGGCCACCAGCCCATAAACGATCATCTAATGATGCTGGAAGCGTATCTATAGTACCAAATGCGTCTAGGCCTTCTAGTGCTATATTAGATGTTGCAGATGAGCAAATATAGTCAGCAGTACTATCTGCTCTTGACCATTTTGATAATTTAAAGTTATAGATAAGCATTTCTGTAGTGCCATCTACTTTAAAATAGTTCCATATAACAAGTTTGCTAATAGGATCAGCTACACAACTCATCTTAGATAGTTTAGATATGTCTACATTAGTGTAAAAGTAGTTATCTACTTTTTCATCACCAATAGCAGTTAATGCAGTACCATCACATTGATAAAAGCCATCATCTGATAAGAAGAATGTAAGGTTGCCATATTGGGCTACAGATCCTTCAGCATTACATCCTACGTTGCGTGAAATAGTGTCAAATTGGAAAAAAAGTGGGCTGCCAGAATATGACATGCGAACCACGCTTTTTTCTAACAATACTAAGCCAAACTCTCCGCCTGTGATCCCAAGTATATTACCGCCATCTGCGATCAATTGAAAGTCGGCCTGAGATGCACCACCTGCAGTCCATGACCCTTCTGCGTTAATATCACTCCATTGAACCTTGTTATAGTCAGAGCCAATATTAGCACTTACTACAAAGTCACGTACAACTGTAATGAATTTAGCTGTAGGAGCATTAGCAGCAACGTCAGCAAACACAGTAGAAACGCCTACTTGCCATGACTGTATTTTTTCAGAGCCATTAGCAGCTAATACAACGTCACCAAATTGGACAAAGTTCCATCTATTTGAACCTGTATAACCACCGCCTTTAGATACATTATCTAAGTCTATATCGCTTGGGTTAAATTTAAATAGTTTTGTAGCTCCACCTGCAAATAGTTCTGTAGATGTACCAAATTTACCAGCAAAAGCATTGCTAAGTGCTTCAGATGCAGCATTAGATATTTCTTCTGAAGACATCATAGGAGCATATCCTACAGCAACTGGTACTACATTTTTTGCATCTGTGAGACAGTCTAATACTGTAGGCTGGTCAGGTAACCATTCCTTAAAAGTAATTCTTTGTGTTGCCATACTTTCCTCTTATTTAAAATATGGGCCAACCATCCAGGTGACTACTGAATATCTTACCCCTTTAGTGATAGGCTCAACGCCATGAACCATAAATGATGGAAATACTATTACGTCCCCTTTTTCTTGTGGGGGATATATCTTTTCATGGCTATTTATAATATAAAACTTACCGCCTTCAAAGTTATCATTAAGAATAGCTATTGCAGTTAATTTTCTTGTTTCATTTCCGTGTTGATGAAATGTATCTACATGAGCTTCATATTTACCATTTGGCTCATACATTAAAAATTCAGCTTGGTTAGAGTGTGTAATATTATATTGCCAATATTGATGGTTTATACTTAAAGCGCATGATGTTAATGTAGCACCTATACCTGCATGCAATGGCAATTGAAGTCTTTGAACGTTTCTAATATCTAAATTAATATTATTTTTAAAGTCACGACCTTCGCCAATAAACGGAAGTTCTTTTTCTACTTCAGGTTTTGAATATTCTTTAATAAGTGTGTTGCTAAAGCCATCTGATATAGCTTTTTGCATGACATAACATACATCTAATTGTTGAGGTTGAGATACATTATTTATTGTTTTACTTAAACCTAATGACTCACGCTTATCATATTTCCATTCAGCATGAGGGCCATTTTGATCTACGTAATGTAAGAATACTTGGGCTTGCCATTTTCCCTCAAAGTAAGGTTCACGCCAATGCCATTTGTCCATGCCACGATACATAACAGCATCACCAACATCCATTTCAATTTTAGTGCCATCTGTTTTATCTTCATGGTCTCCCATATAAATTGACCATACATCACCTTGAAAACCTAATGTAATGGTAACTGATACTTCACAAGCTGGTCTATCTCTATGGTTTTTTAATTCTTCTCCATGCTGACTATAAAGTCTTGCATAAGAGTAAGTTGGGTATAGTTTTAAACCACTTGCATTTTCAAAGTGTGGTAATAATTGCTCTAATAGACTATCAAATACTTCTGACCCATGTACTGCATCTGATAATGGGCATTGTTCGTCTTTAACTGTCTTATTTTCACCTACCAGTTTTTTTAGTTCATCTGTTAATTGTTGACAATTGGTTTTGTCTAAAAAGTTTTTTAAGTGAACGTATTTATTATCTTGAAATTGTTTTATAGTATTCATTAAAACATTATAACATATTTAAACTGGTTCAGGTGCAGGTGCAGGTTCAGGCACAGGGTAAATTTCATTATCACCTGTATTATAATACCATTGATCTGCTACTACATCATTATCACAGGGTGTCCAAAATAAAGGTAGTGCTACTTCAAAAGTTTGAGTTTCAACTTCAGCTACTCTGCATGAATTTTCAATAGGTGTAAAAATAGGTTCAGGCGGCGTATCTGTTGTCCATCCTGAAACATATTTAATGGGTGATTCATTTGGGCTTATTAGAGCATTTTTCATATTATTTTCCTTTTTTATCCTACAAATTCTACTAAAATTGCGCCACCTACACCACCTAAACCCGTAGATGGGGTTCCAGAACTTCCACCCGGGCTACCAGCTGCAAAATTTCCAGTTGTTGAAAATGCAATCGCCGCAGAGGTTGGAGCAGGGGAGCTACTAAGTGTACCAGCAGTCAATATGGTTCCATTAACACCCCCAACGCTATTTCTTAAAACTGTTCCAACAGGTACTGTGCCTGTTCCAGGAGTCCCTATCCCTGGAGTAGCTGGTGTCGCACCGGTACCACCTGTAACTGATACTAATGAACCAAAACTACTTGTGCCACCAGAACCAGCAGTTGCAGCTGGTACTATAGCTCCATCTCCACCAGAGCCTACTGTGATAGCTACTGGCGCAGTTACAGAAACAATAGCTTGTGTAAAACCACCAGCACCGCCTCGCCTAGCAGGTGATACTGAACCTCCGCCACCGCCACCGCCAACAACTGTTACTCTTACTTGTGTACAAGATGCTGGTTTTGTCCAAGTTCCTGGAGCTGTAAATATTTCTGTTTGAAATTGACCACCGCCTGCAGCTTGAGATACCCAACCAGTTCCTGTAGATGTAAGAACTTGTCCTGTAGCACCAGATGCAACTAAATTAACTGTACTTGTACCATTTCCTACTAAAACTGAACCTGAAGCTAAAGCTGTAGCACCTGTACCACCTTTTGCAACTGCTAGTGGGCCACCAGTAATTGTATCTAGTGTAACTGCTGCACCTTGTGCAACACTTGTCCAATTTGTTCCATCTGACTGTAATACATTGCCAGATGTACCTGGAGTTACATAGCCTAAGACATTTGTACCAATAGCCAAACCTAATGCTGCTCTAGCACTAGCTGCTGTACCTGATCCAGTACCACCTGCTGTAAGCGGAACAGTATCGCCACTCACACCTGCTTGCAGATCTCTGATCTGTGTCATAAGTGTACGAATAGCATTGTTAATACCTGAAGGTGCGCAACCCTCATCAATGTTAATTCCACCTATATCTGTGTTAGCAGCCGGTGTAAACGCATACTGGCTAATTTTATCCTTTGGCATAATAATTCCTTTGTTTAAATATTATTCCAGGCATTACTACCTGGTGTTATGTCATTCCATGTATTTGAGTTAAAATTTGTTTCAGCCCATGTATTTGGTCCTGCAGTTACTTCAGTCCATGTCTCTGTACCTGGAGAAATGGCTGACCATGTATTTGTGTCGTAAGATGTGTCTATCCATCCTTCACCTAATATTTTACCACTTGCTACTACAGTACCGCTACAAGTGATATATCCTTGGCCTACTTTAATAGCAAAAGGTACGCATGCAACGTCTGCATAAGCATTGACTTCAGCATGACCTTCATAAACAACACCACCTGCAGCTTCTACTTCTGCAATACATTCTATATCTGCACTATCTGTTCTAATGCGGATCATATCAGAAGTGACTGTAGCGTCAGCAGTAATACTACCTTCGCCTGTTCTTATTCTGATATAAGTAGCACTTACTGTAGCATCTGACGTAATATTTGCGTTTCCTGCAAAAATACCTGTACCATTTGCGGATACATTTGCGGTTGCGTCTATGCTTCCAGATGATGTTCTAATACGAATTGCATCTGAAGAGACTGTAGCATCTCCAGTAATAGCAGCACTACTACTTACTATTTTTGAACCATCTGCTGTAACTGTTGCATCTGCTGTAATATCAGCACTAGCTAATATAACTAATGCTCCATTGGCTGTGACAGTTGCTTCAGCATCTATCAGAGCCTCAGCCATTCTTATTCTTAAAGCTGTGGCATCTATAGTGGCATCACCACTAAATGCACCTTCCCCAAATGTTATACAGACATTAGGATCTTCCCATATATAACTATCTAATGAGAAAGGTAATGTGTCTAAATTACCACCAAACAGGTCTAACTGTTCAAGGGTAAATGGACCACAAATATCTGCTGGCATAATTAAGCAAGTGTTACGCTAAGTGAACCTATAGCAATTTTAAAAATGTCACCTGTATCAATAGCTTTAGATGTAGTTAATGGTGAATGATATAAAAGGTTGCCTGCTGTTACAGCGTCATTAATACCAATCCAGCCTACAGTTCCGTATGAAGCTGTTGCTTGTGCAAACTCTACTGCAGCAGTATTAAGTGAAACTCCGTTAGAAGGCGCACCCATAGTGACGGCTGTTCTAGCATAGCCAGTACCGGATGTGCTAACCTCTGTGCCACTACCTGCATCTGTAGGGTCTGAAGTCCATAGTGATACATAAA
>Ga0247722_10001288_pt1 | contig 14042 bp, 8 predicted proteins | sample MSEWelMarce3H_FC_FD_189094 | JGI IMG/M metagenome (GOLD analysis project Ga0247722, IMG submission 189094) | Subsurface sediment microbial communities from gas well in West Virginia, United States - MSEEL Well Study Marcellus 3H_FC | ecosystem: Environmental > Terrestrial > Deep subsurface >... | reverse complement strand
ATGCCTTGGATACCTATACTTCAGATTCGTTGTTAACTGTGCTTTCGAATCCAGAACATCTTTTTTTTGCAAATCGTTTGTATTTGTTGAACTTAGCTACCATCTATACCACCGGATTTGAATGTCCTGACACCAATCAGATTGTACCTGAGTTAAAAAGTATGTTGCGTGGTGTAAACGATTATTATTTAAAACATAACTTAACGCATCAGCGCTACCTTGTAACTACCAACTATTTAGAATTGTATCAAAAAATGATTTCGTTTGTTGACCAACAACCTAATTCTTATTCCACTTTTGATCATTTTACTTTTATTCGTGATTACGTAAATCCATTGTTTCAATTGAATCAAGAATTTATACTGAATTATCAATTGCGCTCGAAGAGTTTTGTGGATTATTCATTAACAAAAACGGCCACCTCCATTTTTAGCAAACAACTTTACAATGGTCAGTATACCAAAGGAATCTATGCGCAAATTTCTGACCCACTCCTTTTGAAAGAATTGGAAGAATTTGGAAAAACATTGTTTTTTGACCCGCTACTTTCTGGAAATAATGAGCGATCTTGTGCAAGTTGTCATCATCCAGATCAAGGATTTACTCAAAACAATCGTCCAACGGGGATCCATATCGATGGGGTTAAGTCACTCGAACGAAATTCAATTTCTTTGATCAATGCACAGTTCAATCATTTGATTATGGTGGATGGGGCGCATACGACACTTCAAGATCAAGCTATCGGGGTAATCACAAATCCAGAAGAAATGAACAGTCAGTTGGATGAGGTATTACAAAAAGTACTATCGTGTAAAGAGTATAAAAACACGATACAAAAATTAATCAAATTTACCCCGCAAGAACCAACACCATCCATTCGACATATTGCTTCAGCATTGACTTATTACTATGGGACCTTGGGTAATTATTTATCTCCATTTGATGATGCAATGAACCGAGTTTCAAAGGTCAATAAAGAGGTGATAAACGGATTTAATTTATTTATGAGTCGTTCGCAGTGTGCAACCTGCCATTTTGCGCCGCAGTTCAATGGAGTTAAACCATCTTATATTGGTTCAGAATTTGAGGTTTTGGGAGTGCCACATGATACCTTGTATCGAAAGTTAGATGCAGATTTAGGCAGGGCAAAAGTGTATCCAGAGATTGAGACTAAACACGCCTTCAGAACAGGAACACTTCGAAACATAGCAAAGACAGCTCCTTACATGCACAATGGGGTATTCACTACCTTGGATCAAGTGCTTGAATTCTATAATCAGGGGGGTGGAGTAGGACGTGGATTTGAGCTTCCAAATCAAACACTTTCTTCTGATCCATTGCAGTTAACGTCGTTTGATAAATCTCAATTGATTGCGTTTATGCAATCCCTTACAGAGGCGATACCGCAGCAAATTCCTCCTCAGAAGTTACCACTTTCAAAAAATATATCGTTGAATTCACGAAAAGTGGGAGGAACGTATTAAGTAAACTCGTATGAAATTATTTTTAAGTATTGCATTGGTTGTTTTGGTAGTAGTTGGTTGTCAACAACCACAAATCGTGACCTATAATTTATCTGATAATCATCCACTATTGCCTGAATGTGAACGAGGGAAAGCGTTGTATTTGATCTACTGTTCCAAATGCCACAATGAAGGACGACGCAAAGACATCATACCTGATTTTGATGGGCGACAATTGTCGGCGTATACGATTCGTATGTCCAATATGAGACACGACACTTCCTTGACGGAAGAGCGTATTCCTGAACAAGAGCTAGAGACCATTCTTACTTTTTTCATGCATAAAAAGAAGAATCAAGATGCTAAATCGAAGCGGTGAGTAAAGGCACTGATACTTCTTTTCAGAGCTAATTTATTGAAGGTACATTTTATTGATTTTAGTTTTACGTTTAAAATTATTGTTGATTTATTAGACATTTTTATATAAAATAACTGAACTAATAAATTTTTACATATATTTAAGAAATGAAAATTTAAAATTATGAAAACTTTTCCCAATCAAGCAGTTGAAGCTGTAATTCCAGTTAGTTTTACTTCTTCCCAAGAATTAATTCAAGCCATATTACCAGCATTTCTAAATTTAGATGTTGCGACTACAAAAGATTTATACTTTGGAAATACTATTCCAGGAGAACATGTTGCTAAAGCATCTGGTTGGATGAATTCTCAACTCACTTCAGATGAAATAATTTTACTTTATGCTGATAATTCTTTAACTCCACTAGGAATAGGTGTTGAAGCTACAGTATTAACCAACAAACGTGTTTTAAAAGTTTCTGATGACAAATACACTTGTCTTAATTTCTCGGATATTAAAAAGATTTTATATTCTGTAGAAACCAATAAAGGTGTACTTGATACTGGAGCGAAATTATTCTCAAAAGTTGGTGGTTTTTTTGGTAAAAACGAGGTAGTTACTCCTATTGAAAGAAGGCCTATTGACGAAGGACTTCAATTATTTGCCACAATTAATTCACATATCCAACAGGATGATGATTTAGAATTTTTTGCAGATGAAGTAGCATTAGATTTATTTAATAATCGTGTTGAAATTATTCATTTTTTATATCTTTTAACTAAAGATGAAAAATTCAAACAACAGTTGATTGATTTAAAAGTGGATGCAAAATTTAAAGGACATTCAGATAAAATGTTGAAAGATTATCCAGAGGAAATTAAATTAGCTTATCTTAAAAACCTTGCGATATTAATACATGCTGATGGAGAGGTGAACACCTTAGAAGTTTCCAATTTGTACGAGCGCTTTTATGAGTTAGGGTGCAGCCCAGAAATTCGATCTGAAGTAACGCAATGCTTAACGGAAGAAGTGAATGCCTTAACTTTTTTCGAAGAATTTAAAGCCCTAATATCTTCTTATCATATATCTCACCAATTGACCCTTGTTCACGCAGTATTAACTGATTTTTATAAAATTGCAAAATCTACAAATGTTGTAATAAGTGATCCTGATTTGGAAGTGATTAAAAATTATGTTTCGCTTTTTCATATCAGTGAAACAAATCGGAAAGCATGTGAGGATTCTGTAGATTATTTATTTAAACTTCAAAAAGGAGAAATTACCCCTGATGAATTTAAGAAAAAAATGGCATCAGTTTCTGGAACACTTGCTGCAGGAGGTATACCTATTGTTGTGCTTTCATTTGTTGGTGTAGCAGGCTTAGGTGCCGCTGGAATTACTTCGGGATTAGCAGCCATGGGATCACTAGTAGCTTTTATACCAGGTATAAATGCAATGGTAGGAGGTATTTTAGTTGTTGCAGGAATTGCATACGGAATTAAGGCAGGCGTAGATTATTTTTCTGGAGCAGAGGAGCGAGAAATTAAAAATAAACGCGAGGCATTGATTCAAAAAATCTTGCTGAATCAACAAGAGAAAATAAATTTATTAAATGAAGATATGAATCTTTTAACAGAGCGTTTAACGAATGCCATTGTAGATGTTGAAAAGAATTCACAAATGATTCAGAAAATTAAAGACCGCTTAGAATTGTTTCAAAACGCATTGAAAAGTTCAAAGAATAAATTAGAAGCAGATCAGTTAGAAGCCAAAAAATTACAAACAGCTTAATTGAATGAAAAAGAACGAAAAGGAAGAAAAAGTTGCTTTATCACAACATCAACAACTCAATCAACTCGAACAGTTAAAACAAGAGGCTGAAAAAGCGTTGAATGATATTGAAGAAGCAAATTCCTCTTCTAAAGAAAATATTCAAAATTTGGAGGATGAACTTTTGTCTTTGACAGGTATGTTTGATGAATTATCCATCGAAGAACTTGAGCTGTTAAGCAGTATTGATGATGAAGAAATAATTATCAATGAATCGGAAATTAAAAGTAAGATTGGGTCTAAGTATAATTTCCCTCAATTACCAACCATTGATTTTAAAGATTTTGATTCATTAGAGGTTTCTTCTTCGGAATATTTGAAGTTAAATTCTTTAACAACTAACGAAGATCCTCTTTTTTTGATGTTGTCAGCTACAGATGTAAAAGAAGTCTTAACTGAATACAAAGATAAGTATGGTGATGTAATTCCTGATGCTTATGATTATGGAATTATGGGGATTGCAGGTTTGGTTGGATTGGTTTGTAATACTTTTTTTGAGAATAAATCTAAATATGCAGGTACGCATCAAGAGCTAATTAAGTCGGTAGGTACTTTAATAATTTCTAATTCTAAGTTTAAGGAGACATTTTTTCAGAATATTCTTTTCCTAAAAGAACACATTCTTTCAAAAATAAATCTTGATATTACTGATAAATTGGAGAAAAACCCATTTTTATCCAATTTGTTCAGTTACATAGTATCAAAGCACATTGAAAAAATACATCAAAAAAATGAAACGTCCTTAACCATTGATTTAGAATCTAAAACTCTAAATTTAAAAACGATTAGCCCTTCTCAACTTATTAATTTATGTGTTGACGATTCATCTACTCAAAAAGTTATTGCACTAATTGATATTCCCCCTTCTGAATTGAAGGAGTACATTGAATCGTTCAAATTTGAAGACATTGATTTAAGAAGCTTGATAGAGGTTGTTTTTTCTTCCACAGATATTGTTTCAACGATTGAATCACAAACTGGTGTGAATAATTTAACTGAAATAATTGATGGTTTTTTGATGATTTATGACTTAGTATCAGGAACTACTGAATTTAACTTAGATGTCTTTGAACAGCTTCAGCAATTAATTTCTAAAGTGATTGATGATAGTGGTGAGACAATGAATCTGAAAAAACCAATGGAATGGGTTGAAAATCAAATATCTTTTGATTTGATACAAATGGTTCATTCTGTGTATGAGCAGTTTGAAGCAGAATATTCAACTTCTACTATTGAACAGTTAATTGTAAATAATGATTTTATTCAAAATCAATTAATTGAATTACTTCAAAAAGAAGTGAATAAAAAAGATTTTAGTATCCATGTATTTGGCGAAAAAATTGAAGTTTTTAATGATTTAATTAAAGAAGAAACATTTTTAAGCGAGTTGTCTCAATTATTACTTCAACTTAAAACATCCAGCAGTAGTTCAGAAGATTCAAAAGTGATGGATTTAGTTAAAAAATGGTCGGTTGAAAAAGTGAAGTATGTACTTCAACACAATCAAGTTTTGAATTTTAAATTAATTAGCGATTTATCAGTTGAAGATTTTAAAAAGTTGACAGAAATATTAAAGATTGATTTCTCGAGTATTAAAGAAACTGGAATAGGTTTTTTCCTTGCAGAAGCTATTGTTAAGCTATGGGTGGTAATTAGAGATAACAAATCTATAGCTGATTTTAAACAGGAGCCATTTGCAGTTAAATCATCGTATCTTTTGTGTGGAGCTCATTTGATTAGCAACACCAAAGGATTTATAGATTTGGCGGTGTCAAAAAACCCATCAAATATTAATTATAATACATTGAAAATGTCAATTCAATATGGCTTTAAAGCTTACAATGAGTCTTTAAAAAGAGATCAACAAATAGAAGCTGATTTTAACGAAACATTAAATAATATTTATTTAAATTCCTTTTAATAACTATTGTTTCTAGTTGATTTATGTTAAGAGTACCAATAGTTTTTCAAATTGATTTTTTGAATAATTGTTGGTACTCTTTTTTTTGAGTTAATTAAATTTTAACAAAGCGATACTTAATTTTATTCATGAATAAAGTCAATAGTACCTTAGTATTCAATTAGTTTTCATTTGTTAAAAAATTCACAGTAAGCATTTTTTCAAAATGCAAAAAATCTTCTTCATTCATTTTAATCATCTTATTTTTAGTTAAATTTAATTCGTCTTTGATAGGTTTGGTTATGCTAATGTGATCATCAAGCCTTCGTTCGGCTTTATAGAAATTTTGACGACTGATTTTTGGATTCAAGTAATGATTAAAAGAAGCCATAGGTTCCGCACTAATTCTCTTACTTAAATCGATGAATTTTTCAATGTACTTTAAAAAAGTCATAATTTTTTTTATTCTCTTTTTAAGAATTTCATTTTCATTAAATTGACTTACCTCTAGTTTTTCTTTCAATTGGTTAATTTTCACTGAATTTTTCTTTAGAAAAGCAATTTCAATTGCTACTAAAAAAGGTCCATACAATAAATTTTCCTCAAGTATTTTATCACAAAATGATTCCAAAAATGCAATCTGTTCTTTTATCGTTAGTACTTGATCGTTTTGTATGCATAATTGTAGGTTTAATAAAGCTTCTTTATAAAATTCATTTTCTTCACAGTATAACTCTATAGCAGAAATTGAATCATGAAAAGCACTAATAAAATCTTGTTCGTATTGAAAACAAATGGCTCTTTTTTGGTGAATATATGCCATTCTGTCTTCTGGAAGTTCTTGGGTTAAAAGAACGCTGAATGTTTGGATACCTTTTTTGAATTGAAAATTATTGACATAAATCATTCCGATTAATTCAATGCAAAATAAAAACTCTTTGTCATCGTATGGCACTAAAGTCAAGAGGTGTATCGCGTCTTGTTCTCTGGATTCATCAATTAACATCATTGCCTTAGTAAGCAATATCGTTCCATTCAAGGTATAAACATCGATAATTTTATCAATAGTTTTTGAAATGATTTTTTTTCTTTTACCGTTGTAACAAACTTCCAGCGCATTCGATAAATCATTTACATTGTAAATTTGATTTATTTTTTCCCAATCTTCTTTTGAAACATAATTTAAGATTTCAACAGCTTGTTTAAGTGTCATAATTTCTTAGTTAATTTAATTTGTTTATGAGGAATATTTAATCATTCAAAATTAATTAAATGTTATTCGTTTTGTTATTAACCTTTGATTTCTAGCATTGAAGTTATTAACAAAAAGGTTTATTTTTTTAGCATTAAAGTTAAATGTAAATCATACAAAAAAATAATTATATATTTTAGTAACCCAAATTGAACCCGTAGAAATTCATGACCAAGAAATTATTAATTGTCGCAGGGATTGTTTGTTTATTAGCTGTTGCGCTTTATTTTATTCCAATTACATTCAATGCAAGATTGGACTATTTAACGGACAATAAAAAATTCGATCAAGCGTATAAAATGATTGAGGAAAACGAAGATCTAAAAAAAGATGTCGCTGCTTACAATGCGGCAAAGCTTAAAGTTTTTTGTTTAGACAAATCAGCACCGATATCAGAAGTATTTAGCGCACTTAATTTTTTGGATCATTCAATTTCATTCAACTGGAAAAATGAATTAAAAAACAATTACAGTAGTTTAATTATCAATAAATTAAAAAAATTCAGTTCTTCTGAAATTTCAAATGGATTAACGCTGTTAACATCTAAAAATTCGCATTCTTGGTACAATTCTATTTTATTTAAAGCATTTAAAAAAACAGCTCTCAAGGAACAATCAGTGTCTGCTTGGAACAATTGTATCCTATTTTGCCCAAAAGCCTCAGAAGTTGAAAGGTTTACAATTAAACGAAGAAAACTTTATTTTGATTCAGTTGCACTCAAACGTTCGAATGTATCTATTGAAGGCGTTATTGAAAAAAATCCTTGTTACATTCCAATTTTAACGAAAATGGATAGAGTCTATGACCGTGCATTTTCCATAAATGAATTGTATAATCCAGAATTTCCAAGGACCAATTTTTTATCAAGAAGATACATTGTTGGTGATTTTAATTCTACAGACGCTAATGGAAATTGTAGAGGTAGTTATGATATTTTTGCAGAAAATGAACAATTAAATGAATTTCAAGATTTTCTTAAAGAATTAAAAGTTAAGAAAGTAAACACTAAGGATTCTGCTTCATTAATGAATTGGTTTAAAAGTTTAAATGCAAAAAACAAGAGGGAGTTTGAAAAACCTTTTTGGATGTGGAGAAATTATTTGGATAAGGTCGAGCAATTCAGAACAAAACCTCTTAAAAGAGATCCTGTAATTAACATCGGTGGAGTCGATTATTGCATTGGACAGCGATTGTGTTTATGTGAAATTCAAAACGATACCATTAAAATGGTCGCTCAATTCGTAACTTCTTCGAGAAATGTAAAATTGTACCATGGCCCTTTAAGAGATTACGATCGCCAACCACGATATTATGCGCCTAAATGTGTCATTACTTCCCGATTTTGGGATAGTCGTTTACCTTATGATTCTTTAGATACTAGAAGAGACGCAATTATGAAAGGAGGGAGTAAACTTGTTGTGAGGTATAAAGGAAGAGTAAAGTTACCTAATTTTATGAATATGAAACCTGACAAGGATTATCCAGGCTCCCAAGTTTTTAGTAATGGAATACATGAGTTTGCAGTAGGAGGAAGGGCTCCAGGATTTTATATGGGAACACCAATCAGTCTTGGATGTGTTAGGTTACATTCTTACCCTTCCAGATTTTTACGTTGGTGGGCACCTAATAAAGCTAGGTTCTTTATAAGTTATCAATACAAGAACTACATTCAAAAGTACATTGATCCGAATAAGAAGCCTGACACTTGTGCTGTAAAACCTTTGTAGTTTTTTTAGTTACTTACAATTTCACCTTTAGTATTTATTATTACTTTCTTAGGCTTATTTATGTCTCCATTGTTTGGATAAATTTCTAGCTCACATAAACCGTTTTTAAATCGAAAGTATTTAGAGGAACAGCCATAAAAAAAGAGCGCAGACGCCTCATCTTCACAATAGAAATAAAATTTTTTATTCATTGCCATTTCCCCTTTCTTATTAATGAATGTGTAATAATAGCGCCCTTTCTTTTCCTCAATCATTACGCAAGCTAATCCTTCAGAAAAATTACCAGCGGATTTAAATTTCATTGGAATACAAATTTTACCTGATAAATCCATATAACCAAAACTACTACCGTTCCCAATTGCGCATAGGTTTTCACTGTATTCTGGCATAAACCAACAAGCGGCAGTACAACTTCCTGTTTCGAGTTTCGTATCAAAAATTATTTTTCCGTTAGGTTTCATAAATTTCCATATTCGTGTTTCTGATTCTTTTCCTTCTTTAATTTCTAATACAGGGAAATACCCACATTTGAATTCTAGGTATTCATTGCAAGTTGCTTCTTCGAATAAATAGTTAGTTTTAACCACAAGATTTCCTTTTTTATCGATTAACCCAATTTTAGCATAGTAGGAATCTTCATCTTTTAATAACACTAAACAAGAACCATTTTCAAATTTTGGAATTAGGTAATCCGAACAATAGTAATTGGTTTGAAGGATGATATTTCTTGTGGAATCCATAATTCCTAATTTGTTTTCATAATTGAATACTCTACAATTTTCAGATAATACTCCAAACTTAAATTTTCCGAATTCAGATTGATGTTTAATCAAACTTTCCATCTCCCAAAATTCTTTTGGGGCGATTTCAATAAGGTTGTTTGCAAATAAAAACGTTTGTAGTTTAGTAGTCCATAATTCCTTGGGTATAAAATTTATTTTGTTATCTGACAAGTTTAAGTTCTTTAAATTTTTGACTTCAATAACTTCTGAAGGGAATTCATAAAATTGATTATTTTCTAGTAGTAAAGACTCGAGGTGCTCTAGTTCTGTTAGTTCTGTATTTAGTTTGGTCAACATATTATTACTTAAATCGAGTTCTTTTAGGTTGACTAACTTTTCCAGTCCTATTGGTAGTTCAGTAAGTTTTTTGTTTGATAAGTTTAAATGAAAAACCAACTCAGGGTTGGATAATGCACTCTCCATGGATTCATATATTGAATCGTTGTATAAAATTTCAAAATTATTATTTTCAAAATTTGAACTAGCTTTCAAATTTACACCTACAAAAACAGCAATTGATACTACTATCAATATTACAATCGATTGAATACGATTTACTTTAACAATTTTTTTAATCATAATTTCAGTTGTTTATAGTGAATAACGTACTTTTTGTCCTCTTGTATCTATGTGGATCATGTGCTTAGTGAAATAATCATGCTTGTCTAAAAAATAATCACCAAATGCACCAGTTAGTTCAGGATGATTTTTTTCAACTAAGCTATTCGCTTGCTCAAGAATTTTAATATCTTTTTGATCAAAAACATTGTCTCCATCAATATCAAAAACATAAATATCTATTGCTTTTCCTGAAATATGCTGAGATTCTTTTTTTGGATTTTTTCCTTTTGCACTATTTGGTAATAAAGAATTCATTATTCTATTTCGCTTTTGCGAAATAATAAACCAATTAGTATTGTATTCTTTCTTTTTTAATTCTTGTTCAATTAAATCTAATTTTTTTAACACATGTTCATTCGCACCAATTAAACCACCTACATACATTAATGAATATCCAATAGAAAAAAAAATAATTAGGTAGACAATAAGCCTCATTTTTGATTTCGATTTAGTGCTTAATTTATCTTTTAGATATAAGGTTAGGGTAAGAATTAAAGAAAAGTAGAATGCACCAATTAATCCTGCGAATAGAAAACCTGTTACGATTGAAAAGAGTATACCCGTAAAGGTGATAAAATATTTTGTCATTTTTTTCAGAACTAAATTTTAAAAGACCTTAATTTATTTACAGATTATTTCGTGAAAAACAACAACTGTATTTATTAATACCCTTAATTAAACAAAATTTGTCATTATAAATGTACAAAATAAGAAATTCAATTAGTTAAAATTATAGTAAAGCAACCTACTTTTTATCTTTTTATTTCTGTTTTTTTTCTCAATTATAATAATTTGTAATGAAATACGTTATTCTATTATAATCCTAAATAATTTATATTCTATGTTGAAATTATACTTAATCTCTAAATACTTTGATTATGAAAGTACTAGTTTCAACGCTGTTTTTTTTAGTAAATTTATTTGTGGTTTTTTCTCAAAATTCAACGACTAAAATCTGTAATGTTTTTTCTATCAATGATTTATTGAATTCATCAAAAAACGATTCAATTCAAAAAATAGAACGATTAGCAGCCTTAAAATTTCATATATTGATTAATAATTACCGACTTAAAAATGGACTTGATACTATAGGTTGGGATGAAGGTTTATGGTTAACTTGTAGGAATCATAATCTATGGATGGCATCAAATTCTGATCTTACTCATAAGCAAAATAAAAACACTAAGTTTTTTATCGGTGAAGAACCAAATAATCGGTACGATTACACCACTTTAAATAAAGGAAATTGTCGTTGGTCAGGTGAAAACGCTTTGTACAATTTTAATAGCGATGGTAGGAATATCGTTGAAATTACTGATAACATTTCTTCTAATTCATTCGAACAGTGGAAGAATTCTCCAGGACATAATCGGAATATGTTAGGTGCATCGCATAAAGTTCATGGCGTGGCTTTTTTACTTAAAAGTTATTCAAAAGAATACTATCCGACTACAATTGTATGGGGCACCGATTTATTTTCATTTAATCAAGATGGGCAATTCAATCACAGTTTAAGTCCTGTTAATCCAAGTAATTTAACTCTCTTTAAGAGTAATATTCTTCGAAAATCAAATGTAAAATTAGATTTACGTCAACTAGAATCAGAGTTGTTACAAAAACTTTATTCATCTTATTGTGATAAAATACCCGGGTTAATTGAGATAAATAAAGCAATGGAAAAAGCTTCTTTAAATCATTCCGTTTATATGAGTACAGTAAAACAATTAACTCACAATGAAGTTAAAACCAAGCGGAATTTCTATGGGCAAAATGCAAAGCAAAGAATGATTAAAGCCACTTATGGTTTGTTTTACCTGAGTAAAAATAAATCGAAATTAATTGAAAGTATCGCACTCATTGAATCAGATATCAAAACTTTAGATATTGAAAAACTCGTTGATGAAATACAAACAAAACTAGACTTAGATAAAAAAACTAGCAGTAATAATTCGAAGATGGGTTATGGAATAATTCTTAAACAAAATAAGAATAGTTTGAATATTTATGCTACTAGAATTCTTGGTGATTGAAAACCATTACAAATATCGTTATATGCTACACCCTCATCTATTAGTTTATACTTCAGTTTCAGTACTACATTTTTATCTGTAAAACCTTGATTTGTATAAATGATATAAGGTCTTATTAGTTAATGGATTAAAAGTATATAATAATTCTATTCAATTTACTTTCATATTCTTTTTAATTAGTAGTAATCCATCGAAGGGTTGCTTTGGCAGGTCAAACGAATTTAAAACACCAAATTTTCAATATGCAATTCTGATTCCATTCTGCAATTTTTCCTTTAAGTCTGAATCAAAGAAGATTTTCTAATTCTTTAAAAAGATTTTCTACTTCTACTGCTTTTGCTGAACTGCTAATTAAATTTATAAAAATACCCCTACTTATGAATACTTCATTTTTACTTTGAGGGATTGCATCGATTAAATTTTTTCTTTGAATAAAATCATTATACGAAATGTAATATGTCCCTTTTGTAATTGATGTCCAATCATTGTTTAAATAAATTCCATTGTTACATAGCGCAAGTCCATTTTCAGCACTTCCAAATATTGTAGTGTCAATTAAACCAAATATTTTTTCGTTTAAAGGTATTTTATAATATTCATAAGCGTTTTTCATTTTATTCTCAGGTATATTAGGTTTCCAATACAACCCTTTAAAATTTAGTTTAATTGAAATATCATAAAATATTTTTTCCATATCCAATGAGTCTTCCATCAAAGTATTCTCCTGGTTTAAAGAATTTTGATGTTTAATTGTTTCTTCTGTGCTTTCCACTATTTCATTTAACCATGGAATTTGAATTTTTTCGATATCAGATAAATTCGAAACATTAATTTTATTAGCCAGAATTTCTTTCGCTTCTTTAATTGAAATACAGCATTCAATTCTGCTGTGTTCTATGGCTTCGAGTTCAAGTTCTTTAAGACTTTTATCTTCTAATGCTTCTTCTATAATTAGATTAAATTCTTCAATTTTTCTATTGAAACTTTCTTTTATTTTTGAAATTACAGCGTCGCTAATTTCATTCTTTTTTTGAATTGTATCTAATGATTTTTCATCAATTAACTTAAGATTGTCAGAAGTCATTACTTGCCAATAATATTCAGTCCATTCTTCAATTTTACCAGCAATATCAGTGTTATTAGGCTCCACTTCACTGCTACCAAACAATCCTTTAAAACTAATTTTATTAGAAATGTCACTAAATATATTTCCTATTTCAAATGAGTTATTATTTAGAGAATTTTCGTTGTTTAAGGTATTCTCAGCTTCAGAAATTATTTTTGACTGTTGAATAATTTCTTTTAACCATGGAACCTGAATGGTTTCAATGTTAGAAATATTAACATGATTAATTGTAGCAGAAATTATTTCTTTTGCTTCTTTAATGGATATACAACATTCTATACGACTGTGTTCTAAAGCGTCGATTTCCAGTTCTTCAAGGTTTTTGTCTTCGAATGCTTCTTGAATAATTAGATTGAATTCTTCTTCTTTTCTGTTAAAGTTCTCCTTTATGTTAATCGTTAAGTATTCGCTAATTTCATTTTTCTTTTGAATGGAATCTAATGATTTTTGATCAATTAATTTCATCTGACCATTTTTCATTGCCCACCAATAATGTTCTGTCCATTCTTCAATCCCTAAACTATTGTCAATATTATCATTTTCGGTATGCTCATCATTTACCATGAAATGCTCTGATAAATCAGTTTTTAAGTAATTGTTAAAAAGCCAATTTACTATAGCAGCTACTGATGTATTGACAGTTATAATTGCATTTTGGTCGAATTCATCAATGATATCTCCTTTATCATGTGATCCAATATTTCTCCATTGTTGTAATGTTCGAAACTGAGTGAGAACTCCGATTGGTATAATTTGTTTTTTACTTATTTCTGTAAGTAATTCATCAATCATCATTTTATCAGCAGGCTTCGAATTTTTTTCAAGATTTTCATTTCTGTAAATAAATTTCAAAATCTTTTCAGTTGTTGCTCCGGCTTCACTCAGTACACCTCTTCTTAATGCTCGGCTATCACTATTTTGTATAATGGATATTTCTTTTTTTAATGATAGAT
>Ga0247722_10001287_pt1 | contig 14054 bp, 17 predicted proteins | sample MSEWelMarce3H_FC_FD_189094 | JGI IMG/M metagenome (GOLD analysis project Ga0247722, IMG submission 189094) | Subsurface sediment microbial communities from gas well in West Virginia, United States - MSEEL Well Study Marcellus 3H_FC | ecosystem: Environmental > Terrestrial > Deep subsurface >... | reverse complement strand
TCTCTGGACTGAGCAAGGACGACCGCAACCTCATTGGTGTCTACCCCATGCGTGGTAAGATGTTGAACACGCGTGGAGAAAGCATTGCTCGCATCAACCAGAACAAGGAAATTCAAGAGTTGCGACAAATCATCGGTCTTGAATTGGGAAAGAAGTATACGGCAGGTGATATTACCAAGACCTTGCGATACGGAAAGATTCTGTTCATCACTGACCAAGACAAGGACGGTAGTCATATCAAGGGGTTGGGTGTCAACATGTTTGGTAGTTTGTGGGAGACGCTTCTAGAACAAAAGGGATTCATTGGATACATGAACACGCCCATCATCAAAGCTCGCAAGGGCAAAGAGGAAATTCTATTCTACAACGATGTTCAATACGACGAATGGAAATCAACGGCCGAAACACGTGGATGGGACATTAAATACTACAAAGGGTTAGGAACTAGCACGTCCAAGGAGTTCATTCAATACTTCAAGGACAAGGACAAACTCACAGTGGTCTTTGAATGTACGGAAACGTGTAAAGACACGATTGACATGGTGTTCAACAAGAGTCGTGCCGATGACCGGAAGCGGTGGTTGGAACAGTACTCCAAACACGCAACGGTGGATACACGAACGAGAGCCATTTCGTATGACACGTTCATTCACAAGGAATTGTCCCATTTCTCCAATTACGATTGTATTCGTTCCATTCCCAACTTGATGGATGGATTCAAGCCAAGTCAGCGCAAAGTATTGTATGCGTCGTTCAAGCGTCGGTTGACCAAAGAAATCAAGGTGGCTCAGCTGAGTGGTTATGTTTCAGAGCATACGGCGTATCATCACGGTGAGGCGAGTTTGAACGGAACCATTGTAGGCATGGCACAAGACTTTGTCGGTTCCAACAACATTGAATTGCTGAAGCCCAATGGTCAGTTTGGAACGCGGTTGAACGGTGGCAAAGACAGCGCAAGTGAAAGGTACATCTTTACCGAACTGTCCAAGTGGACTCGCCTCATCTTTCCGGAAGAGGATGACCCGATTCTAGAGTATGTGGTAGACGATGGAGATACCGTAGAACCTATCTACTACCTACCCATTCTTCCCATGATTCTGGTCAATGGATGCAAGGGTATTGGAACAGGAACCAGCACGCATGTGTTGTGCTACAACCCAGTAGAACTCATTGACGCCTTATTGGCGAAATTAAATGAAACCGAACTACCGGAACTTCATCCATACTACCGTGGATTCCAAGGGACGGTAGAAGATTCCAAGGACATGAAGTATACCGTCAAGGGCAAGTATACAGTCAAAGACTTGGTAGTTCACATAACGGAATTGCCCATTGGAGTGTGGACCATTGACTACAAGGAATTCTTAGAAGAGTTGATTGGAACCGTCCTCAAAGAGTATACGGACAATAGCACAGACAAGGAAGTCAACATTCAAGTCAAGTTGTTGAAGCCGGTAGAAGATATAGAAAAGACTTTGAAATTGGTGTCGTCCCTCAGCACCAAGAACATGAACTTGTACAATGCCAAAGAAATGCTGACGCATTACACGGACGTTCACACCATCATTCATGAATTCTACGAAGTGCGATGGACAGGCTATGAAAAACGAAAGGCCTCTCAATTGGCATCTCTCCAGAAAGACCTTCACAAAATCAAGAACAAGGTAGAATACATTCGTGCTCTGGTCAAAGGAACCTTGGACTTGCGAAACAAGAAGACCGAGGTCATCTTAGCAGAGTTGACCGCCATGAAGTTGGAGCCTCACGACGGAAGCTTTCATTACCTCATCAAATTGCCCATGGACAGCGTCACAGCAGAAAAGGTGTTGGAATTGGAAGCGGAATACAAGGATTTGATTCACCAAATTCAAGAGTTGGAGGCTACGACCATCCAAGCCATGTGGACGAAAGAATTGATGCATTTGAAAAAAGTATTAAATAAATAATACGGTAAACGAATATGTCCGTCTATACAAAACAAAATGACCTTTTATTGAACAATTTAACCGAGTTTTATCAAAAAGAGGACTATCATCATTTGAATAGCATGCTGTCCGTGCTGAACGGGGATTCAAAAATTTCTTTACGTATCATTGATTGGTTCGTTACCAATTTTGCCAAACAACGATACACGGTGTATACTCTGACCAATGGCCAGAGATTCAAAGTCTACAACGTCTACAAGCTGAAGTTGAAGGCTTATTCTAAAAAGCGGTTTGACCCCTTTTGTCGGTGGCAAAAGATTGATTTCCCCTATGGTTCTAAATTTGTAGTAACCACCATTGGACAACTTAATTTTTTCAAGTGGGTCATGGAGAATGAAATTCTAACGTATATTCTAGAGAACTACAAAGAGATTGAAGAGGATATGAACGCACGAAATAGCACGGTGAAACCCAAGACGGAACGTATACGTAAAAAGCGTGAGGAATTGTCCATTTCTGCTTCTAAAAGTATCAAAAAGGAAGAGATTGAGGTATCCTTGACCTTTGATTAAAATACTTACTAGTAGTATGTGGTTCCTTCTCTTGTTGATAGGACTCTTAGGATTTCTCCTGTTTTCCCGAGAAGGATTTACGGATTTATCCCCTCGTATTGTCCGGACGACCATACAATCCAATCAAGTAGACATAGATGCTCAGAAAGTAAATGTGTTGGAAGAGTTGATTGACCGACAATCTGACCAACTGACACAAATCAATTCCATCATTGCCACCTTAAAGGCACAAAAAAATAGCGTGTAGTTGTATGGGAGATAATTATCCGTATTCATCCTACATTAAAACCCCTCAGCAATTAGGTGCTTCTCCGAAAGGGTCTATGTCGGCTCTCAAAAAAGACCTTGCCGCCTTAGGAGACTATATAGATGTGTTGACGACAGGTTCAAGCAAAGCACATACGGTCAATGGTCCATTGGGAAATCAATATTTTTTATCCACGGACACGGAATGTAAAGACAAACAAGGAGTAGCTCACCCACGATACGTGTATATCAATAACATTCCAAGCGACCTGGGAGGTGTGTCCGGAAGAGGTCTTGTCCCCGGTATACTTCAAGACATGATGTACATCAATCCGTCCAAATTGTTTTCTGCGTTTTCTCAAAATAACCTTTGTAGAGAAGTCACCATGAAAGTGCGGAACAGTAGTAATGTGGTCTCTACAGAAAAACAATATGTTCTGGATGATGATTTGGTTACCTATCCAGCCTCTTGGTTCCCTGAAGGCAAACACCCTATCAATAAACCCGACCCGGTAGCAAGTTCCAAAGGGAAAGGGAAAGGGAAGGGAAAAAATAAAAAGAAGAAAGGAAAAGAAAAGTTTACCAACTATGAATCCGACGAGGAATATGAAGAAGATGATTATTCATTTTCTATTCCGGAAGTCGTCTACTATACGTCGGTAAGTATACTCTTCCTTTACTTGGCTGTAAAGCTCGCCTACAAATTAAAATTGAAACACGTTGCCCGAATGAAATTCGTATAAAAAGATGGAGTATACTACCACGGCGGAAGGAGCGAAGCGCATGCTGGAAGAGTATGGAGTTGCCATTGTTCCGTCCGTCCTCTCTAAATCAGAATGTATACAGATGCAAGAAGGCATGTGGAACACCCTAGAGTGTTTGACCGGTGGATGGGATACGCCTGTCCATCGCAGTCAACCCGATTCGTGGGTCAACATGTTGAAACTGTACCCCAATCATTCCATGTTGCACCAACATCATGGAATTGGACACGCCCCCTTTGTATGGAACGTTCGGCAACACCCGGCCTGTGTCAACGTATTTTCCCACTTGTGGTCGTGCGACGATTTGATTTGTAGTTTTGATGGAGCGTCGTTTCACATGCCACATGAAATAACCGGACGCGGGTCGTTTCGGAAACCATGGCTTCATGTAGACCAAAGCTATACACGAAATGAGTTTGAATGTATACAGGGATGGGTCACTGCGTACGAAGTTCGGCCAGGAGATGCTACCTTGATGGTTCTACCGAAAAGCCACCTCTATCACAAGGACATTGCGAATGAATTTAACCTAACAGACAAGGACGATTGGTTCAAGCTGACGGACGAACACGTGGAAGCCTATCGTCAAAAAGGATGTGAAGCAACCCGTATCGTATGTCCACGCGGATCCATGGTTCTATGGGACAGCCGCACCGTCCACTGTGGCGTAGAGCCGTTGAAAGACCGTGCTACACCGAATTTCCGATGCGTTGTATACACCTGTTATACGCCAAGGTCGATGGCCACACCTCCACAGTTGGAGAAACGGAAGACTGCGTTTGAATCGGGTCGCATGACGACACATTGGCCACATCACGTGAAACTGTTCGGCAAACAACCACGCACCTATGGAGGAGACCTGTTAGAGACGACGTCGTTGCCTCCACCCACCTTGACCGAAGTAGGACGACGCTTAGTAGGATATTAAGGAAAAGAATACATGATACATTTTTTTTAAAAAAAGAACGGTATACTATATGTCAAGGAAAAATATGTGACAATTTTTAGGTAAAGAGACACATACAGTAGTTGTTAGACCTACTAAAAAATTGATGGCGACTCTTCATTCTACCAATGTTAAATGGAATTCTGGAATGAATCTTACCGAAAAGTTGGATAAAATTTATTTTTCTTACGAGAATCAGGAAATTCAAGATAAGATAGGACATCTTCGTGCAGTACTTCAAACAGCAAAAGAGTTTAAACGCACTACCGCGGTAAAATAAATTGAATCTGTATTGAAACGATGGAAATCTATCCATGATTTCCATACCGTTTGTGACAATTTACATGCAAACTTAGAACCCGGGACACCAGAAGACATACAAAAATTGACTAGATGTACTTACATCTTATCCATGACAGTAAATGATTGGTTACTTCAAATAGAAGAATTACATAGTAAATATCCTGCATTATTTTCCTCAGGGAAACTCAAACATAAATCGCGGCGTAAATCTAGACAAAGACGTTAATTGACATGGTTCCAGGAAATGTTTTCACGACACAGCGGACAAGTACTCTTTTTCAATTTCTGCTGACACCGTATACAGAGGGCATGGGAACACGGCGTTTTGGTCATGGTCATTTCCATACATATACAACAATCTGTATAGTCCATTTCCACGTTGGGATGGTGAAACATAGGAAGCTCATACAAGAGAGGGGTGGTCTTGAGCAATCGTGATGGATTGGTAAAGACTCCGTTGAAGGTGTCAAATTTCATATCTTTGATACCTTCTATCATCTGACAAAAATCTTCGTACGTGACACCTGAATCTATGTAGGAGCAACCATTTTTGACATAAATTTCTAGGGAAAACATCATGGTCGGCTCTCCCCATCCATTCGTAGTATACAACCTGGAATTGACCAAGATACCGTCTATCTTGTTGATGGGAAGCTGAACGTCTTTTATTTCTTTCAAGTGTTCAAACAGGGTCTCCATGATGAAAATAAATACAACTCTTTGCCGTATCAATTTTTAGATTTGGGCGTCTTTTGAATTTGACGCTTTTCCTCTGCCGTTCCATGTTTCAACAAGTCCGCAATGATAGCACGAGCTTGTCGGTCTAGATTCGTATCATCGCTGTGTTTTGGGTCATACTTGTAAAATGGATTGTATTTCAGCTTCTTTTTTAGTCGCATTTTTTTTAACATGGGGCGTGCACGATTGTCTAATCCATACAGCTGGATGATTTGGGTAATGTCGTCTTCGGTCAACCGTACACAAGGTGTACACTTGCCTGCCGAATTTTTACGCGACCCATTGGGACACCGTTTCCGAGTCGTCATGTATACAGCCTAGATTTTAATCCATGAGGGAGGACACAAGTCTTTGGTACTCTTGTCATAATTGGAGGCACCAAACCATGTGCTGGGATAACAAACGAGTTTTGCCGGATTGGAATTCAAGTAGGCCGCCCACCAACTAAAGGCACTGTTAGCAATGATGTTGTGGTCGGAACAGCTCATGAGCAATAATTGTTCCCAATCCTCCATTTCATCTTCAGCCTTGTAAAAGGTAAGCTCGGGAAACTTCTTCTTGATGTTTCGCATTCTCTGTTTGACGGGTAAATTGTCCTTTTCTTCGCAGTAATAAATGACGTTCCAGTCCGTAGAATGAGTACGAGTAACAATTTCTTGAATAGACTTGATGTAGTACTGGTCATTCAGAATGGGGTGATGAAGTTGAAGGTGAATGTAGTCTCCTATCCGAAAATGAAGCGAAATCGTCTTTGTCATTCTCAAGTATTTGGACTTGATGAGTTCACGCTCCAATTTAAAATTCAATCGCTTGTAAATGGCTTCGTAGTGCTTGTCAAAATATTTATAGGATTGAAAATATCCAAACAACATGACACCGGATTTTTTGGGAAGAGGAGTATAATGAAAGGCTTCCTCACACAAGCGAGCACATTTGGGAACCGTTGGGTCTACATTATCCTTAAGTTTTTTAAGGATACTGTTCCAATACGTAGGACGTTCTTTTTCATCGTATTTGTAGGTAGAAATGATTAATTTTTCTCCGTGTTCTATGGAATACGCCAAGGCGGCAAACAGCTGGAACATTTGATTCCCTAATCCTCCTTGTAAATGAAGAGTAATCATATTGTAAACAATACATTTCGTTCTTCCTAATTTAACTCATTGGGTCAATGTCAGGAGTTTACTCCAAAAGGTTTGAAGATGCTTTTCATGAACCTTATCCATTTGAAGGAGGTTGAACATGCGTTCGGAAGCCTGTATACTTTCCCGTTCATGTTCTTGTGCTAACAATTTGGAAGCTTCCTCTGTACTGAGAGGAGCAATGGCGCGTGCACGTTCTGTTTTACGGTCTTCTACGGAATGAGAGTTGACGTAGTCTACTTCGGATACACCTAAGACGGACTCGTGTGTATACACGGCCTTGAGGTCAGTATACTTGGATTTGCTGGCAGGTTCAATGTTGCGTATGGCAACGGCTCTAGAGGAGGCCTTGCGAGATTCAAAGGTTTCGTCTAAATCAGCATCCGATTTCAACCAATCACCGTAGCCGTCGTTTTCGCGAATGTAAAGCGTATCAAACAACTTGTTGAATTCCTTGTTAAAATCCGGATTTTTCGTAAATTGATTGGCAATGATTTGTTTATGAGTATCATCCATGCTTTCTAAAATATCGGAAAAGGATTGTGGAGTAGAAGCACTTTGAGACGCTCTCTGGTTGAATTTATGAATGGATTCTACAAGAGCATACGCGTTGTAGAAAAACAAAAAATACTCATTGGGTAAGTTGCTCTTGTCAGGGTGAACGGATACAACAATTTTACGAGCCTGTTTGAGTTGTTTTTCTGTAAAGGGTTTCGGAAGTTTGAACAACTTCAACAAATCGTCCAAGGAATAATGATCCAAGTTTAAATCCATAGAGTATTTTTTTATTTTTTTATGATTCTCTTCTACTTAAAATCCGCTCCATGCCGTATAATTAAAGGGAGACACTGTATAGTCAGGCGGGTCCTCGTATTTTGTTTTGGGATAGGAAAACGTGGGAGCAGTTCCTTTGGGTCTCCTTCCAAAACAATTTGCGCCTAAACCCTGACCTGTATTATTGTTGTATCCACCGTTAATACCGGGAATACCACACTGTTGAGGGTTATCGGTATCTTTGTAAATAGACCATGACTTGAGTTGCGTCGGATAAAGAACCATGGAATCTTCTGACCATCCATAATCACACCATTCCGCTCCTTTTTCATACGCTTTTTGGATTTGGTCAAACGTTGCTAATTTGGCGCCATAGGCCTTGCATACAGAACGAGCCATGGAATAATCAAAATCGCCTTGAACATGAAAGACTTGATTCTTGTTCAATAAATCGGCCGCCGAACTTACTGGGTTGGCTACCTTCGTAAATAGAGAAGGATTACTGGCTTCTGCGGTAGAACCATAGCTTGACCCTACGAGTGTTTTCTTGTTGGTCACCGTAGTCGTAGCATCAGGCATGGACGTGTCGGCTGTCAACGGTGTTTTTTCCTTGGATTCTTCCTTTTTAGTAAGCCATGGAATAGAAGGTACCCATTCTCTCCAGGCTACAGGATAATAGTAAGAGATTCCATAGAGTACTAAAACGATAAGAAACAAAATAAAAGTGAAGTATCCTAACATACTAAAAATATTCAACAGGATAAAAATGCCTACCAGTACGGCCAAAGAAATGGTAATCGTATATATCTCATTCATAGTATGTATTAAGTTTTTTTCCTAAAGAAAAGACAGTAAGCATTCTCCATGCTTGGTTCTGCTTTTCTTACCGATTCATCATTAAATTCATACCATTCATCCATGTATACATACGAGGTATAATGACCATGCGTAGAACTGCCATGATGGTTGCAAGCACTAATCAGCGTATACTCGCCTAGGGTTCTCGGTATACGTACCGTCCAATTCTTTTTCTTGGTCGTCGTATAAAATCGCAACAACACAATACACAAAATAGGAGGGCATTCCAGTTGCCATCGTTTTTCTACCTGTTTACCTTCATATTCTACTTGTTCAGTTGCCATGGCCTGAGCAATACAGTCTTCCAAGGTAGAATCCTCTTTGGTAATAGGCAATTCCAGACACATGAACGGTTCTTTGGTCACCGAAGTTCCCAAAATAGAATGGCGAACCCCTTTGGTAGCAGGACAATCCAACGTGTCTAACAAATAGGTAAGAAATTCATGCGCATCATGCTGTTGACCAGGAGCAAACTTAAAATGTTTGTAGACAAAATGTAAAAACCGATGCGGAGCCACTTCTTTATGAGTTGTAGTCAGGAGAGCCTGAAGGTCGCTGTATTCCTTAATCATTTCATGCTTGTCCAGATTGTCCTTACACCATTGTGTAATTTCAGGAATATAAACCAAACACTGTAAAATGGCGTTCACATAACAAGAATTATGAATGTTCCGGAGTGTCGTTGGCATTCTTGATACCACCTTTAATAGTTTTATATTGTATCATTGTATGAACAAATATTTCATTCTATTGGTCGTCCTGGTCTCCGTAGGATTGTTTGTCATGTATTCCGACACCTTCAATTTGACGTGCGTCGTTGCTGTCAAAGACGGTAAAAAATACTGTGTACGCGACTCCACGTTGCTGAAGGAAAGCGTAGAGTTGCTAGCCGAAGTCAATGGAAAAATGCAGAAAATGGTTGCCTTCTTGGACAAGAAATATCCCGATGACAAACGTGTACGCAGACTCGTAAAGAATTTCAATCCGGACAGAGTCGTAGAGACATTACCAACGAGTGAGTATACAGCCTACAGCGAGAACAAGGGAGAAAAGCTGGCGTTTTGTTTGCGACGCTACAAGAAGGATGCTGAATTGATTGACTTGAATACACTGACCTTTGTCGCCCTACATGAATTGTCGCATTTGATGTCGGCCTCCGTAGGCCACAACGAAGAGTTTTGGACAAATTTTGAATTCATCTTGGAAAACGCAGTATCGGAAAACATATACAAACCGGTCGACTATTCTAAGAAACCAGTAGAGTATTGCGGTATTTCCGTGAACAACAATCCCTTGTATTAAAATTGAGGATACATGAGAGGTTCCTTGTCCGTAAACCATGGATTTTGACACGACTAAAATAGGGTATCTGTATTGCTTTTCCAATCCATCCATGCCAGGTATACTTAAAATCGGAATGACCATGCGATCACCTCCTGCTCGCTTGAAAGAAGCCAACAGCTCGTATACATGGAAGCCTCCGACACCCTATGTCATTGAGGTGGCAAAACGCGTGTTTCATCCAAAACGAAAAGAAAAGGCTCTTCATGAACTATTGGAAACCTATGCCGAACGAGTGTCGTCCAAACAAGAATTCTTTCGTGTTTCCTTGGAGACGGTGAACTCTTTCTTGGACTTGATGGACGGTGATACATGGGAACCTGCCATGGACTCTCCTACCATGGATAGAATCATTCAATTACACGAAAAGGGAAATCTTCTATATCAATTGCTACAGAAGTGTCCTTACGAGGACTCCTTTGTAGACTTATTGGAACATTCTTGTTCGGAAATAGAGTCCATGTCGGCGTTTGTAAAAGAATGTATTGTCGCCGACCCTTCCGGTAGTGTCAAGGATGTAGATATGTATACGCGATGTAGAGCATGGACAAACTTAACGGGCAACTTAGGTATCAGTGTAAAAATAATATTTGTCTATTTACAAACGATGGGGTCTGTATACAAAAATGGAGTATGGACAGGTATTTGCTTCGCTTTAGACGGTAATGAAACAGTATAAATGGATGGCTGTATACACTTTATGATTCCGTTCATTTATAAATATAAACTTAAAACGCTGGAAGAGTTTGACACTGAGTATACATTTGATGCCAACACACACTTACTCTTGTTGGGAGGGGAGCGTACCGGGAAAACCACGCTGGCACATCTATTGGTAAACAAGTTTTTGACTCCGACCCAGGAGAATTACCTTTGCATCAACAACATCAAAGAACAAGGTATACAGTATTACCGAACGGACATGAAATATTTTTGTCAGACATCACCTACCATTTCTAAAATTGTAGTTGTGGATGAAGTAGATGACCTGTCCGATCAAGTACAACAGATTTTTTTAAATTACATGAACAAGTATGGGACTTCCGTCAAATTCATTCTGGTCGGGAAAAGCAGTCAAAAAATCATAGAAGGTATGTTTCAAAAGTGTGCGGTGGTATCCATGAAACCGATTCGGGATGTCTACTTCCGTACTCTCACCAACAACATCATCCGACAAGAACAAATCCAAATCACCGACGACGCCGTAGACTATTTGCTCCATATTTCCAATAAATCCGTAAACACCCTCTTGAACTACCTAGAAAAATATAAAATATTAGGAATACCCATTACCAAGGCCTACATGGAGACGACTCATCATACCATTCATGACCAGGTATTTGTTAAAATGACGCAGTCCATATTGAAACAGGATGCTCCTGGTGCAATATCTGAAATTCTATATCTTTATAACGAAGGGTATTCCGTCATTGACATTTTGGATTCCTATTTCCAATTCATCAAGTTGTATCCCTTGGAAGACGTATACAAGTATGGATTTGTAAAAATCATTTGTAAATACATTATCATTTATACCAACATTCATGAACATCAACTGGAATTACTGCTTTTTATCCATGAATGTATTAAAATGTCCAGTGATTACCACAATTCATACAAGACACATACGTAGTCATCGCTTCATCCGCCGAGCGTGTCTGTAACTGATAATACGAACACTTGTCCGATTTACACTTGTAGCACTTCATGTCGGTAGAATTGGCAGCAATCTTCTGTTCACACATGTATTCCTCTCGTTTGGCCTTCTTTTGTATCAACTCTTCCCACCGGGAGGGATTCATCTGGTGATGTTCCAGAAAGGCAATCTTATGAGGTTCCGGCAATATGGAAATCAACTCTTTGGATAGGTTGGCCAATACGGATTTCAGTTTAGACAAATAAATTTCCACGAAAAATTTATTTGTCCATTTGCGTATCACTTGCTTTTCTTTGGCAATTTGAACCGACCGGTTGAAAATGCCAATTTCAATGTTTTCACTCAATAAAGAATTGTCTACCGTATCATTGATTTTGGTCACACACCGTTTGCGAAACGTCTTGGAGTCGGTAATGATATACATGGTCTATGCGTTATCAGGAGAAGTGTTTATATCAATTTTGTAGGCCTCTTCTTCCAGCTCGGAATCAGATACAACGAATCCGTCTTTCATGTACCCTTCCTTGGTATACTCCTCGTCCGGGTCAATTTCGTCTTCGGAAGCGGTCTCTGATTCTAGGTCTTCAAACTGCATGATTCCCTCGTAAAAGGTCGTCCACATGTCTTCCGTCACAGGACAGGTGGGCGAGGCAATAATGACATCCCCAAAGAAAAGAATCGTGTCCATCGGAGGAGGAAAATCATATTTGTTTTCCGTTCCTGCTGTCCCAGTAGTTCGGCCATAGAGCTGAAGGTCATATTCCGCCGTCGACCAAGTATGCTGAATGGTAACGTTTTTACTTTTGGGAAACTTGCCAGTCTTCATTTCGCCATTGGCGCGAATAATGACTACTGTACTCATCTGGTATTTTTTCTTGTTTTTTGTTTAAGTGGTTTACTCTTTCCTTTCGTTTCTTTTTTACCCTTACGTTTTCCTTGGGGCGTATACTTTAAAAACCACTCGCTATGAAGTCGGGTTCCAGGAACCAACTTTTGCAACATTTCATTGCGTTTCTCTCGCATGGACGCCAGTGTCTCTTGTGTTCCATAGCATTGAATGTTGAACCGCTGTAAAGGCTTCTTGTTGGTGAGGCGATTGTCCTGCTGTACTTTATAGAGTACACTACAAATACATTCAATTCTAGCTCCGTCTAAATAATCTCGTTCAGCATACAAAAACGCCAAGTAATAACTGAACAGCGTATCAATGGTTCCAAGTCTCAACGAATTGTGATATTTGTCTACGACAACGTTGTAGCTATGGCATCCGACCGGGGAAAAGACAATAGCGACCGTTTGGTCGTCTACCATGATAGAATGATGTTGATGAATGAGCTCTCCAATTTCGGGATGCGTCACTATACGAGGAAAAAAACCGACTTTCGTTAAAGCCGTCATGAGTACCTGACATGTCTTCTCGGGTTCGGATGAAATAACATCAAATTCGGATACGTTTTCTACGTTGGGAATGTCCGAATGGTTAGTATACAGCTTGTTGGCGTAAGCTCCAATGAAAATAACGTCTTCGGACGCAAGAGTATGAAGAGCTGTATTGAACAAGGAAACTTCCTTCTCAGTAAACTTTCGTCGTTTGGGAATCTGTTTACACTTTTTGAAAACCAGAGGATGATACTTGTTCAATTTGGACAATCGTTTGTATACTTTTTCCCAACGGCTCACATCTCCCATAGGACGGGACAATTCCAAATAACATGACATTCGTAGATAGTTTACCGGAACATATCGTAGACCGTCCACCACGTTGACGGCACGCTTTAACTTTAAATACAAATCGGGGTGAATGTAGGTCAAATCCGCAATGGAATGTTGATTGACAAACACTTTGTACGTTCCATGATGTACTCCTGATTTAGCTTCTACGTCCTTGAATCCTTGGGCAAAAAAGATATCGGCCAATTTGACAGCATCATCCATGGCATTGGGAGAATAGGCATCATAATCCGGTAATTCGTACCGATAATCGTAGAATTGTTCACTCTTGGGAAGCATGGCATTGATGGCCGTTCCACCGTACAAGAGTAAATCATTCTGTACAATGAAATCTACCACAATTTCCAGCATTTTTTTGGTTTCAGGCTCATTCATCAAAATGGTTCCTTGTTCCTTGGTAATTTTGTCCACCGACCGTCTTAAGATGGCCAACTCACATTCTTCAAACGTTAAATTTTTGCATAGTGCCATAGTATACCGCGGTATTTATTCTGGATTGTCTAAAAAATCCTGAATGGATTCTTCGGTAATGAGAAGGTCATGTACACTGGGGTCGCGAATCAAATTGTCTATCATTTCTTGTTTGGTCGGATTTCGGTGTAAATCCTTGTTGAAATTGTCGTAAAATTCCTTAATGATTTTTTTATGAGTGTCCTGACGTTCCGTCTGAACCATCATGATGTCGCCGACCAAGTTCTTGACGATGGAATCTCTACGTGTTTCCAAACTTTCACGGTAAACGGTATTTTTTACACTGACCAAGATATCACATATTTCGGGTTTGGAAAAATCAGAATCCATTTTGTTTTTAAACGTCTTGTTGAACAACTGAAGAATGTCTTTTTCAATGACAGGACTTGCCTCCATCAAACGGTCATATTCTTCCGTTGCTGTAGCAAAAAAGAGACCTACCTTTTGGCGTTCATTCGGGTTTTTAGAGAGTTCAACCTTGATTTTTCGGTAGAATTTGTCCCAGGACAGAGCCGCTACGCGATGTGATTCATTCAACTCGTTGATTTTTAGAAATTGTTGAATGGTAGTTATGATACCTGCCATG
>Ga0247722_10001286_pt1 | contig 14056 bp, 10 predicted proteins | sample MSEWelMarce3H_FC_FD_189094 | JGI IMG/M metagenome (GOLD analysis project Ga0247722, IMG submission 189094) | Subsurface sediment microbial communities from gas well in West Virginia, United States - MSEEL Well Study Marcellus 3H_FC | ecosystem: Environmental > Terrestrial > Deep subsurface >... | reverse complement strand
ATCCCTGTGCCCTGTTCCCTGTTCCCTGTTCCCTGTTCCCTGTTCCCTGTTCCCTGTTCCCTGTTCCCTGTTCCCTGTTCCCTGTTCCCTGTTCCCTGTTCCCTGTTAATGGTTGCTCATTGGCATTAACTGGCGTAAATTACGCACCCTAATTCGCTTTGTCTGAATTGTATTTGCGATAGCCGTAAGAGAAATTTACCATGTCTGCCAAAATCACCGCCATTCGCGGTATGAACGATATTTTGCCCATTGCTACCAAAGATAACCCAGTGACCACTGCCCGTTGGCAGGCAGTAGAAAAAGTCTTGCGGCAATTGATGCATCAATATGGCTATCGTGAAATTCGCTTACCGATTGTTGAAAATACGCCCTTGTTTAAACGCGCCATTGGTGAAGTGACCGACATTGTCGAAAAAGAAATGTACACCTTTGAAGACAGAGGTGGCGATTCCTTAACCTTACGTCCTGAAGGCACCGCAGGTTGCGTGCGTGCTTGTTTAGAGCATGGTTTAACCTATAATCAAACCCAGCGTTTGTGGTACACAGGTGCTATGTTTCGTTATGAGCGTCCACAAAAAGGCCGTTATCGTCAGTTTCATCAATTTGGCGTGGAAACCTTTGGCATGAAAACTGCCGATATTGATGCTGAATTGATTTTAATGAGCGCACGTTTATGGCAATTATTAGGTTTGAGCGATGTCGTGCGTTTAGAAATTAACAGCTTAGGCGAAATAGAAGCGCGTAATGCCTATCGTGCGGCCTTAGTTGATTATTTAAGCCAACATATTGACCAGCTTGATGAAGACTCCAAACGCCGTTTAAGCACTAATCCTTTGCGAGTGTTAGACAGTAAAGATGCCAAAACCCAAGCAGTATTGCTTAATGCCCCTCAGTTGATGAATTATTTAGACGAAGAATCACGTAGCCATTTTGCCACTTTGACCGCTATTTTAGATGGTGCAGGCATTGCTTATACCGTGAATCAGCGTTTAGTGCGTGGTTTGGACTATTACAACAAAACCGTGTTTGAGTGGGTGACAACGGCTTTAGGCGCGCAAGGCACAGTGTGTGCGGGTGGTCGTTATGATGGTTTGGTGACACAATTGGGCGGTCAAGCGACACCAGCCGTTGGTTTTGCCATTGGTTTAGAGCGTTTAGTGTTGTTATTAGAAACCTTACAACAGGCAAACGACAGCAGCGAAGCCGATATTTATCTGCTTTCTGAAGCAAATATCTTGCAATCGGCATTGTTGTTAGCAGAAACACTAAGGAATAGTTTGCCTAATTATCGTATTGTCACCCACTGTGGCGGTGGTCAATTTAAAAACCAACTTAAAAAAGCCGACAAAACGGGCGCAAAGCTGGCCTTATGGTTGAGTCAAGAGCCATCAGATCAACAAAACGTCATAGTCAAATGGTTACAAACAGGTGAGCAACTGACACTCGCACAAAACGAAGTAGTGTCATATTTATTAAAACATTAGGACTTATACATTTTGCCGAAATTAGCGCGTTTTGCACCCTCACCCCAACCCTCTCCCTCAGGGAGAGGGAGGAGCGTAGCGGAGGGTGAGGGCGTGAGTAAATAAGCGATAACCGTGTAAGTCCTGAAAAAAGCGGAGTATTAGCGTGACTAAGCATGATGATGAAGAACTAGAGAGCCTAAAACGCTTTTGGCAAGATTACGGGATGCCAATTTTGGTGGGGGCAAGTATTGCTTTGGCGGTATTTGCAGGATGGCGGTATTGGCAACAAAGCCAATTACAAACGGCAGCTTTAGCCGCCAATGGTTATCAAGCCTCACAAGATGCGTATCAAAAGTTAGTGGCTAATCCCGAAGATAAAGCAGCTAATACCGAGTTGCAACGAGAAGCACAAAAACTACTGCAAGAATATCCGCAAACACCTTATGCCGCTAATGCTGCTTTATTGTTGGCAAAACGTGCGGTGGACATTAAGGACTACAAAGAAGCTGAAAAGCAATTACGGTTTTTGTTGAGCCAAAAAGTGGATGATGGTTTAAAAAGTGTGGCTACTTTACGTTTAGCCACGGTTTTAGCCGAAAAAGGTGATAACAAAGCCGCTTTAGCGTTATTGGCAACAGATACCAATGCCGCATTTATGCCCAGTCGTGAAGAGTTGCGTGGCGATTTATTAAAAGCGACAGGCGATAGTGCAGGGGCGCAAAAAGCCTACCAAGCAGCAGCCAAAGTGTTAATTGAGCGTCAAGAGCCACGTCCTTTATTAGAGATGAAAATGGCCGATGTGGGTTTGGAAACACCAGAAATTAAGCGACCTTCTGCCATTAAAGAAGCTGGCTTGGAGTAATGTTATTTTGATTAAGCGTTGTTGTCTTATCACTACCTTATTGCTATTAGCCGCTTGTAGTTCTAACCCCAATGAACATAAGCCTTCACCTTTACCTATCTTGCCTGCAAAAGTAGAGCAAGTGTCACTCAACAAACTACAGAGTTGGACGGTAGGTAAGGGCTTTAATAAACCCAATGAAGTGGTTGCTCGTTTGGCGCGACAAAACGACACCGTCTATGCCGCGAGTCATGATGGAACGGTATTAGCCATAGAAGGTGTGGCGAAAGTACGTTGGCAACAAAAGACCAAATTAGCAATAACAGGTGGATTAAGCGCGGCTTATGGTCGTGTTGTCACTGCAACAGCTAATGCCGAAGTCTTGAGTTTAGATGCTGCAACAGGCACTGTGCAATGGCAAAAAACCTTGTTAGCACCTGTTTTGGCCGCCGTAGCTCAAACCGATGAGCGCGTGATTGTACAAAGTAACGATGGCAAAGTGTATGGTTTAGAAGCGGCAACAGGTAATACGGTATGGGTCTATGACACCCCCGCACCTGTCTTGAGTTTGCGTGGTTATGCCAGTCCTGTGGTGGTTGAAGACTTAGTGGTGATAAGTACCGCAACAGGCAAATTAGTCGCTTTGGCGGCACAAACAGGTATTCCTCAATGGGAAGTGCGTATTGCCAACTCTAATGGCCGCTCCGAGTTAGAGCGCATGATTGATATTGATGGCGATATGCTTCTGAGCGCAGATGAAATTTTGTATGTAGCGAGTTATCAAGGGCAAGTCGTTGCTGTCGATGTCGCCGAAGCCAAGCCCATTTTACAATGGCAACAAACACTCTCCAGTTATCGTGCTTTAAGTGCAGGAGTGGAGCATGTGTATGCAGTCGATGACAGTAGTCATATTGTGGCTTTAGATAAAACGACAGGCAAAGTGGTATGGAAACAGCAAGATTTTGCATGGCGAGGTTTGTCGCATAGTGTGACAGCCAATAATTATCTATTTGTCGGAGATAAAGACGGTTATGTACATATAATGGCGCAAAGCGATGGTAAACTACTCGGACGTTTTAAAGTCAAAGGTGCGGTAGTTGATTTGCTGGTAAACAACAATCAATTATGGGTTTATACCCAGCAAGGTCAGCTTAGAGCTTACGCATTGCCCAGCAACTAGCTTGTTGACAGCTCCTTCTTCCTGTGGGAGAGGGTTGGGGTGAAGGAGTACCCAATAAGCAAATTACCGTGTAAGTTTTAAGTTGAGAAGTTGTACATGAAACCTGTTATTGCCCTCATAGGCCGCCCTAATGTGGGTAAATCTACCCTGTTTAATCAATTAACCAAAACACGCAATGCTTTAGTGGCTAACTTGGCGGGTTTAACCCGTGACCGCCAATATGGTGATGGTCGTCTAGAAAATAAATCATTTATTGTCGTTGATACAGGCGGTTTGGGCGAGAGTGATGAAGGCATTGACTCGTATATGGCCGAACAAGCCAAAACTGCGATTCAAGAAGCCGATATTGTCTTGTTTATTGTCGATGCGCGTGCAGGTTTGTTAGGCTCAGATGAGATGATTGCTGACCACTTACGGCGTTTAAACAAACAAACCTATCTTGTGGTTAATAAAATTGATGGTTTACATGAAGATGCAGCAACGGCTGAATTTCATCGTCTTGGTTTTGCACACATTTATCAAACAGCCGCCAGTCATGGTCGCGGTGTGTTGCAACTGATTAGTGATATTCTTGCCCCTTTCCCCGAAGACCCCATTGAATTATCAGTCGAAGAAACAGGCATTAAAATAGCGATTGTTGGTCGGCCTAACGTGGGTAAATCAACTTTAGTGAATCGCTTATTAGGTGAAGATAGAGTTATTGTTTATGATATGCCGGGTACGACGCGTGACAGTATTTACATTCCTTATGAGCGACAAGGCAAAAAATACACCCTGATTGATACCGCAGGGGTGCGTAAACGTGGCCGAGTGCATGAAACAGTCGAAAAATTTTCGGTGATTAAGACGTTACAGGCTATAAAAGACGCACATGTCGTGGTTATTGTCTTTGATGCGCGTGAAGGGATTGTTGAGCAAGACCTTCACATGCTAGGATTTGCCCTAGAGAGCGGTAGAGCGGTGGTGTTAGCCATTAACAAATGGGATAACATGACTGAGTATGATAGAGGTTTGGTCAAAGCCGCCATCGAAAGACGTTTGGACTTTGTACCGTTTGTCAAAATTCATTTAATTTCGGCACTACACGGTACAGGTGTGGGTGATTTATATCCTTCGATTCATCGTGCTTATGAATCAGCGATGATTAAAGTCCCCACCAATCGCCTAACGCAAATTTTGCAAGATGCAGTGGAAGGACATCAACCGCCCTTAGTACATGGTCGGCGTATTAAATTACGTTATGCCCACATGGGTGGCCAAAATCCACCGATTATTGTCATTCATGGTAATCAAACAGAAGCCATTTCTAAAGACTACAAACGTTATTTAGAAAACATCTTCCGTAAAGTACTAAAGCTGCAAGGAACACCCGTACAATTGGAGTTTAAAACCAGTGACAATCCTTACAAGGAAGAAAATACCATGCTCAAGCCAGCACAGTTAGAAAAAAGACGGCATTTTGTGCCAGAACAAAAAAAACGCGATAAACGCTAATAAGAGCGTATCTCTTGTTGGCATAAAGGGGTACGTTGTGAAAAAGTTAGTATTAGTGTCCAGTATGGCTTTGTTAAGTGTTGTTCCGCCTGTCATTGCCGAAGAGTTATTATTTGGCGAGCAAGAAATGCCTGTGGTGTTGTCAGCAACGCGCCTTAAACAAGCACTTGCTGATGCGCCTGCCTCAGTTACCCTTATTGACCGTCAAATGATTGCTCAATCGGGTGCGCGTGAAATTCCTGATGTATTACGCTTAGTACCTGGTATGGTGGTGGGCTACGAAACAGGTTGGGAAGCCTTTGTCAGTTATCACGGCACATCGGCAGATATGGCGCGGCGTATGCAGGTGTTAATTGATGGTCGTTCGGTATTTCAACCCAGTTTGGCTTTTGTGGACTGGATAGGTTTACCTTTAGAATTAGATGACATTGACCGTATCGAAGTGGTACGCGGGCCAAACGCTGCCGCTTATGGCGCAAATAGCTTTTTGGCCGTGGTCAATATTATTACCCGTCATCCTGCCGATTTACCCACAGTGCGTGCTTATACTCGTCAGGGAGGCGAAGACATTAACGATAATTATGTCAGTTATGCGAGTGCAACAGAGCGTTTAAGTTGGCAGTTATCGGCCAATCAACGTAATGACAGTGGTTTTAGTACTTTTTTAAAACAAGAAACGCAATTAGACGCACAAGGTAAAAAAGTCTTTGATAGTAAAGGCAATGCCGTCAAAGTCTTTAACTCTTATCCCTATCCTGATGATAAGCGTCAAAAAGCGGTTTATGGCCAAGTTATTTTGGATAACAATACTTCGTCATTTCGTATGAGTGCAGGACACTCAGAAATGACAGGGGGCGATTTTTCATCAGGGGGGGCGGTGCAATTTTTGGAAGAGCCTGATTTAGTTAGCTCCCAAAATTATCTTAATGTATCTTTTGAACAGGCTTGGCGCAATCATCAATTTAAACTTCAGAGTAACTATTCCCAGTTTGAGTCTCAGCAACATATTCGGGTTTCTGCACCGCCTGCGTTCTTTTTGCCCGAATTGCAGCAAATGTTTATTATCGACCGTCTTTATACCACTAAACTGATGAATTCGGTGGGTGGTGGTGTGGTGCCTTCAACGACCAATCTACAGTTGCAAGGCTTAACTTTTCAAACTTTTTGTAAAATTGGGGCAATTCCTGCCCAAAACTGTGGCGGTATTGTGGCTGACAGTAAGTTGTTGACCGATATTAATTATGGTTCGGATATTGATAAAAAAGAAAGTCGGCTCGAAGTTGAATTACAAGATACATGGACATTAACGCCTGATTTGCGCGTGGTGTATGGTATGGGTTTGCAGGATTCGCGTGCTGACTCATTGCATTATTTTAATGGCGAAGTTGAAAATACCGTATGGCGAGTATTTGCGCATGGCGAGTGGCAATTTTTACCCAATTGGCGTTTAAATGCAGGCGTAATGGATGAACATGATGATTATTCGAGTAGTTTAAAATCTCCACGTTTAGCTTTAAATTGGCGATTTTTACCCACGCAGTCTTTACGTTTAGTGTCGTCTCGTGCTTATAGAACGCCAGATTTACGCGAATCCAAAGCCTATTGGCAATTCTACGGACAAACTGAAAATCGTTCTTTAAGCCAATATGATGGTTATTTTCCTTTTGTTGGCCAAGCACCTGCGGCAGAAGGACAAACCTGTGTGTATAGTGACAGTTATGTGATTACAGGCAGTACCATTTGTACCAATGGCGCACCCAGTGAGCGTATTACCTCCAGTGAAATTGGCTATTATGGTGAATTGCCCAAGCAGCATTTACAGGTTGATATTCGAGTTTTTAAGGACAATGTACGTTTAAGTGAACATAATTTAGAAGTTGACGATTTTGTTATCGCGCCAACAGAACGACATCAGCAACGTGGTGTAGAGTTAGCAACACAATGGCGACCACATCCTCATTGGCGATTTTTAGTGAATTATGCTTATGATGATATTACTGGCGGCAATGATAATACCGATTTTGTGCCTAAACACAGTGGTAATGTAGCCGCTTGGTACGATACAGGACGTGGTGTACAGTCTAGCTTAAATTATGTATTTTATAATCAATTGTACAATGACCCTTATGATGGCGGATTGTACTTTGACCGTTTAGACTGGCGGTTGGCCAAAAAATGGTCGATGCAAAAAATACACGATGTTGAGTTGTCTGCCGTTTGGCAAATTCGTTTAACCGAAGACCGAGAATTACGCCGTCACAATGGCGCACCGCGCGATAAGGTGTGGTTACAATTAAGTTATATTTATGACTAGGCGTGTACTTATCCCCTCGCACTTTGGGAGAGGGTTGGGGGATACTTAAAAACTGAGGCACAAGGGATGGTGCAAAAAATGACATATCTACAGAGTCTGCTAACGCTAGTGCTGTATTGCTGGTTATGTTTACCCGTTTATGCAGCAACACAGATCCAAATTTTAACGACCCGTAGCGAGGAGTCGTCAGATTTGCTCGCCTATTTAAGTAAAGATTTAGGCGCAGATGTCCAAATTAGCATGGGCGAGCAAATCAATCATAAGGCAGATTTGTTGGTTTTATTGCAAAAAGACTTAGTGAGCAATTTGCCTGCACAACGTCCTCCCATTTTATTTGTTTTGCCTCAGCCGCTGGCTATCGAATTGCAAAAACAAGATAGTGCTTTGTATTGGACTCCGAGCTTGGCGGCACAATTAGCACTCATTAAAACCATTTTACCTGCCACTAATCGGGTGGGCATGTTGGTTGGCGCAGAAAATGACGATATGTCGTGGTTGCGAACCTTTAAGCAATATGCACAACAACACTCAGTAGAAGTACGCATTCAAAGTGTTGATAAAAGCCGTATCGGACGGCAAGTGTCCGAGTTGGCAACGGCTACGGATGTATTATTAGCCCAACCAGACAGCAATATTTATAACCGCGAAACCATTCGTTTTATTTTATTAGCTGCTTATCGTCAAAACAAAGCATTGATTGGCCCTAGTTTAGCGTTTGTTAATGCAGGGGCTTTAGCAACTTTATATGCAGCCCCTGCTAGTATTAATCAAGAAATCAGTCAACGTATTCAGTATTTTATTAAACAGCAGAAACTACCTCCATCGGGTCGGGTAAAGCGTTTAGAGGTCAGTGTTAATCCGCAAGTAGCTAAATCCTTGGGGCTGAATGTGCCATCAAGTAGTGAGTTGCAACGTATGATTCGTTTTGAGGAGTTACCGATATGGCCGTAACTTCTAAATGGAGTTTGCGTACGCGCATTTTATTACTTACTTCATTACCTGCTTTTTTAATGTTTGTCATTATGTTGGCGTATCATGTTTATGAGCGTTTACATGATGCCGAACAAGAACAAACGCGTTCTGGCATGATTATGGCCACGCAATTGGCCGCAGCGACTGACTTTGCCATTATGTCGGGCAGTTTTGATGGACTTGTACCACAAGTTGATGCCATTTTAGCGCAACCAGGTACGGCTTCGGTGCGCGTCTTAGATGCTAATAATCGATTGTTGTTTAGTAAGCAGCATCAATTACCTAAAGACGAGCAACAACAGCATTATACAGCGACGGTTTATCAACAAACTGTCAATTTAGACAGCAATGATTGGTTAGTGAGTGATGCCAATAATAATACGCCCAAGACGATTTTAGGGGTGGTAGATATAGGATTTAGTTCGGCTTATATTTTACAAAAAGAAAAAACTATTATTTTAAAAAGTGTCGCTTTGGCGTTGATTGTGTTGTTATTAGTGGGTGGTATAGGTTTGTGGTTGGCCTTATCACTCGAAAAACCATTACGCGCGATTATTGGTTTAGTGGGCGCGTTAAAAAATCGTCAATATGATGCGCGGGTTCATGTTAAGCAAGATGGCGAATTAGGCGCGTTGGCGTATCATCTCAATTTATTGGCAGCGATGTTAGAAGAGCATCGTTTGTTACAAGTCAAAAATACCGAAGAACTCTCTACTGCTCGTCGCCGTGCAGACAAAGCCAATCAAGCCAAAAGTGAGTTTTTGGCGATGATGAGCCATGAGTTAAGAACACCACTCAACGCGATTTCGGGTGGTTTGCAACTGTTAAACGGTGAACCCTTACCGCCATCAAGTACCGAGTTTGTAGAAATGGCGACAGTAGCCACAGCCGATTTACGGCGTTTGGTGGATGATGTTTTAGACTTTTCTAAAGTAGAAGAAGGGCGTTTAGCGTTAAATATACGGGCATTTGCGCCACAACAATTATTACAACATATCGCTGATGTGTTTCGTTTAGAGGCACAGCATAAAGGTTTAGAGTTGACTTTTGAGTTAGAAGGGCAAACCGATATTTGGCTCAAAGGCGATGATATGCGTGTGCGCCAAATTTTGTCTAAATTATTAGATAATGCGATTAAGTTTACCAAAAAAGGTCGAGTCGGAATAAAAGCTAAAATTAGTCCCTATAATGAGGTTCAGGCGCAGTTTTTATGCGAGATATTTGATACGGGTATTGGTATTAATAGTGATGCCTTGGCGCATATTTTTCAACCGTTTACCCAAGTTGACCGCTCACATACTCGCAGTTTTGGCGGTGCAGGTTTAGGGCTAGCAATCGCTTCACGTTTAAGCCGTTTAATGCATGCCGAATTGCGTGTCGAAAGTGAGTTGTTAGTAGGAACGTGTTTTTCCTTTGAAGTGGTACTGCCAATTTGTACCGAATGTGGTGCCTTAAAAGAGGGGCAGGTGCTGCATTTACAAGCCAAACGTGCGACTTTTAATGCCCATGTGTTGGTGGTTGATGATAATCCTGCCAATCGTAAAGTCGCCGAAGCCATGCTTAAAGCCGCAGGTTGCACTGTGGTGAGTGCCAATAATGGTCAAGAAGCCCTTAATGAGTTACTGGCAGGTGATATAGATTTGGTATTGATGGATTGTCAAATGCCCATTATGGATGGTTACGAAGCCACAAAAACATGGCGCGAACAAGAAACCGAAAAACGTATTCCCATCATTGCTTTGACCGCTAATGCCAGTTCTGACAATGAGGTACATTGTATTGCCGCAGGTATGGACGCTATGCTCAGCAAACCATTTCGCCGCCAACAATTAGAAATGTTATTAAATGCGTGGTTAAGTTTTAATCATCAGTTAAGTTGATTATCTCTAAAGATGATAAATCTTGCTCTGGCGCATACAGTGCAACTGCTAATTGCCAATCTATGGTTGCGTGGGTTTTTACTGATAAAGGCAAGTGTTGGTATTGTGTGGGATAACTGATTGGGTTGGCAGTGTGTGCCACAAAGCGTATGTGTGCTAAATGATGCGCTAAACCTTGATGCCATGCCTTAACACAGGCTTCTTTACGTGTCCAAAAATCTAAAAACGCTGATTCTGCTTCGGATAAGGGTAATTGACGTAAATACTGATATTCTTCATCGGCAAAAAAGCGTTGGGCAATCACCAAAAAATTATTTTTGCAAGGGCGTTGCTCAATGTCTATGCCACAGTGTTGCTCACTACTTAACACACATGCCAACCAATCACCACTATGACTAATACTCAAATGTAAGCCACTTTGTGTCTTATCAAGCACTAAGCGTTGATTAATTTTGCTCAAACGCCATAAGGTATTACTGTTTTCTTGGTGCGATAGGCAACGGCGAATAAATAAACGGCTGGCAATAAAACTTCGTAAACGATGTGGGTGTTTATAAACTGCCGCTTGTTGTTGTTCAGTTGGCGGCAGCTTTGCTAAATACAAGAGGTTATCACTGCATGACCATGTGATTTTTTGCACATAAATGCGGGCAAAACTCATGGTGTTAAGACCAATAATGGGTCAACACGCGCATTGTTAATACTTAAGCCCCAATGTAAATGCGGGCCTGTAGCGCGACCTGTTTGTCCGACCAAACCAATCACCTCACCTTGTTTGACAGTTTGGCCTTTTTCGACCATGATTTTGCTTAAATGGCACATCATAGAAATAATCCCTTGCCCGTGGTCAATCATCACGGTTTGGCCATTAAAAAAATAATCGCCTGTTTGAGCCACAATACCATTGGCAGGGGAGATAATTTTTTTACCTTCGGGTGCTGCAATATCCAAACCCGAATGAGGGTCGCGTGCTTGCTCATTAAAAAAACGCTTTAAACCAAAGGGACTGCTAATTTTGCCGCGTATTGGCCATGTAAAAGCTGGCCATTGTAAGGGGGCTGGACTAAAACTTTGATAAACTGTTTTTTGTTCGGTGGCTTCACGGCTATAACGTGCAAGTTCGGTTTCGTTGGGAGTGACTTTATTACTTTGAGTTTGTTGAAGGGTAATACGTTGTTCGGGATAATGTTTGTCGCTAATTTCAAAGCTCAAACTATCCATAAAGCCTTCTGCTTGTAACACGATATTGGCCGTGCCTACAGGCGCACTCAAAGGAATCCCTACTATGGCGGTACGCTGCTGTTTATCCATAATAATGGGTACAGGCATTTGATTAAACAGCACTTGCACCGTTTCGGGAGCATATTCGGGTAAAGGAATTAAGGCGATACCGCCTGCGGTGCGTTGCTCTTGCGGTAAAGCATGTGCTAATGGGGAGAGTATCAGCAATATACTAAGAAAATGGAGTTTGTTCATAACAGCGTATTTTTAAAAGAGATAACATTAAATCATACACAAACAATGCCACAAAGGAGTAGTTAATGAACAAGCAAATCGTGACAATACTGTTAATTGGTGCAGTTTTTTGGGGTTGGACAGAACGTGTAGCCATTAAAGCACAATGGCAAAAATATACTCAGCAGCAAATACCAGAAGCAACACAAACTACCGTGTACACATGGAAAGACAGTCAAGGAACAGTGCATTATTCAACCAGTCCTGACCATAAAAATGCCAAGCAAACGGTGATTGATAGCTCTAAAATTACCCGTTTAGAGCCATTACCTGAGCCTAAAGAAGATAAAAAAGACCAAGATAAATTATTGGTTTTAGAGGTGCGCGAAGAATTAGAGCGTAATAGAGATATTATTCAAGCCGAAAAAGAACGCCGAGTCATGCAACAGTAACATATTGCCGACAATGACACATTGAATCTAATGAGCTAAAAGCGTTATAACAAAGCACTGAAAAAACAATAGTAAAAATCGGAGTATAACGATGATAAAAAACCGTCTTTCGGTGGCAGTACTTGCCGCGACATTGACTTTAGTTGGTTGTATTGGTGATGACGAAGAACAAAAAGTAGTCACCGAGTCTTATGTCGGCTTTGACCCAATTGTTGCCGCCGCCGACAATGCCAATTTGCCAGCAGCCCAACAACGTGGGCCAGTGATTCCCTTTCCTTTTGATGCCTTATTTGCAGGGGCAAAAACACCTACCTTAAATATCCCTAATGCAGGCAATGTGACTTTTGTTGGTCAGGCTAATTTGCAAGATGGCTTTTCGACCACCGCTTCATGGTTTGTAGATATTTTTGGTTTGGTTGATTTAAGCACCGTGCCTGCCCATGTGTTGATTTTGAACAGCGCAACGGGTCAGCCTTTGGTGTATAAAACCGATTTTGATATTCAAACATCAACAGTGAAAGATGCTTCGGGTATTCCTATCAGTTTGCAAAGAACACGCTTGTTGATTGAGCCGTTAAAACCTTTAGCACCCAATACCACTTATATCGTGGTACTAAAAAAAGGCATTAAAACTAAGAATGGTGGTACAGTTCAGCCTAGCTATATGTTTAACTTTCTCAATAGCGATACTAAAATCACCGATCGTACAGACAGTTATTTCAAACGCTTTTCTGCTAGCGAAAAAGCAACTTTAGAGACTTTGCGTACACAATTAGTGCGTAAAACAGTCAATACACTAAAGGCGATTCCACCTTTAGGCATCACAGATAGCAATGTTTTATTGGCTTATAGTATTACCACCCAAAGCACCACAAAAACATTAGATAAAGTCGCTGCGGCAACGGTCGCTAGTGATATTGCGGCTGTGCCAATTGGTCAAACTGTAAAACAAGTTTTAGAAGCCGTAGGGCAAGCAGCTCCACCGAATGCTGAGCAAACCGACGTCTATGTAGGTACATTAAAAGTGCCATATTATGGCGATGTAACTGCTATTTTGAGTAGCTATTGGAAAGCCGATGCCACTAAACCCGATGTAGCCGCAAAAGTCACCCCATTTCAAATCCCTTGTGGCGCGTATGCAACGGGTGCAACTTTACCTGATGGTCAAACAGCTACGCCAAGTATTAGCACTACCACTTGTTTCCCTGTACCTGTTAAACAGAGCGACCAAACTATTCCGATGATTGTCACTGTACCTAAAGGTGCAAAACCTGAAGGTGGTTGGCCAGTTGTTATCTTCCAACATGGTATTACCCGTAACCGTACCGATGTATTTGCTATTGCGTCTTCATTTGCTGCCGCGAATCATATTACCGTAGCAATTGATTTACCGTTGCATGGTTTGCCTGCAAGCAACCCATTTTACAAAAATCTAATACTCGAACAAGTGATTGCCGCAACAGGTAACACAGCACTTAGAGCCTTTGAAACCAATAGCGAGCGTACTTTTGATGCTGACGCAACAGGCAAGCCTGCTTCTGGCACTGCAGTTGCGGATTCTGGCACACACTTTGTCAATTTAGCCAGCCCAATTACTAGCCGTGACAATATCCGTCAAGGTGCAGCCGATATTTTAGTCTTGGCTAAAAGTTTAGCTAATTTAAATATAGATGGTGTCGCAGGTGGTGACGTTGATACCAGCAAAATTCGTTTTGCAGGGATTTCTTTGGGTAGTATTGTGGGTACAGTGGCTTTAGGTGCAGATAAAGGCACTACCATTGGTGCTGCGTCGTTATCGGTAGGTGGTGGTGGTATTCCCAAATTATTGGATGCCTCTAAATCGTTTGGCCCTGTGATTGCCGCAGGTTTACAAGGCAGTGGTGTTTTAGAAAATACCGATAGCTATGAAACCTTTATGCGTTTTGCCCAAACCTTGACCGATAGTGCTGACCCCGTCAGTTTTGCGGTGGCGGCCAAAACCAATCGAGCCATTCATTTTACC
>Ga0247722_10001284_pt1 | contig 14064 bp, 8 predicted proteins | sample MSEWelMarce3H_FC_FD_189094 | JGI IMG/M metagenome (GOLD analysis project Ga0247722, IMG submission 189094) | Subsurface sediment microbial communities from gas well in West Virginia, United States - MSEEL Well Study Marcellus 3H_FC | ecosystem: Environmental > Terrestrial > Deep subsurface >... | reverse complement strand
TTATTTCAGTAATCCTCCTGGTCGTAGGCGCACGCTACCTCTAGAGGTTCTTACAACTGACAGAAAGAAGCTGCCCTTATGCGGAATGACGAAGAATTATATGCGCGGCTATCTCTTTTATCGCCTATTCATGGATGCCAAGAATTCTAAGATTATTGGGCTTTCTGGAACCCCTCTCATTAATTTTCCAGAGGAATTAGGAATTCTGGCAAATATTCTACATGGAGCAATTCATAAGCTAGATTTCCGCGTGCAAGTGGAAGGGGGGCGTGAAATCAAGCCCTTAATCGAGGATATAGCAAAGAAAAATCCAGATATTGATACAGTTCATTTTACAGTATCTGAAGGTAGTATCGATGTAACAATGACAAGGCTGCCTGAGCACTTTACAAAGGTAATGGCTGAAGATGGTGAAGTTTTGGGAATTGAACGCAGGGATCCAGGAAAGGCGATACCAACCATTGAACAAGTATGGCAGAGCCTAGATACAGAATTAAAGATACAGAAGATAAAGGTTATCGGAAAAGGCATGGCATCTGCACAAGAGTTACTACCCTGCTGGGATACTCCCTTTCGCGGAGCATTCTTACAGGAGGATGGTGTTACACTGAAGAATGTGGCTGTCTTACAAAAGCGTATTCGCGGCCTTGTCTCCTACTATAGAGGAATCCAGGGAGATGTTATGCCTAAGGTAATAAAGGATGAAATTGTGGGGGTTCCTCTAACTGGCTATTCTCTGAAAATCTACAATAAACTTCGTAATCAAGAAATCCAGATTGAAATGAAGAAACCAAAGGAACAAGGAACTGCTGGCGATGCGGTGTGGGCAGAGATTAATGAGATTGCAACCATGAAATCTGCATCTAATTACCGTATGAGCAGTCGCCAAGCATGTAACTTTGCCTTCCCTGAAGGAGTATCTAGGCCACGCCCCCATAATTTAGAGGAAGCAGATGCTGAGACAGGAACTGACCGCGATGTTATTATAGATGCTGACGTGGAAGGCCGTGCAGCTGGAAAAGATGAGGAAGATAAGGAAGCTGGCGACGACGATGAAACGAAGGTCGAAGCCCTTCAAGAAGTTGGTAAGAAGGCGGAGGTAGTGCAACTAGGAACCAAGGAGGCCAAGGCTGCATATATTGCTGCTCTAAAATCTGCAAAGGAGAAACTCAGATTAATGGGTAAGACTCATCTCATGTTAGACGGTCCTCCTGAGAATAATTTGCAGAAATTCTCTCCCAAATTTGCAGCCATGCTCAAAAATATCAACGCATTAAACGGAAGTAGCTTGGTCTATTCTAATTTCTTAGAAATGGAAGGCATTGGCATATTTGCAATTTGTATGGAAGCCAATGGATATGACCCGATCCAGATTACTCCTGAGCTGAAATTCACTGAGCGAACAATTGCATCTCTGGCCAAGGGCCCAGGGGTTCCTCAGAAACGCTATATTGAATTCACGGGCGTTGGCTCTAAGGAGCAGCGTGGTGCAGCAGTAGATGTATTCAATGCACGTCTGGATAAGCTGCCTCCTACCTTGCAGAAGGTATTACAGGATGCTAAATGGCAAAATAACTTTGACGGTGGATTATGTCGTGCATTCTGCATTACATCCGCTGGTGCAGAAGGTCTTTCCTTAAAGTGTGTTCGCGGCGTTCATATCATGGAACCCTATTGGAATACAGTAAGAACACAGCAAGTAAAGGGTCGTGCGGTACGTATTTGCTCCCACGTAGATTTACCTAAGGAAGAGCAGAATGTGGCAATTTACACATATTGCACTATAATTCCAGAACAGGCTATTCTAGCCCAGGCAATTGATAAGACCCTGGAGCACAGCGATTCATATTCAGCCAGGGATGCAGCGGCACTTGGAGTGCCTGTTCCTGCTGTTGCAAGCGCAGATGAAGAATTACCTGAAGGGATGTTTTTTAAGGTTGCCCAGGGACTAGAGAAGGAAGAACCCGTGGCCGGCGTAGATTTATCTCCAGATGGTCCTGTGCGCTTTTCATCTAAGATACCGAATGAATATCATGGATTCTCTACCTTTGCCAAGTCTCCTGTAAATATTGGAGGCAAGATTTATCCGACACTTGAGCATTATTTTCAGGCCATGAAATTTCCATCGGATTTAGAATGGCAGGAGTCAATTCGTGTTTCCCTTACTCCTGCAATGGCTAAAAAACTTGGTTCTCAGGCGGATCACCCTATGGATCCAAGCTGGGATTCTAAGAAAGAATCTGTGATGTTAGCTGGGCTGAGGGCTAAATTTCAGCAAAATTCTGGACTTCTAGCGCAGCTAAAGGGAACTGGAGAAAGACCTCTTATCGAGGCATCTCCCGATGCCTATTGGGGTGAAGGTAGAACAGGTAAGGGTAAGAATCGCTATGGAAAATTATTAGAACAGGTGCGTGTAGAACTCAAGGAATATGTAATTGAAGGAAGTGCAATGGCACCAGTAATTGTTGAGGCTCACGAGGATTTCTTTGAGGATGCAGATGCTATTGAAGAAGAGGAGGTTGAATCGGCCGTTCCAGCTGGCCCTAATCCAGTTTCAGCAGTAAAACGTGTATTAAGCAGTAAAAAACCGATTCTACCTTCTGCTGCACCTGCGACAGCCGCTGCACCAACAGTAATACCAGCAGCCAGTGGAGCTATAGCAACGAGCGCAGATTCAGAACTTGAAGAAGAAGAATCGAGCGAGCTCACAGAAGAGGTAGCTGCTAAACAAGCTTCAGCACAAAAAGCCCCAGAAACCCAAGACATCCTTGGCACTGGTGCTGAAGAGGAAGAACAGAAAGGTGGTGGGCCAGATGATGATCGCACAATTATTCTAACCAGCGACCAAAAAGTTCTCTTAATCAGTTTAAGAAAGGAAAAGGTTATTTCTTCCCTGCAAACTCTCATGAAGAGTGTAGCCGTCGATTGTAAATTAAACTTCCAGGATAACAATGACGGAACCTTTCGCTGCATGGCCCTTGGAGATTCTATCGGTGATTTTGCCTATCACCCAAATCTTCAGAAAGACATTCAGGAGACTGAGGCCAGATTCAGGGTGCAGCCTACACAGCTTGCCGCCCCCCCTGTTGATTTAGCATCGGTTGCGGCACAAGTGGAAGCTCCCGTGCCTGTAGTAAAGCCAAGAAAAATTGTATATAGAAAACAGGAATATTATTATACAATACCTACGGATGCAGATGGAAAACCTGTAGGCTATATTTTTTATAGTATGGAAGACCCTGGATTAACAAGCCCAATTGGATTTGTAAAGGCGGATCCAGCGAAAAAATATTATCCTACAGGCGATGTTGGGCCAGTGCCTGAAGGGGTTGTCTAAAAGCATAGTCTAAATGTCATACATTTATTTATTCTTGTATTAAATACAAGAATAAATAAATATTTTTCCAGCAAACGCTCATGGCAAGTAACCCCAATCTGCCCTAGCTTCCCTATATAAATTATCGGCCTCCAGCTTATAATCAAATAAATGAATCCAGAATAAATCAAAGGCCATATACTCAGACTGAAATCTGAAATAAGCCGGCTCATCAGAAACCATGCCAGGCAGGACAATTGGGCTTGATTCCTTCATGAACTTTCGCACACTTGGATTTTGCTGTAATTCAATCACGCTGGCTGCCCCAATCTGCATTGATTCAATTGATGAAATATCCGCATCGTTCTTTCTCAGAATTCTCAATAAAATCAAGGTCGGCACACCAGTCTGAATAACAGGACCATCCTTTGTCTGCAGTGAGCCATTAAAGGTCCCTAAATTCACGGTAGCCCCCGTGGCACTTATTCCTCGCACGATCAGTGTCGGTGCCCCACCTCCCTTTCCCCATAAGGTCAGAGGCATTGCAATCTGACCATCCTTTGGGCAAGAACGCATTGTGATTAGGAGGCTCAGAGTCATAAAAGATGAAAGACGGAACGAAAACTTAGACTTAATAGCACACTTGCTACTCGGAAAACTAAAGTAATGTTTTCTTAAAGGAAACTGCATCTGATCAACACTTTCACCCCTATACTGCAAAGAAGGTCCTCCCCATCCTTCATTCTCCCATTTCATCTTAAATCCACTGAGCCTCTTATCACAAAGTGGATAATCGCACCCATAGATTCCAGGATTCTGTTGAATTTCAAATGAAATCATGGGGGCAAAGGCTTCCTGGGTCATTTGTAAATGTGTGTAAGGTATCTCTTTCCAGCCAGGGCCAAACTCGTCAGATAGAATTTCCAGCTTATAGTAAGCACGCCCCTTTTCATAAAACATATAGCCACTTAGTCTATTTACATCAGTAGTTAACACAATAACACTGCTATTTACGGATGCATTCCCTCCGTTATGTAGAGAAGATAATTCAGTCTTATCCATTACCGTCTTATTATTATATACTCTAGTCATCGGCGAATTAAAATAAAGCGAAAATCCATTGAATGAACTAACCTTATATTGTGCCTCAACACGATTATTTGCAATAACGCTAGTAAAGAATATAATTGATGCAGGATCGGTGGTCACCGCATCAATCTGAGTAACCGTTTGACGTATGCGGCGACCTAGAAAGGTGGTGGGTTTCGTAATATCAGTATGATGTGTGAACCAAAAATGCTCAACACCATACTGTGGCCCAATTGGGATTGGTTCTTTTCCTAGGCCAACACCATAGAATTGTAACATGGCTGACTCGCGTTGCTGGGGTTTTGGTGATAGGGTATGACTAATTAAATTCTGAATTTCATCCTTCACATGGAGCCATTTTTTCATTGAATTCCATAAGTGCAAATTTGCCTTATTAGGATATAGTGACCCAGAAACCTGACCTCCTTGTCTGATAAATTCTGCTTGTAAGCATTCTAAAGAAAAGGGTGGAGGTGTTGAATCTAGAAGCTCTGCACAGAAATCATATTTCTCAACCGGACCCTTCAAATACATATCTCGCACTCCTACGTTTAATTTACCCGTGCTAGGTGCTGGACTTAAGGCAATATCTTGAGATAGGGCGCGTTCATTCAAGGCTGGTCTATCGAGGCCTATAATTGCACGCTGGGTATACTCATTTTCTCCTTTGCGCCTAGAAGCCTCGTAAGAATCTTCACGTGGTCTTACAAAAGAAGTTGTGAAGGTTTGTTTCACTTGTTCATATAGTCCAGAAAACATGGTCTATATAATCAACTGTCATAGAATAGAAAATAATTGTTTTTTACTGACGAAGATATCTTACATATAGTTGGGATGACATTGGATTGTCTATTTTCGCTTTTAGCCGGCAATTTGATTAAATAAAAACTTTCACAAGTGAATGTAGAGATATTTAAGATGGGCAAGTAATACTAACTCTACCATTATAACCTGCTTCAGGAGGAGCCATGGTAGTTTTAACGGTTCCATCTTCACATCTATAATCAATCTGAAGATTCTTACCACACCCACCTGCAGGATCACCACCTGTTTTGGTATAGTCAAAATAATAATTTGTTAGATCTTGACCACTGTCAGCTAATTTCTGAAAAAACGATGTTCTATTTCCCCTTAATGAAGGATTGCAATTGAGACCATACGATGCTTCCAGTATTTTTATAGGAGAAGCAGATTCAGAATCCGAGGTAACTGTAATATTACTAACATTATCATTAAATCCATTTTTGCTACAGAAGTTAAATTCACCTGGTCCTACTACCACGTGCACGTTGTTCCCAGCTTTTAATGATGCAGTTAATCCTGCAGGAACTGTAATAAAACTTGCATCACCTGGAAATCCGGAACCTGCTGTCCAATTTCCAATACCAATTTCTTTTTGCCAACCACTATAATTATCACAATTTTGACCTAGGCGGACAGTTGATGCAGGTGGTGGAGGAGGTGGTAATGGTGTCTTTTTATCTTCAAGAACAATACCATAGAAGTCGAGCATTGCATTCTCCTGAGTAATACGGTCGGGCGAGCGTGTTTTAGCAAAGAGATTCTGAATAAAATTTCTAACATCGGACCAGGTTCCCATAGCATTCCACTTAGAAACATTTGAGCTAGATGGATATGCCCTACCGTTTGTCTGACCACCAGAAGTTAAAAATATCTTTTGTAGGCATTCTAGATTAAAGGGACCCGTTGTTGAATCATTGATTTCTGTGCAGAAATCGTAGGAATCGAGTACCCCCTTTTTATAACATAAATCGCGTGCTGCAAATTGCAGGCCTCCATTTAAATTAGATGCAGCCTGCTGCTGAACTGCATTAAAATTATCCAGTGCATTCGCAATAGTTATTTTTCCAGTTTTTAATGCGGTTTCATCTAATGGTGCTATAGCTCTAGACTGATACATTGACCACGATTGCTGCTGTCTTAACTGACTTAAATAGTCGTTATCACTGCCAGCTCGTAATGACTGATACATAGAACCCTCATCATTACATCCAGCCCCTATTATTTTATTTAATAGACAATCACGTGAGAGAGTTCCACTTGATGAGCGAGCGCACGTAGCTGGATTTACGAATCCTTCTGTGCATTGTCCTTCCTTAGTAACTAAATTTTTAGAAGTGCATTTGGTTTTTTCATTAAATGGATATGCAGCTTGTCCATTACTTATTGGAACTGCTTTTCCAGACTTTTTACACCACCCACAACGCCCTTGATACATAGATGCGCCAATATCACCACAATTAGTAATTCCATCACAGATATCAGTATGATATTTCTCCTTTGCTTGTTTTAAATCCCACATCCATGTGCCGGAAGCAGATGTATTCAAGGGACCACTCATAACGCCTAATGCTCCACGTCCCCGTGAATAATATTCTTTATTATATACCCAACCACATCTTAACCTACTACTTGTATCAACCGTGCTTGCAAGAGATGATAAATGAGCAAATTGATCTCCGTTGCCCGCATTTTCACACTGACTCTGCAAGGCATTAAATTGGGCACCAGCAGTAGCAGTAGTAGGCTGTTTCCATTCATTCTTTAATGGTGAAATTGTTTGGGATATTGAAGGTACTACAGTGGAAGTAAGTGCCGCTAAATTAAGATTACTGTCGTTATTATAAATAACATTAGGCAAGGTATCCCTAAATTTTTGTTGAAGAACTGGAAGACCAGCAGATGCTGGGACATTTTGAAAATTAGCTGCATTAAAAAATCCCTCCTTATTTCTCATCCTACTATTTATCCAATTATAAAAAAGTATTTAACCTATTCACATATAATTCTGCAAGTTCTTCTACCCTTTAGTTATTGATATAATCCAAAAATTTTGGTCTATATAATCAATTATTATAAATATATAATTGATTATATTTCTTATAAGTCACGCTGGTTATAAATACATTGCTCAGTAGGTTATACTGAATACACTGAAAGTTGTCGAACATTATCATTAAATCCACCTCTACTACAGAAGTTAAATTCCCCTGGCCCCTTCACAGTTTGTGTAAGCCCATCATTTGATACTAGGTTTGCAGTTAAACCAGCAGGAACTGTAATAAAACTTGCATCACCTGGAAATCCGGAACCTGCTGTCCAACTTCCAATACCAACCTCTTTTTGCCAACCACTGTGATTATCACAATTTTGTCCTAGACGGACAGTGAGGCCAGCCTTTTTTACTACTGGCGGAGGACGTGGTGGGGCTGGGGATACTGCCTGTTCCGCTAATTTTATATTTCCATAGCATTTAATAAAAAAAGGTAATCTCTGTTCATCAGTAGATGATGGTGAATTTGCTGAAGCATATAGATTTGACATAATTTTCTTTACTGCATCTACACCTCCCTGACTCTGCCAGAATGCAACGACTTCGGGCCTTACATTATTATTTTCATCCACTGGAGAAAGTGTTCCAGTTCTTTGACAGAATTGGAGGGTTTTATCATCTTTTGTTAAGCTTGTTCCAGCACTATTAGTATAGGTTGCTCCAAGAGGATTCTCTGCACCCAGATTTGCCCATAGGTAAGATAGACAATCTGCAGATAGTGGTCCAGAAGATTTTTCGGGATTCTCACAAGGATTTTTTACTTCTACACCTGTGCAAAATACACTTGCATCGGACAATTCCTGTAAGCGCGCTTTCTGTCCAGATGATGTTATACCAGTAGAAGCAATAAGAGCCTTACTATAAATGTAATTAGATATTTCATTTGAAGTTCTAAATGAGCCATCTTCATTTGCCATTAAGATTGATGCAGTTGATGCGTCATTTGGGTAATTTTTTCCTGATTGTGTGCAGCCATTAGATAACCATATATTTTGTAAGCATTCTAAATTATACTTACCAGGACCAGAACCCTTCGAATAACAGGGGTCACTTTGTAGAACTTGGACTGAAGAAGGTTTAGTTATAAATGGACCATTGTCACATAAATACGCCTCCTGACTTGTAGTATCAACAAAGGTAAATGGTATTGTGGCAACAAGTGCCATCGTGGTTTGACCGAATCCAGGTGCTATTTTTATGACAGATATATCATTTATATCAACTGAGCCAGTTGTTCTTGGCTTCCTTCCAGTAGCCCTATCAGTTAATATAATATCTTTTATATCCTTTTCAAATTCACCCTTAAAGGTTGCCTCCGAAATATACCCTGCAATATATATCATTTTAGATGAGGAATTACTGCTGGAACTAGTATTCTGATTAGGATTTACTAGTAATACAACGGTGTTTCCCTCATTTCCCTGAACACTGTATTTATATGGTGTATTTGGATTTAGAGTTATATTAGTAACAGGAGCAAATCCCTGTTCATTAATTGTTAATAATCCATTACCAACTAAGGTGAGTATTCCATGACCTGCAATAAGGCCTGGGGATTCTGTTTCATCGACAATTGAATATGACCCGTTAGAATAACATTGTGCGCATCCAGGTAAATCAAATGATTGATTTTTTTGGCATTCAAACTGTCTCTTTAATTTAATACATTCCGCCTTAGTTGTAACTAACTTGCCGGCCGGACAGAATCCCACTGCTGGAATATAATTTGGTAAAAAAGTGGTAACTTTAGATGTTCTAGCAATCTTTTTTGCATCATCTAATACTACTAGCCCACCTCCAGGAATCGCAGCATTTTCACTATTTGTTCCAATGTCTAAGCATAATCCACAATTTAATGAGAATTCTGGATCATCAAATGCACTACAATCCATTGTTTTTACCGACTCACATGTATTAATATTTGCAAATAGGCCTACTCGCTTATTATTTAATGGGTGCGATTCATTAGAAATAAGTGATGGAGATGTATTAGTAATTGGTGTTGCAGTAGTTCCAATTGCACCTGATTTATCGGTAGCAAGTAAGGGGAGTCCAATAGAGCCAAATTGTTTCTGGCGATCTGTTATAAAAGTCGATAGTTCAGAAGCATTAAAAAATCCCTCTTTATTTCTGCAATTATACACTAAACTGACAGTCAGAATTACTATTACCAAAATTAATAATAATAATGCCTCTCGCATTCTTACTACTATTTTATAGTTAATAATATTATAGATTATCTGGGCGAACAAGACTTGTAGAATCATAATCGCGAGTAACTACTCTAAAAATAAGCTGTGTTTGCTTGCTCAAGTTAATAAGGCGCCCTGGTCTAATTGCACTAAAACTAGTGTACATATCGGTAGCTAGAGATGAATTATCTTCTTGATTGCCATATGGTAGAACACCTGTATTACCGAGTGTTGGATCGTTAAACTTTCCTCTTACAATAATATATCGTGAATAACCTGCAGTATTACATCCATCTGCTAAAACCTGAGTTACCTGAGTTCCTACTAAGCCATTGCCGATTTGGTTTGCAGTAAGTCCAAGTGCAAGTAAGTCAGTAGCAGTAATCGGTTTTAAATAAGCAGTAGCAACAACAAGTAAGCCGTCGGGATTTTGTAGAAAATTAATCAGATCTGTTACTGCAGGCGTTGGTTGAATCGCCGTTAAATTCCTAATATTAATTCTATCACCTGCACACACTTGAAATCTACTAAACCATTTCTTGCAATCTATCCATATATATTCACCAGCAGGATCAGAGTATGGTGTTCCAGATAAATCTATATTTCCACTAAAATATCCACGAATGGATGCATACATACTCAAAAATAAACCATTAATATCAAGGGTATCTGGTTCGGCATTTACTAGATTTCCGTTGGGCTGTTGTAGCCTTATTGTCATCTTATTCAGGGTTGCCAGTGGGGTTGGTGAAAAGACACGCTGGCATTTCATGTGCTTAGGAATTAAAGAAGAAAATCCTAGCGAATCTGTATTATCTGTCCAATTAGAATCATATTGTAATATACCAAATGCATTATCCATAGAATTATTCGTTCCAAAGGTATTTGTATCTAGTTCATTTACATTTAAGGTAATAAATGGATAACTATAGATGCTCTTTACAAATGTCGTATCATATTTAAAGTGATTAAAAGCAGTTCCGTATAATCCTGCCGTGCCTGGTGAATCACCAATTAAATTATTATATTCGATTAACTTACTTAGATTTAATTGAGCAAGGTTTGAAGCAGGCGTAGATGCAATAGAAACGCCTGCATTTACACTGGTAATAGCAACTGCCTGTGCATTAATCATTGCCTGAATATAATTCGGAGAATCAGTCGAATTTATTTTTCTTATTACCATATCAGTGGCTTCAATAGGTATTATAGCTTTTACAAATTCAATGCGCACAATATTTTTAAGACGATTTGCCGACTTTGGCATTAGATTAATCCCATTTGGAGAATTTCCAGAAAATAGATTTACTGTAAAGTTAAATCTATTCTGTTCAGTCATGGGGCCGTCCCAATTACGATCGGCACTGTAAATTGACAGATTATATTCAGTTTCCTTATAATTCTGAATATCATCTTGCTTAATTATAATATCCTGTTGTAACACACTTCGCGAAGCCATCGTGGGGCCGGGACGAACTATGGTGGGATTCACATCGGCTCTTCCAGGAGGCTCAGGCTGCTTACCAGCTAGAACCATGTCAAGCTGCGTAGAATAAAGTGCTCTAGGATCGGGTCTAGTCTCTTGTTCCTGTAGATAAAGTGGCTTCATTGCGGAAGCATTCCTCCTCTGAACCTGGTCATCGGCCTGTGCAGACATTTCCATATTGCGACGTTTCTTTGCCTCCTCAAAAAGTGTTAGTGCTGCCGTGGAATCATCTTCCTTAATTATAATGGGCTGGACATAGTCTGGAACCGAAGGTCGGGGAGGCTCAAGGCTTCTCTGACGATCAGCTTGTAGCTGGTCATATCGCTGCGATGTCTCTTGAAATGATTGAGGTGTTGCAGCCTTAAGAGATTCCTCACGCTGTAAATATTCGTTGAAATCTGCCACCGTCGCAGAAAGAACTTCCTTATTAAGGGCTTGCACAGGTAGAGAAGAGTTTGCCTGAAATACTTCAGCCATATAATGCTCCATGCCTCGCTCGAGGCGAGATGATTGTTTCTCATTTAATCTTTCACCAATCCTCTGGGTGAAATTTTTGGATAACATAGAATATAGTAATTGCTCATTCTGCTCACTGAAGAATACTCTTCTATTTTGCTGTAATTGCTGGGCACGTGAGTCCATATTGCTCTACTCATAACATAAGAAGAGGTTGCATGGAAAATCAGCGTAGCTTTTTATCTTATTCATTCGGAGAGAACAGCCATTTTCGTAAAAAGAGCATCTCATTGTCCCTCGGCGCACGACGGCAGAATTTTCTAAAATCATCACCCGCTAGCATTCTGATTAAAAAATATAAGGAATACATTCCACATTCTGTTTCACCATATTGAAATCTTCGTGCATTAAATCCAAGTTTCATTAATGGGTCCTGTAAGGTTAGAGATCTCATAAAACGAGCAATCTGAGGCGGAGGTTTCATTCCATAGGAATCAAAATAGTATGTTCTATGACCCGGAATATCTGTAAAACTAGCAATCCAGTGACTTCCGCCCTTATTGCTCGGATCTAAGTTATAAACAAATCCCAATTTTGACTTGCCTTGAGCAATAAGTTCCTTTAAATTTAACTTGCATATTTCATCCTGCAAGCACTTATTTTTAGCTGCAGCTGATGGATCATAGGGATCCGGTGCAGCAAAATCAATCGGGTTTGTTCCATAAAATTTAAATTCAGGATATACTTCTTCATATTGTTTCATTACATCTGCAATATTATTGCTATCCAACCACTGGTCTGGATCTTCTTTCCATTCTTCTGGCATTTCTGGCCTAAAATATTTATTCAAAATTTCCCTCTTTTTCCTGGAATCTAATGTAGATTTTTTTATCCAACATCTCTCGCTCTTGCATCTAGTTTTTCTAGATAACCATGAACGTAATTGTTCTTTATTAAGGCTTAGATCCTGAGGTGCCCCATAAGATTCTGAGAGTTCAGTAATAAGTGGATTAGGCAGACATTCATCATTCTTACCAACAAGACTTGGATGACATACTTTTGGACCCGGTGGAGGTGGATGAACACGATGTTTTCTAGTCTTTCCTTTCCCCCCCGTATATGCCATTATTGGCTCTAATTATGAAAAGGAAAACTTCTACCGAGTATAGAAAGAATGGAAGATACATGTTCTCCCGGAAAAAATACAATATTACACTCATTTCGCGCCTATTCAATTGTAATTCCAGTTGCAATCATTATTGTATTCTTAGAAGCATTATATATTTTTTCTAAAACATCTGTAACTCTAGGTTCTGCTAAAACAATTAAGGGGCCATTTACAATTCCTAAACTGCCTTTATCAGATAAAGTTTTATAAATTAAACATAATTAGAATTTATAAATAATGTATAGATGATGGATAAACTTACTATAGGAATAGTAATATTTGCTGCACTTGAGATTAGTATAATATTAGTTGCTATCTGGAAGTTTTCTGGGTTAGTTGGTAAGGCTGATACTACAAATGAACTTTCAAAGACAATCATGCCAATAAGTGCAATTATTGCAGCAATTATTGTTATTCATACAGTATTATGGTATTTTTATTTTCAATATGAACCCATGGCAATGAATCTGTATTTTCTGATTACTGGAAGCATGACTATGATATTTTCTCTAATAGCCGTTTCTATAAGTTTATGTCAAAAGAGTTAATATTTTATAAGAGTATAATAACCCTAATTCCAATTTTTTCTCTCCAAACATCATCTTCTGATGTCTGGAGAGAAATCCTATATGCGAACAGTATTCTCCGGCTTATGACATAACCCTATAAATAATATAATAGTCTAATAAAATTTCTATAAGTCTATAGTAATGGTTTGATAAAAGTAAATGCAATCAGAAGTTGTAGATAATGTATAGAAGATGGATAAGATTACTTATATAATAGCCGGGTTTGCTACAATCGAGACGATATTAATATTAATTACCTTCTGGTTGTTTTCTAAACTAGTTGGCACTGTAAATGAACTTCAGACAACTGTAATGCCAATAACGGGTATGCTTTTAGCAATTATTGTTATTCATACAGTATTATGGTATTTATATTTTCAATATGAACCCATGGTAATGAATTTGTTTTTCTTAATAACTGGAAGCATGGCTATGATATTTTCCATATGTGCAGTATCTATAAGTTTATGTCAAAAGTGATGAAACCTTATACAATTGTAAAATGGTATGTTGAATTCTAGATTTTCCTGTCCAAACATCGTCTTCCGAGGTTTGGAGAGAAAGACCATGTATCTTTACAATTGCACGAAGTGTATCCCCCGGCTTAATTGTTTCACCAGAAAACTTTACAGAACCATCTTCTGTGTAAAATGCAAGTGAGCTCGGCTCCGCTGACAAATACAGGGTGAGTCGTTTAGATTTCACCCAAGGCTGCAAGGGGTGTTGAATTACCATTGGTAACTTGGATTTTTCTATCCATTTTTTTGAATTATTCCTTATTTCTTCATCTACTATCTGCTGAAATTGCTCTAATTTTTGCAAGTACGGTAATCTCTTAATTTCTTCCAAAACAATTTGATTCTTTTCAAGATCAAGCTCGATAACCTTAAGGGGGCATAAGGAAAGAATAAGATTATTGTATTTAATATTATGT
>Ga0247722_10001283_pt1 | contig 14075 bp, 10 predicted proteins | sample MSEWelMarce3H_FC_FD_189094 | JGI IMG/M metagenome (GOLD analysis project Ga0247722, IMG submission 189094) | Subsurface sediment microbial communities from gas well in West Virginia, United States - MSEEL Well Study Marcellus 3H_FC | ecosystem: Environmental > Terrestrial > Deep subsurface >... | reverse complement strand
TTATTGTAGATAAGACGAACCCTGCATTTATGGAACACGAAGAATTATATGAGTTCGTTAATATGACAAGCAATTCCGTTTTTATGCGGTCGTTGCATTATTATGATGTGCAATATACACCCGACTTAAATGAGCTCATTGAGCACAATAAGCGAGGACTTACGATGGCCATGCCGGACAAAGGCATCAATCCTAGTAATCCAAGCGGAGCATTAATACGTGAGACAGGGTCGCAATTTATTGCGATGAGGTTTCAAAATACGGATACATATTTGGAAGAAAGCAATATGTTTTTTGACCAAGCGGGTTATGCATTTGTATTGAAGCCGGAGAAGTTCCGTTATCAGCAGCCAACTATTGCTGCACCTCCGCCACAAAGGCCCGCGTTATCTTATGCGGACCGTGTAATTACAACGGATTATTATTCTATCAAGATTTAAATTATCAAGATTAATCGCATTATACATTATCAATGCATTTTTATATAGTTATATTATATGAAATTTACGAAATTTACAAAATATAAGAACAAAAACAAGGGCAAAACTCGTAATCATCGTAACAATTTTTCAAGAGAAGAGACCGGTGAAAATAGTGAAAATATATCTAAAACAAATACTGCAACTACATATACTAACGGCAATCAAACCATTTCAAACCCATTGTGCGACCGTAAAATGACGTTTCAAGAATGCGAATTAACTATTTTGCGCGCGGCAGTGGACTCCGTTGAAAACATACAGGGCAAAAAAACCGCCGCTCTCCCCGAAATTAAAGCGATTATGCACATTGTGGAAGTGTTTTTAAAACAGAAGCATCTCATATGTTACGGCGGAACGGCAATCAATAATATATTGCCCAAACAAGACCAGTTCTACAATAAAGAGATTGATATTCCTGACTACGACTTCTTTTCCGCGGATGCGTTAAATGATGCGAAAGAGCTGACCAATATATATTTTAAAGCCGGGTTTGAAGAGGTGGAAGCAAAAAGTGGTCAACACCACGGCACATACAAGGTGTTTGTGAACTTTATTCCGGTCGCAGATATAACCAGTATTCCGGCAGAACTATTTAACAAACTGAAAACGGACGCAAAACGCGTGGGCGGCATTTTATATGCGCCTCCCAATTATTTGCGCATGTCTATGTATCTTGAACTGTCGCGTCCTGCTGGCGACGTGAGCCGCTGGGAAAAGGTGTTGAAGCGTTTAGTGGTATTAAATAAGCATTACCCGCTTGTTTCGCAACACTGTGATACAGTAGAATTTCAGCGTAAGATGTCAAGCAAACTGAATGACGACGCCATTTATAATACAGTCAAACAGGCTCTCATTGACCAGAGCGTGATATTTTTTGGCGGGTTTGCCGTGTCCCTGATGTCGCACTATATGCCGAGACATATGCGGTCCAAATTGGAAAAAAACCCTGATTTTGATGTGCTGTCGGAGGAGCCCACTTTAACCGCGGAGATTGTGAAGGAGCGCCTAGAGGAAATCGGTATTAAAAATGTCTCCATTCACCGATTAGAAGGCATTGGCGAAATTATTGCGCCGCATTATGAAATTAAGGTCGGCAAGGACAATGTAGCCGTTATTTATGAGCCACTCGCGTGCCATAGCTACAACACTATTACGCAACACGGGGAGGATATTAATATCGCGTCCATAGATACCATGTTGAGCTTTTATTTGGCGTTTTTGTATATTGATAACCCGTTATACAATTATAACCCAGACCGGATTTTATGCATGTCGCAATTTTTGTTTGAGGTGCAAAAACGAAATAGGTTGAAGCAAAAAGGGCTGCTCAAAAGGTTCAGCATTAATTGCATAGGTCATCAGGAGACGATTGAAGAGATGCGCGCAGAAAAGACGGCGAAGTTCCAGGAGCTGAAAAATAATCGCAACAGTAAAGAGTTTGAAGAATGGTTTTTGAGGTATCGGCCGGCGGACCTGGCGATGAATAAGAAGGTATCGGATAAAGGGTCTGGCAAAGAGCCTGGCAAAGAGATAGTAGAGGTTGAAGCCAAGAATGTAACACTTAAAAACAAACCTAAAAGGAAGAAAACTGGAACAAGGAAGAAACGCTTGTCCAAGTTATTGAATATTTTTAAGTAATTTTGTCTTTTGTCTTTTCTTCCTTTTTTCTAATTATGAAAGAAATTTTACCAACAGTATTCATTTACAAATGCGAGTGCATCTATTTGCTCAAGGCCTTTGTAAAAGGCGTAATAAATAAAATTGATTACTTTTTTTTATGATAGGTCTTTGCACAAACACACTATTAATGCAATGAATTACATTGAACAATATAAATCAGCACGTGATTATGATGAGAGAATACTCATCACAATTAATAAAATGTTGCACGACCCGACAGAAACTGAACAAATGCGCAAAATATCATTATATAATAGAGCGCAAATTTCAAAACAGCTTACAAAATCAAACGCACAATATGAGCTGGTTGCCAATCTTTTGCGCATGCCCGCGGAAATCAAAAAATATATTGGCGCGTTCTCCAATGATGTAATCAACCAACAAAAGCTGGCGAAGATTGAGTTTTACAATAGTTGGTTCAAAACGCATAAATCTCGCATCATCGGTTTAATGAAAACGTGGACCAAGAAGGAGCTCGCGTTTGTATTGGATAAAATTGAACCGTTATCGCAAGAACCAACCAAACGCAATCAAACCAATATAATGCTGCGTTCCAAAATAGAGTGCATCATCAATAAAAGAGGCGACCGCTCAAATCATGATATGTATAGTTTATTATTGGCTATCTCTAATTATGACACCAAACTGCGCGCATTAACTAAATCCGGTTGAGTTGCGCCATCACTTTTGACAATACATAGTATATTAGTCCAAAGAGCGTGCTTGTGATTAAATAACCATTGATGTTGAGATTACCGTCTATATGAAACAAAAAAGGAAGATAATTGAATAAACATTTTTTTACAACTGGTAATTGAAATATAAAGTATAGCACTCCTAACAGCAACGGTATTTGCAGTTCATCGTAAATGTCGTCTAGTTTGTTTGCCCGGGTTGCGCTCCTGCTATATTCGCGAACAATCTCGTCATTCGTTTCATTCTCCACAATGTAATCCCGGTTTGTAGCCGGTGCCATATAATTCGGCTGTATTTGCGCGTCATGTGTTAGTCCTTCGGTGCTTCTCGGAATATCTTTGGACGGAAGTTGTGTCGCGCCTGCGCTGCTTGCAATCTGTAGTCCGCTGATGATTTGATTAATAGTGGTTTGGTCTAGAGTTAGCGAGGACCCAGAGGAAGAAGGCGGTTGTTGTTGCTGCTGTTGCTGCGGTTGAGCCCCAGGGTTTGTATTTGACATCATATTGGGGTTTGGATTGTATGATACATTTCCAGTGCTGTTTCCCCCGCCGGCGGGGTCAGTTGGAAGATCATTAATATTAGTCGTGCTACTCATATAATTATCTAAATATTGTTGGATAATTATAAATTACGCATTTGCATTTGCATTTACATTTGAACCATGGTTATTCCTATAGTTTACGTTTTATGCGCATCATTTAAATTCAATCACTTTTTTACTTGTGTCGCATTTCACATTCTCATGCACATATTTATAACATTTTTTATCATATTTAAATATTTTGTCTTTGACATTTTCCAAAGGCGGCGCATTATAAATAACGCAATTCTTGCCAACACACACTTTTCTAAACAACGTAGCTAATCCAAATCCTAGAATGGCGGACATTAATAATTTACCAGTATTTGAATGAATAAATTTTGACAAGTGCACCATATATAATGCCTATATATTTTGACACGCATATTTAATAACTTGCGCAAAGGTTAATCCTGCATAGGCACATCTTGGATTAACGATTTGTCTGTGGGGCAGGTAACTTCGCTAGATGAATACTTGAAACATTGGTCCGCTTTATCTTTATAAATGGTGTTCAAAATATTTTGAGGGTTGGGATAAAGGAAGACTTTTTTCTCTTCTGGACCTAACACGTATACAAAGAATAGTCCAATTGCTAAACTAATTAAAAAAACGGGAATGGAAATGTAATTGAGTATCATTATACTATATTATATTATATTATATATCTTATAATTATTGGTTAGACCCAATAGACCCATCACTTTGCCCTTCAATCCCAGCAAATGACACAGTGGATGACCCACTGCTTGCGCTACTAGTTGCATCCGCAATAAGCGGATTAGGCTTTAATGCAGCCTTCTTTTTGGGCACGATGTTTTCATTGTCTACCACATATTTCACAATGCGCGCGGTATCTAACGAGGAATAAACGCGGTTCGGCAGGTTGACCTCTTGCTGAACCAGATGGAACGTGGCATTATTGTCCATTTCTACGGATTGGTGCATGAACTTTAATGATGCGATTTGTTCAAGTTGTGGCACGATTTCATCATTATACAATGTGACAGCATCTACGATAGATTGGTCGTCGTTCGTTTTTTCAAATTCGGCGAGATAATCGCGTAAAATATTAATATTGGTATAAAATGCGGCATGCGTTTCTTCCAATAGTTTTGTTTTTTTGGAATTATTTGCGATGTATTCAAACAATAATGACACGTATTCATCATCTTTAATTACGGAAGACAATTGGTTATTGATGGTTTGAAACTTTAGTATCGCAGAATTTCGTTCAGAGTATCCAAAAATAGCATTGTTTTTCTCTTCAATAATCATTTTTTGCATTGTTTTTATTAATTTTTTATTGTTTTCAAAGATTTTTTCAAACATGATGGTGTGTGGTATCATGATTTGAATGTCAAGAGTGCACGGCTCCTTGTCATCACCGCATCGCGCCTTTAATAGTCTCGCCGTTTTATCAATATTATTCGGGTCCGACTTGTCTTCTACGTATTCTGTCGCAAAGACTGTCCCCACTTTGCGTTTGCAATTGATGCATGCAGGTCTGGTCTTTCTATACAAGTTGCGTTTTTGCCTCCAGCTTACGTCGGCATGGTTGGATGATATTTTATTTTTGATGGCGGTTTTACTGTTTTCATAATGCTCTTTATAATTATAATAACTGTCAATCGCTTCATAATAATCCGTCATCTCCTCCTCGTGCTCTACATAAAAAGATGCATTGCTATCATTATTAAATGAAACCGTTTTGTCCAGTGGACTAGAAGGCATATTATAAGAAGTATTTGACCATTCGCTATAAGAGTCTTTAGCTATTAATGGCGCGGCTTCAGGGATGGACCCATCCTCAGGAGATGGGGCATAATCTGGAGATGGTCCATAATCTTTATTATCCCAAACAGTTTCGCCTATATCCGCGTCTGCTGCTGGCGCTGCTGCTTCTGCCGCTGGTGCCGCCGTAAGGGTGTTTGCAATGAGGTCTTGAATTTGTGCCCCAACATTGGTGAAAGCGGACGCCACCCCGACACTTGGTTCATCAACAGTCGGGTCTACTTCTTGCAGTTGACCGAGATTTTCAATAGTTGCGGGATTTGGTTTGGGTGGTTCATTCACGGACATATATAATTTATTAATATATTTTTATGATTGGTGTTACACACATTTGCACAAGGTGATTTTATCGCAGGCGCTGCCGAATAACTTCATATTCATTATTCCAATGGGGCAATCCGGTGATTAATTCTTGTTGTTCGCGTTTTTTAGCGGTTTGATAATTTGATATTTTAGACAATATGTATTGCCGCTTGTGGTTGTCCTTTTCATGACGCTCTTTGGGGGTCAACTTGCCTTTATACTTATAAAAGAGCAATATGCCTAAAATAGTCATAAAGAGGAGAAACATCCCGATATTTAAAAGGGTGTTGTGATGCTTATATTTAAAGTCTCTGCACTGTTTTAGTGTTTCGCTTAAGAAATATTTCACGCCAGGTTCAATCAACAATGGTTTATTTACATCATTGAAGTTCATATAATTATTAGATAGTATTAATAGTGGGGCTATTACCGTAAATCCACCTTTTAGATATGTTTAGTTCCACCTTTTGGATGTGTTTGGCTCCACCTTTCCAAAGGTGGATTTGGCGAAATAACCCGGAGTAATATATATTGTGTAATAGTATATGGACCTTACATACGTGTCGTTATTTGCATTTTTTATGATTACTCTAATATATTTTTATTATTTCAAGCTGCCGTTTGACGACACTGTTGGAACATACGCGAATTATTTAACCAGCAACATGTCGCGACTAGCGCTCTACTTTTTTGTAGTATTGGTGCAGCAATTCGCCTTCAATTTGGGCGCTACTGTTCAGCGTTGCGGGGGGTCTGTCGGCAAAAACCTCGTATCTACCCTAATTATTACCATTATTCCATGGGTATTCATTTTTGGTTCAGTCATCATGGCGCTCATTGTCTATCCAGGATTAAAAGGAGCTTTTGCAGACGTGGTTGGATATTTTTTCATATACAATGACGCCAACAACATTCTAGGCAAAATCATCGTAGATACTGATTTAGAAAACACCATCACTAAATCATTGGCGGAAGCAGGCGAAACCGCGACGGGCGAGAAATCTACCGGTTTAAGAAAGGCGGCCGAAGCCATTATGAAATTATGCGGCAATAAAGGTATTTTAGTAAATTCAATGAACCCAGAAAATTTTAATAACATATGGGGAGTTCTTACGCCGCTAATCACGCCGGATGTCGGCGAAGCTGACCGCGAGTCATATAAAAAACAATTGAAAGAGCTGGTCATTAAAAAGGACAACATTGGCGAAGGCCTTTGGTATATATACACTGGACTATTGCTCACGTCTATTGTGTCGTACAATTTAATATCGCGCGGATGTAGTAAAGATTTGAAACAAATCGCGGATGCTCGCGCCAAATACTTGAAAACCACGGCAAAAACAGAGGCGCAAACTGCGGCTAAAACCGCGGGAAAAGCTTACACTCTATAACACCATAATGTAATCATAAAATTGTGAATACATTAAATTCATGCATTCATGCATTAGTGAATGCATGATAAATTAGAAGGTTACTAGATGGGAATAAGAGATATAATACAATACAGCTAAATAAGACAAGATGCCTAAAATAATGGATAATAGCCAAATAGGAAGAATAGTTTTATTTTTATAGCCGACCCCAAAGTCACGGATACTTCCATCTAAGTTATAGAAAATGGCTGGACGGTTCATTTGAATTAAACTGTATATGATTAAAAACACAATAATGGAGACTAATGTAACATTGTCGCGCACAAATTGTTTTAGCATACTATATTATAACAATTTTTTTACTTTTTTATTTGACCTAATGAAGAACCGGATATTTTGGCGGACCGCTATAAATAATGCAATACATGCACGTAAATGGCGGCAACACATGCAATGCGATGATGTGGACAAATGCGGTATAATAATACGCTAGTTCACGGTTATATGTATTCGGGGGAATGTATTTTGTTGAAAAATATGAATATTTTATTAATGTAACATTTTCTGGGTCGTCATTTGTTATCTCTTCTGTAGGTGTGGTTTGGCAATAAAATATATACGTATTCATTAAATATATTAGACTGGCAATACTCATAGCGCTTGCCCACAATTCTCTATACAATGCATCAAACCGTAAGCTATCGTAATATGTAATAGATAATACATTTACAATCCCAGTAGCAATGTCAATATTTCTAATCATTCCAGAATGTGTTAAATTATTCCAAAATAATAAAGTAGTTATGTATAAACAGTATGACATTATGCTTAATGACTTATAATTATGCAATATAGAAACAACACTATTCGCAAGGATTATGTGCGCGCTAATTAATCCATACATACTAATGTGAAACGGAATGGCGACATCTGGGTCATCGTGCTGCAAATATACGACCATTTGATTATTTGACGGGTTAGGGGAGCTCATTATTACATTATAAAAGGAATGTAATAATTAAAATATAACTAATAGACGGTTAAAAACGGATGTTATGTGTATCAATCCTCATTATTTTCTTCCCCATACGGGTTCCCGTCTTCAAAATCATCGCCAATGTTGCCCATACCATACTCTTCATTATCAATGGCGTCCTCCATCTCGGCATCGGCTAAAAGGTCGTCTGCGTATTGTTCAAAATTTTGGGGATTTGCGTTCTTGTTGGCAAATAATCGCCGCTCTAGTCGCTGATAATTCTCGTTTTGCGCGCGCAACTCGTCGTCATCCAAATTTTTATTGTAGGTGGTCAACCCTTTTTGCAGACCTTTATTCCAGTCGCCTATTTTATGAGCCTTCATCAATGTATCCACTTTGCGCACATCCGGCGACATTCTTTCAAGCTTGCTCGTAAACGTATCTTTCTCGCTCTGCTGAATTTTGAAGACGCTATTCATAATAAAGTCATACGAAATGTTTACCATTATTTTGTGTCCTTCCATTAGGTCTAAATAAGACATTAATAGTCCGGCGACATGATGTTTAATATCTTTTAGCTCTCCTTGATTAATCTCGCTAGAATACTCGTCATATTCCACGTCTTCCGCGGCTAAAGGTGCCCCGTCAAATGGCGTGTCCATGTCCACTCCTGCGCGCATTAGAGCGGCGACCGGTTTTAAATTAATGCTGTTGATGTATCCGTGTAAAGTGGTTAAAAAATAAAACTCAAACAAGTATAACCCGGTCTTTTTATCAAATGCATTAACGCCGTCACCAATAGGCGTGTCATTGGCTAACTCAAGGATTACATTTAGGTCCACTTGCACACGTTGAAGAACATTGGTGAGCCGACTATTTCCATAAAAATGTTGCAATTTGCTGTAATATTCGCTCACCTCGGATGAAATCTTGGATGCATCATTCGGCGAAACGTTCCAATGGTGGGGAATGACTTTCTTGAAAGTATTTAAAGAGTTTTGCGATAAAATTGCGTTGGGAAATATTTTAATAAAGTTGCACAAATATGTTTGGATAAAATTAATAGAGCTGCGCATATCATCTGTTTTCATATTGTGGACGGCAGATTTTCCCCAATCCATAATCGTGCTCAACAAGTTCTGCACCTTCTCTAATTTCCCTTTGGTGACTTGACCGTGCGTTTTGATGAATTGAAGAATAGTCTTTTTCAAATTTTTATTGGCATTCACCAAATAATCGCGCAGTTCATCTATCTCGTCATTTTCATCGGTTGCGGCCTGCGCTACAGCATAAGTATCCATTACCGTCATCATGTGGCCCTGAAACGCCGCAGGAACAGTTTTAATAATATCCGCACGGTGGTTCACGTAGACGTTTTCAATGATGGCGCGGATTTTTTGCAGACGAGTAATCACTTGTTGAGAAATAGTAGTATTGATAATATTTTTGCTACTGATGATTAATAAAAGGCGGAGCATCGTTTCATTGGTGTATTCGCGGTTATCGTTCTTCAGTTTGCCGATTTGTGTTTCAATGGTGTCAAACTTGTTAAAGTTCGCCGGTTTATCATTGCATAATGGCACTAACACAGTGGGGATAGGTTTCAAAGAGTTAAATTTGCAATAATGAATGAATGTTTTATAGATGGTTTCGCTGCTGAACAAAACGTCCAATGGGGGAAACATATGTTTTGTGTTTATTCTGCTTGAAAACAAGCAGGGAGTGGTATAAAACTTGACATCGTTTAGAATTGCAGAATAGCTTTGCACGATATCATTGAATGTGCCAATGTCCGCATTTTTATCTTTGAAATATTGTAAAAAGCTGTTCCCATTCTCATCATTGCAGCACGCGTTTTCTAGCGCAAGTTTGCCCCCCAGGTTTATTAATAAGTTGAGTTTATTTTGTTTTTTAACATTTTTTGTAATAACCTCTGTCACCACTTTCTGCATTTCTTCCTGAATTCCATAAGAGAACCGAATAATGGTCGCCTGCAACGCATTCAGCTGGTCCGTCTGTTTGTAAGACCCGGTGTTCAAATTATCCAGTAATGATTGATTAAAATGTTGTGAAACTGGTGCCAAATGGGTCATCTTCACCGGTATTTGAGAAGGTAAAAAGGTGGTCATCCGTTTAACACTGAATATAGAGGCAATATCGCTGGATAACAGCCCATGTTCTGCGGATTGCATATATTCGTGTTTGCTCTTAATTTTTTGAATTACTTCTTGGGTTTGTGCGAGATAGCTTTCAATGTAATTGAAAATCGTGGAAGAAATATAGTCTTCCTTTTTTTTTAATAGAACGCTCCAAGGGGCGAAGTTTGACCTAATCTTATACGCAATGCATGCGATATAATTGATGAACGATTTGTTCGCGCCTGGTTCAAGTGGGTATCCCTCAAATGAGCTGCTGCATCCGGGGTAAGACTTGCGCGTTTTTATAGAAGGCACATTGGTTTGAACTGCGATAATAAACATGCCGAGTGTCAAATATAAAAACAGGGCGTTTTTCTGGTCTTCGTAGGAGGTGGGTTGTTTCCCTTTTTTTTCCAGCGCCTCGTTGCGCTCTGCCACTTCTTCCTCAGTAGGCAGGATAGTCATTACGGTATTCTTGACGTTTCTAACAATAAATTCCATTTGTGCGGGAATGGAGATGCCAGTTGCGCTGGACAATGCATTGACAATTTTGTAAATGAGCTGCGTTTCGGCGGACATTGCAACATTAATCAATGGACCCGCAGAGGGTTCTTCCGGTTGCATGTCTGCCCAGTCGGCTTCTTCCACTTCTCTAGACCGGACTTGAAATCCGGCGGCGTCAAAACCTTCTTCCTCGCTGAAGCTGGCCAATGCGATGAGTTTACCGCTATGTTTGTCCACGATGCGGTCGCCCTCTTCGCTGATAACGCCGTGAATGCGAATTACATCTTGTAACACGTCGGCATAATGTTCATGATTGTTGATGAATGCCATCGCAAGAGTATATAAAAATTGTGGTAAAAGGGGTGTGTTTGTTTTGATGCAATAAAAGAAATGCGTATTTTCGGTGCGTTCATTTGGCGGTCTAGTGCATAATCGTGTGAAATTTAATATGTTCTCATATTTTTTGGCAATGTCGTCTTGGCCCAAAATAATATCCAAAAATGGGGAATAAGGCGAAACGATGGTTTCCGTGTCATTGACTAAAGTGAGACCCAACTCATAATTGGCGATGGTTTGTTTGAACTTGTTGTATTTATGCATTTCTTTGAGTTTTGCAATAATAGCCACATAATAATTAAATTGGCTCAACAATTTTGCACTCTGTTCTTGCTTAGACGTTTCATATTTTTGGTCAAACTGGTCCATAATAGAGTTCATCGCGTTGAGTTGCAAGTTGTCCTTGTTTACAGCGAGGCTTTCGCACACGCCTTCCACTTGTTGTGCGGAATATAAGCAATCTTTTTGAATGTTGCATAGAGTATCGGGCGACCCTTTGAACATGTCTTTGCTCGCGGTCTCATCCAATCGCCATATATTGGATTCCCTGACATAAAATTCAAACGCATTTTGCACGGAATTGAAGAACACGGCATAATCGCCTTCTTTCACTGGTTTCATCCCAATAATCATGGCCACCGCATGTTCTTGAGACAATTGCTCGCCAAACTTGTGTTTTTTCTGGAGCTTGTCCACGAGGAACTTTTCAAAGTCGTCTTGATTGAGTTTATTCCTTTCGTTTACATAATCGTCTAAAATACCGTAGGGCGTTTTATCAAAATCTTTATCATAATAGATTTCTATTCCATTGTCCGCCTCAATTTCAGTTTTTACGCGGTATTTTTTTGCGATGGTGTAGTTTAAGCATTTGTCGTCAGCGACATCTTTGATGCGGTCTTGTTTTAAATTTTCGTTGGCTAATTCCAACAATTCGCTTACATGCGACGGGTATTTTAGGTAGAGGGTGGAAAGTGCCACACTGCAGTTGAAGACATTTCCAAAGTCGTCGGTGAGGAGTTTTTTCAGCCATTCCGACTCACTCGTCTTTTTGGTGAAGTCTGGATAAGTGTAGCTATAAAACATGTCATACATTACTTTGCTATCTGGGAACAACGCGGCCGAGGTGCTGATAAATGTATTTCTTAGTGGAATAAATTTGGGGTTAATATATTTCAATTCATTGAATACGCGTTTGTGTTCAAGCATGGATTTATTGAATTTAGAAATTTTGCAATCAATAAATGATACAATAATTTGGTACTGCTTATACGTCAAATCCCCGGAATAAATTAAAAACGGCTCCAACGCGTCCACGATATTTACCAGCGACACTTTACCCACAATGTATTTCGCCATTATATTGAATATATCTTTCGTGGTTGGTATAACCTTATCTAGATAATTCAAAAAATGCGCGGAATTCGGCGCCTCTTCGCCGATACGATTTTTCAAAACGAAATGATTAATGCTGTCAAAGTAATTCTTTAAAGATTGTTCTTCCTTTCGTTTTTTCGCTACATTTGCACCATGAACGCTTGGCGCATCTTCATCTAATAAGTGCACGTCAATGGTGTTCACTCGCGCGTTCTTTTTCAACAATTGCCAATAATTCAAAAATTGCGTGTTTAAATTGGAAGACACCAAAATATTTGTGCCTGGCAAATTGATTTTAGAGAATTGAATGGTAGGGGCAGGCAATGTCAGGTAAGAAGTAATCGCCATCTTATCTGCAGGCGTTAATGGGGCAAGGATAGTGTCCATGTTGGTGGAGGTTTTCGCAATTACATCTAAATGGGTGAGACCGGTATTGTATCTTTGCATAAAGAACCGTTTGCGACTTAAAACATTTGTATTCATTGCGCTGGAGTGAAGGTCTCCATAGTTATCAATGATTATGGATTTGTCGCAAGTGGCGTATTGTTGGATGAGAATGTTGGAATTTTCTTGCGAGTTTGGGTTAGTGTTATAAAATGGAGTGAAGAACGGATTTAGTGCATTGTATAGCTCTACGTATTTGTTTTGGTCATTGGAGATGGGCATGGTTTTGTTTTCTTCAATGATGGTAGACATATTTGTAATGTCTTCGTAAAATTTCAGACGCGATATGTCGGGAATATCATTATCTACAATTACAACTGCGGCATCTTCCGAATACATTTTTTTCTCATTTTTCGCTACAGGCAAAATCCAATACAAGTTTGAGCTGCTGCTTGACAGAACATCTTTTAATGGTTTATGCAAATGCGACTTTATGGTCATGCGGTCAATAACCCCGTTTTTATTGAATTTAGAGAATTCTGCACGCAGTTGAGTAAACCGTTCAATGGAGGTGTGGATATTATTTAATACAGACGGGGTTTGCTTGTTGGTAGGAATGGTGGACATCATGCTGTCTAATAAGTCGTTGGTTTGAACGTCAATATTGTAGCGTTTAAATTTCACGTCTAATTCAACAAACTGTAGAATGGCTTGATTGAATTCACCAAATACGATTTGGTCTTCCAATATATGTTTGTTGATGGCTTGCTGCTGTTTGGCTTGCAATGCAGTTTTATCGGGTTCTTCTGTGTCATCCATGTCTTCGGGTTCATATAAATCTGCGGGGTCAATGTCTGCATCTGCATCTGCACCTTCTTTTTCTTCCTCCGCACCTTCTTCGCCTAGCAATGCATCTGAACCAGTTGGTTGCAAGTCTTCTTTGCGGGGTTCTGGTTTTCGGCGTATTTCAAATTGTTCAATGGGTAGGTTTTCGGGGACACCTTGATAGTTGAATGGAATATAAATGACACGACCTCCAGGGAAGGTGGTGATTTCAATCATGTCTTCTTCTAGATTTGTGATTTCGCCGGTAATGATAGCGGGAACGTCGCCTCCGAAATGGATATTAATCCATGTGCCTGGTAACAGATTATTTTGTCGCGCGTATCCCTTTTTTTCATTGCGGCTGATTAGTGCAATATTGGCGATGGAGTTATTATCAATCACCCCATTCTCATCAATATTTAATTGGATTTTCTTAAATGATTTTAAATCAATGAGAAGGATTTTGTCCTCATTAATAAAATCAATATAAAACCGGTTGTTATTAAGAACTTCGTTCAATGGAGCGACAATATCAATAATGTCGCCAAGCTCAAGTCCAACGCCGGGGTCCGCCGCTACTTCTTCTCCTTCTCTGTCACCTTCTTCCTCTGGGTCCCCTGTTCCCTCTCC
>Ga0247722_10001281_pt1 | contig 14081 bp, 12 predicted proteins | sample MSEWelMarce3H_FC_FD_189094 | JGI IMG/M metagenome (GOLD analysis project Ga0247722, IMG submission 189094) | Subsurface sediment microbial communities from gas well in West Virginia, United States - MSEEL Well Study Marcellus 3H_FC | ecosystem: Environmental > Terrestrial > Deep subsurface >... | reverse complement strand
GAATACAAACACACTGGACTGGCCGTAAGGGCGGAGGGCCTTTTAGAACGAGTAAAAGAATGTGACTCGGGCTCAGTTGTTGTCAGGATTCGTATCACTGTGGATCCTGTTTTATTTTCATGTGAACTTATTTTCCGGTTGAAATGTGCCCTGACATTTTCGAGTTTGTTTAGCGCCTACCGTCCGTTAAAAAGCAAAGCCAACATTGCCCCGAGTTGAACACTAAACTCGCTGAACCACCTCTAGAATTTGCGAGACAAGTGATGTGGATTAATGCCACTGTTGCGCGTCATCATGACAACAGAGCGCGTCTAGTTCGTTTAGGCGTTGTTGTCCGATTTCGTTGTTTATCCGAATGCTAAGAGATAAGGCAACGTTTTACCTTTTCGAATCTTGCTTGTTTGTGAAGTGAAATCTGACTTAGAGTCTCAGTGTCTTGGCAGATTGACATTCACTGCCTTCAATTTGAAATTCGGCTTTATTGTTTGGCCAGCAACATACAACGAGACGTCAAGCTGAAACACGGACGGACAAGCATACGTTGGCAGTAAGTTTCTTGTATTCCTTCTTTCTTGATTTAAAATCTGAGGTCGTCTCGTATGGACAGTTTTTAACTTATGGTGGGAGCCGTAGTACCCTGTTTCCCGCGATGCGTGATATATTTCAATCGCCTTATCCGTTGTAACATCGTCAGAACAACGACAAATCTAATACCACCTGTGTAATATGTCGTTTAAATTGCATAAATAATTGTTCTTAATTACTGTCTTTTCTAAAGATAGTATTGATACGAGAATGTTAAGTTAGGACAAGGATCAAGTTTTGCTTGACGCACTCTTCCCACCAACAACACCAAGTGATCGGGAAAAGGTACCGAGATCCAATCATAGGAGCAATCTTGAGGAAAGATCAGGGCCCTTCAAGTTTCAATCAGTTTTACAGGGAAGGGTAGAAGTATTTTAAGGACGACAACACTAGAAGATTGCTTCCTCTTTTTCCATCAGTTCTGTCATCTTATTTCTCTTCTGTGTTCCACTTTCGTGATATGCCTTCGTCTCCCAACGCAATTTTCTCCTTTCTTGTTGTTGTTGTTGTTGTCTGACTTTTTCCTCTCCGTTTCCGATCTACCCGAAATAACGTAGACGTAAAAAGGAAGGCCTAGACTAAAAAAATTCACTGTAAGACGGATCAAAATTTTATTAGCCACGGGGTTCACGTGTCTGGTTTGTCCTACCATCCTCGCGAAAGGAGATATTATACTGTTCATCCAGCTTCTTTTTTTTCTAATGCTTGCTTTAAGAGATCTTTTTTCCCTCATCGCGTAGAGCTTCTACTCTTATATCATGTCTGCAACCAATAGTGGAAGCGGTACCTCCACATCCGCAGACGTAGGAAGCAAATTTACTGAAAAGGAGGTCTTATATGTAATTTATTGGGCCGTACTTATCGGCTAACATGGGTAGATGAATCCGATGAGGAAAAGGGCAGTATAGGGTGAGCAAAAAAAGCAAAAGATTCGATCAAGTCCCTCGCGCTCCTTTCAAGAGGGAAAACCGTTCCCGAAGAACAAAAAAAGAAGCGACCAGATGACGGCTTTCCGGAGTCCGTATAATAAGACGCGCGACGTCGGTGTTATTAACGATGCTCTTGCCATGGCTGGTCCCAATCATTGGGCGTTAATTGATAAGTAGCCACCTAGGTTGTGAGCGGCAGGATGGACGCTGTTCATCTCGTCACCACATCTAGCTTCTATAAACAGATGTTGGCACCAGCACAGGAGAGATCCGCAGCACATGGTTCGATCTGTTGTCCGTCGGAAATGAAGGGACGTCCAAGCGGACCATTTCTGTGAATGAGGCGATCAATTTTCTTCCACTTGCTGGGCAACTCTGTTGAATTTTCTCGTCGACCATCACAGCAGCTTCCATATCTTCACAACAATGAGCCACTTGACGATAGCGATCGCTATTACATCCGATTGAGAAACTTACAATAGTAACTGGTGGATACACTTCAACAGAGAACGATTCAACGTGTTTGTTTTAAAGTAATTTGTTTATTTGCGGGAGGGCCTTCTAATCTGCCGTAAATTTGAAAAGATGAATGTCAACTCGCATGATGTTCCTCTTTTAACTAAAACGATGTAGAAAAAAGAATAAAGAACGAGATCTGGGTAAAATGGAAGCGACAAATGTGAAAGCTGCAGCCACGAATGATTGCGTTTGACGTCTGTGACTCGATAGCCTCACACACTTGTGTTTTTCTTTTCATCTTATTGTTTTACAAACATCGAGGTCTGCGAAAACACGTCTGAGATATTTCCAACTCTTTTGCTTGTGCCAATTGAGGTGCATTCCAACGATCCAGTCTCATCACATTGAATACCAGATTTTTGGCATTCTTCATCAAATCTTATTGTATTGCTCTGTCCCAATTGTTGGAACCTCGCGCCTTGTTCTTTTGAGTGGTAACATTAAAACACTTGAAACATTTCTGCCTTTTAGTCAAACTCTTTTATGGCAGGGCCCACATAGGACTGGCAATCTTTTCTCTATTCATTCGAGACCACTTTCCTCTGCCATTTGATGAGTATCCTATGGCGCCTGCCTTTTGTGTTGATCTCTTTTCTTGTGTTCGACGCCGTTTGACTGTTTTGTCGCCGGCAGCAAAAGCTGTTCAGTCCAGCGCCAGGAAAACGGACGACCGACCGTAAAATTTCGCTCGACTCTTCTTTCAGCGCTTGTCTGTTCGAAAACACGGACCCAAATTCTAAAATAGCGAACTTCGATTGTCCTTGGCATTGGAAGCGTCCAGAAATGTTCGCTTCCCATTTCCCGTTATGTTGTCGATTTGTTTTGTGTCCTTATTTCTATCGTAGTTTTTTTGTGTGTGTTTTCCCTCTTTTCGCGGTAGATGAATCTAACTTTTTTTGTTACATTTTCGCGTCAATAGGGTGTAGAATAGCAACGTTTGCGGCTTGGAACTGACGAGCGAATCCGATGCCAAGAAAGTGAACAACATCATCTAAAAGATTCCATCAAACGTAAAAAGGAAAGGATACAATAAAGAGGATGAGAGTGGAATGCTAGCTGCCGCTGTTTCTCCATCTGGTAGACGGAAGAAACGGGAATCGATCCAGTCGTCCGTGAACCTTATTCAATTCAGCCACAGTAAGTGATTTTTCTATTTGATCCTACAGTAAGCGATTCTAGTCGTCGGTGCCGAAGCGACAGCTACTGGTTATTAGTATTATTTTTTTAAATATGGAGAACAACTGTCGTGTCTTTCCATGAAATCTGCGAGCTCTTGGATCTCTTAAAGCAACCTTAAAAGATCCCTGGAAATTATGCGGCTCCAAGTTTTGAATTGAGCGACTCGTCAAATATCAACAATACTTCCGTGTCTCATGTTTCATTGTTTCCTTGAGGAAGACGCCTGAATCAAGACTGATAAACTCTCGTGTGTGCTCAGGCTTCGAGGATTGCTTTTTGGGGGATTTATCAAAACAATGTTATACATCTGGACAGCGTCAGTAATTTCAGTTAATAGGGAATTCTCATAATGGAGGGCGTTTTGCAGTTTGTCTGGTCTAATAATAATTTTTGATGTACCGTTTTGTTTCCCAACACACCTCCACTTGCTTGACGGAAAGTAATTCATGTCGGAATTTGTTTTGATGATGAACATGCACGGAACCTTATTTCTCAGAACTGCGAATGGCAGGAAATGAGAACGAGAGTGGATCAGTTGATAAATAGTGATTAATAGTTATGACGCAACGCATATTACCGCCGCCGAGGAGGCCACTAGGAACGGAGCCCTTGGGCGTAAATGCCACTTCTTCCTGCTCATATTGTTTTGTTTTCTGATGCTCTCTACTGTTCATCAAGAACAGCCGCATTTTCTTTATCGATTTGTTTGACAACATGTAGAGTGCCATTTGCTGAGATCAGTCTAGACAAACACTGGAAGTTTTTAGAACTTGAAATCAAGACATGACGTTGGCATCAAGTTCTAAAGATTATGTTAACCGGGGTAGTAAATTAGGCGCCAGAAAGAAAGACTTTTTTTTTCCAGTTGTCTGTGTGACTGACGCACATCCGCATCATTTCCCAACGTGTAGATCACATCGCACGCCATCAGAATGGCAATGGAATGACAAGCGGAGTGAATGAAGCTATTACTTTTTTCTATGATAGAAAAGTCGGTTGACGGCGTGACGCGCTTCAACGTAAACCGACCGTTGCATTTGAATATCAATAAAATTTTCGTCCAGGCTTTGTTCCAGGCTCGACGGTCACCTTTAGGCTATCCCTAGCGTTTCGGCTGGCAACCAAGAAGAACAAAAATAAAATTTGACGAGGTGTGGGTGTTTAGCAATGGCTGCCAGCTGTTCTCCCATGGTGATGACCTTATGAACGCTGAAAAACTGCCTCGTCAATGCAAATGACGGCGATCACGGACGGCCTTTTTCCACTACTGATGTCGGGTTCCCTTTAGGCGCTTTGTTCTTCTCGTTCTCTCTGCTGGTTGCGACGCTCTTGTGTGAATGAACGATCAGTCAAACGACAGTAACGACGAGAGGGAGGAGCTTTCGGTCTGCACGATTCACGCACCTCTCTATGGCTTGGCTGTAACGACGTTAATCACGCCAGTCTTTGATTTCCCACTTAATAGCAGCCGTTTGAAGTGTGTGGTTGACAATAGTTAAAGGAGCTATAGAGCCATCACCATTAGATGAGATAATAACTGTTGGAAGTATAGCTACGATTCTTCAGATCTTCTGTAATGAACTATTTGATGTTAATGAACTAACCCTCTAGAGTGTCATACCCTTTCTGCATTAGGCTTTTTGATTGTCATGGGAGAAAATATCGATCGGCGACCAAGATGAAACGTGTCCTCTCAAACACATCGTCTTAGAATTTTCGAAAATAACTCGCCCAATTGTCTTTTAAAGATTTGGAGAAAGTTTTCTTGTTTTTCCCCTCTCTTTTTATCCACGTATTGCGTACGACTTGAGTCACACGATTTGATTAACTGAAAGGCGATATACCATCTTTAACGTATTAGAAGGGATGACGGATCTTGTTTGCTTCTGCCAAGAATGAACGAGTGTTCTTGTGAATAAGAACTGTCGGCTTCTTAGTAGACATCACGCATTCTAAGTACTGCCTAACAGCGGAAGATGATCTGTTAGCAAGGAAAAGTCGCCCGTCTTTTACGTTTTAAACGACATTGGGAACCGAGGGCTTGAGAATGTCGTCCTGTTACATATTTTTCTTTATCCCTCCATCTACAGTTCTGCACATTGACTGTAGAGTCTGTGACGTCAGAGCCAAAACAGTCTCTTCAATGTTAGGACGTCAATAGCTAATTAGCGCGATGGCAATTTTCGGTTCAGCGATCACGGCCTTTCGTAAATTAATTATGTGTCGTTGAATGATGTTTCTTACTGGCTGGTCGAGTCTTCGGGAACTTTATGGAGACGTAACGTGTATATTCTGTAAGGGTCTCGGATGCCGAGGGAAAGAATTTGGACGGAAAAGTAGGAACGCCTCATCTGTCCGTCTTGCAATCGATCTCGATTCGTCATGACTCACAAAGTTGATGGATATAAGGAAATGTCTTGTTGTCGGAAGACAACGTGCCCTGTGATTGCTGTCTCTTGTTGTTTCTGCCGCTGAGATGGACCAGCAGCGATCGAGTCATGTACTGGGTCACGCCCGTGAACCCAGATGCAGACGCGGAGACGGAAATGGATTACCGTCCGCCTCGTCGGTCTTTGGCTGCTGACTGGAGGAGGAAGGAAATGGGTGGGATTGCGAGAGAGAGAGAAGAGAGAGGACCTGTCATCTCCGCCGCAGCAACGACGACCGGCAACTCGGCGGGAATGGAACGGACGCCAACTTCTCGCCCACTGTTGAGGGCCTGTCGTTGCTCTTTCGCCATCGCTTTCCTTACTCCCGCCCGTATCGTTTCGTTTTTTGTTTGTCTTAGCCCTTTTGTTTTCTGTTGATTTATTTGTCTTTGTGCTTATCCACCGGCAACAGTATTTATAGTTACTTCTTCTTACATTAACGATCGCCCGCGCTGGGTGTACAGCTCACGTCTCGAGGGATCGGCAATTATGAAGGGAACGAATTACAAATATTGTTGCGAAATTGGATAGTGATTGCCAGCAGAGTGTAGGAGATTGGCTGCAAATTTGCTCGATAAAGTTCTAGAAGAAACTGGACTATTATCGTCCCGTTCATCCTTTAATTCCCTAAGATCTAATAATGTAACTCGTTGGAAGACGCGCCGGAGACGTGCAAGACGATGGGATTGATGGAGCACTCACGTTCGTGGCGCACTGGTCATTTCTCATTTTCGCGGCCTTTCCTCCATTCAGGACGCTTGACGGGATGTAATCAAATTGCTTTGATGGATTCAGTTATACAGTTCCTTTTTGACGTATCTGTTCATATGTTCATGCTTCTGGACATCAAGGTCTTTTGAATTTCGAAACTTTCTATATCCACATTTTGAATTTCTCACTGGATTGTTCTTCAAATTCTTTTGGGGGAGACTTAATTTAATTCGTATAAGATGATTTTTCTTCGAGACAGGATATCTTTGTTATGTTTTGTCTCGACTTCGCAAACGACTGAATATCAGGATCGATCAGCTACGAATAACGACAGGAAGCCAATGAAATGATGTCGATCTGACAAATGTCTAAATCAAAAGGGATTTCGTTCATGTGTACGCTCGTTGCAGATGACAGAGTTGGGTTCGTCCTCAAGACAAAGGGAGCGATCTCTGTCGAGCTACCAAGTCGATGACGAGAATAAAAGAAGCAAAGAAAAGATATAGTCGAGGGAAGAGGGATAATACGCCAAGAAAATGAAGAATAAAAAGAAGCCGAACGCGCAGCAGCAGCAAAAAAATACGACGAATAACCCGTTGAAGAAACTCGCGGTCGTCATCTAGATTTTTCTCTTTTTCGTCTTCAGCTTTTTGTGCAGTGTGTGGGAGAGGAAAAGGCCAAAAGACAAAATGAGATTTGGTGGAGGGAAAGAGTGGAGGGCGCGATACTATGACGAGAGGGTCGGATTCAGCCCAGTGGAGAGAAAACCATTAGTCAAAATGCCCGCCATCAAACGGTTCCAGACAGTCTCTAGTAGACACTGCGAGGGCTACCGTATTCGTCATCGTGATGGTGCGTTGTTTGTTCTGTCTCGACTGATTCAGTCGCTCCTGTTGTCGTAATAGATGAGACTGAAATGTAAACGATTCATTCTCATTCCCATTTGCCCTGCAGTAGCTATGGCTCTCGTATATTCCATTTGCACCTAATAGCTAATGGTACGTGCTTCGGGGTGTAATCAGTTGACTCATGTCCGTTTGGCTCGAGTCTCGCAAGGAGGGAGGAAACGGTGCCGCCGTGTCTATTCTGCATGAACGAATCGGCCAAGAGGTCGACTTTGATGGACGGACCCAGTCACGTGCGCTAGTACAGGCTACTCATTCAATCCGGCTCGTTTACTCACGTCTGAGTTTCCTTTTATTGAATTTCAGATTTCGCGCATTTTTGTTTCTTCTTTTCATATTAAAGTGGACATTATTGATCTCGAGGAATTGAACTTTTGAGCATTTTTGAATTTCCCGCTAGAACCGACTCGCAATTGTGACGCATCGTCGCGCTGTCTGCAGCGGACGATTTGCTGGAAATGGAATTTTTGACGATAATTCACTGTCAAGTCTCGTGATGCGATGCCTTTACCCCCGATAGAAACTGCGACGCAAGCGTTGTTCCAAGAACCAACTAGGCTCGGCCTTTTCTCTGGTTGAGTGCCCGCGGCAGCCTCACGGTTGATTGACTTGCACGTCAATAACAAACTTCACGTTCTATTTCCCATTGTTGCCCAACCTCTTATTAATTCATAATCACTGAATCCCCAAGCGAAATGTAAATATGAAACGGGAGGTTCAGATAATTATTTTTTCCTTCGTTTGGAAAAAATCAACAAGTTGTTGTTTCTTTGAAAGAAATCACGAATTACACGAGGGACAACATTACTGATCGTTCTTCTGTCAAGGTCCTCGGATGGCAATGCATTTGTAAGTATCAATGAAAATTGATTTTCACTTTTCGTGACTCTCGCTTTTCATGATCGACTGGGAATCGATTTTAAATTTCTTCGCAAGGTCAGAAAGAAACGTACTCTGAAATGTCCTTCATACTTAGGGACTTGAGGAAGCCATCAGACTTTAATCACCTAAGGGACCGTGAAAGAGCTGTCGTGAGTAGTACAGAAAGTAGGAAGTCCAAGCAGAAAGGTTGAAAAGCTTGGGAAATCGATCAATCTTAATCTAAGGGAGGGAAAATCAGATGTACAGGAATATCAAATTTATTGAAATGAGGATCTAATACTTGCTGCGGAAATTTAAATATTAAACGACGACAGGTGATGCAGATCTCAAGCAGAGAAGTAACAGCCACTTTGAATAGGTACGATTATTGAGTAAGCTTTACCTGTCTTCATTCTCGCCTAAAGATTTTCCTAGTAAATACAATTTATCCAATTATACTCTTCGTTCATCATCTGGGTATTGTGCTCGCTCGAGCTTCGCACTCCGAACTTGGGCGAGAAGGAAATTGAAGAACTTTGACATTTGCGAGAAATAGCTAAATAATAGCCGAGAGCGTAAAAGTGGGATGAGTGAAGAGTATGAATGAGTCAGACTCGTAGACCGTCTCCAAAATTTTGTACAATCCTTGGTAAAGTATAGGGAGAGGAAGATTATACAGCGTCCATCCCGTTTTCTGTTTCTTGCTACTCCCGAAAAGAAGCTCAACTCCACCAGAAGCTATACTCATGATTGGAGATTAACCCACTCGATCTGTGGATTTTCCCGTAATGGCGGCCACTCGTTCACCATGATTGGCGTTCTGTCAGATTATTTCAATTTCTGTGTAACATTTCGACAATCCCTAATGGTAGCTATTGAGTGAATTGAAGTTCCCCAATTCGTTTTCGTGACTTGTGTTTAAAGTAAATTGAATACTGGTTTAATTCAGTTCACGATTTACCGTGATTTTCGACTAACGCCTTTTGTTTACTAAGCAAAATTGCCCTGATTGGTTCCAACTGATTTTGGGTCTTTTTCTTGATTTGAAACTGCGATGCCACGTCTAATTTCTGGTATCATTCCACTGACATTATTTGAAGTTCTCCGAAAATCCCTCGCTAAGCTTGTTCACTCTCTTTTGTATCATTAGACGACGAGAGATTTACGGAAGTCTGCTTCTGTAATCTACGCAGTATACATCATTACATATGCCGCCAAGTGAGAGCGTGGCCTGTCCATTAAGCTCGGAAGATAAATAGTTTGTAGACAAGAAAATCTGCAACACGTCCCGTCCGCTTTAACGGCGGCTTCCCTTGAGCTCGGGCTTAACAACTTCTTTTTGAATCAATTTTTATCTCGTTAGCCAAATCATGAAAGGAAAAGGCGAAATGTTTATTTTAACAAGCAGCGGCCAAAGTATAACAAATAAACGCAAAAGATAGCTTCTAAAAGGAGGGCTGGCCATGGGCAATTGTTTGCTCTTCATTTTAATGCTCCCCTTTGTTTGCATACCTGTTTGATCCCGTTGGGTAACTTTTCTGGAATATTCACGTCGAGGGCATCTTGATGAAAGGCAACAAGCGTCTTAACGTCTTAGGTTGTTTACATTGGGTGACAGGCTGTAAACTGAGGTGAGATTACAGTATGTTTGCTTGCACGTTTTCTCTTTGCATCGATCCGCCATTTCGCAAATGGACCCTGAGGGTATCAACAGCTGAAAACAAATAGCACGAACTTTTAAAAATAAACAATTTATTCGAATTCTCTTGATGTGCATAGCACTTCTCTGAAGCGCGTGAATTATACGAGGCTATTACACTTTGTATGGTTACGTCTTTTAATACCTTGTTACGTCTTGTGTTTGGCAATTTGTCAACATCGGGTTTATTTTGGGAAGATCCCGCGACAAAACTGGATCCCATGAGGTTTCATCTTTTTTTCGTGTTTGTTCGCCGGAAATTGGTTGTTTATGCTCCAGTCGAGTTGGCCGGTTCGGTCGGTCGGTTCACGAGCCTTTGATATCCTCCTTGCATAAGTTTCACCTCCAGCCGCCGCTTAACAAAGACGGACGTTTAGAAACGCGTTTATATATGCTCGTATAGTGTTTATTTATAAATATTCAGAATCTCCACGACGATTTGTGTAGCCTCGCAGCGCATTGAAAACATCTTTGTTGCCGCGTTTGAAGGACCGGTTGCTGTCGTTGAACGTTTTGATGGATAGTGCAGCCACTCACGGAGGGAGTCGTATGTTGACGGCATAAATTGTGTGTGTGTGGGGCTGGAGGTGAAACAGCCACAAGTAAAAGAAAAAAGAAAAAGAAATTCCCGAGTTATGGCTTCTATCATCTTCATTCATCGATGCACCGACATTTTCCGCAATGGGTTGGGACGGCGTGTAATAATAATCCTTTCTATATGCAGCCATACTTGACATTGTACGTCTCGTATTGACTTTCCCTTTCATTTGATTCTGGTTTTTTGCACGAAATTTGAATTTGCATGGATCCAATGACTTGCTTGATTTTCGCTCACGCTTTGTATTAATGTATCACGTCTTGCGTGATATGCATTGGCTTGCAAGTTCAAAGCGTTTGGCTTGTAGCCTTGGGTTATTGCCGATTGGCTAGAAATCCTTTTCGTTGTTGTTTCTATCTTCATCCGGTGGTGCCTTTAGGACCCTCATACAACTCGTTGGCGTACACAACATGTACACGTCATGTGTTTATGTGCATCCAGCAGACATTGCTGCGCTTTGTATTCCGACTGTTTATGTTCCGTCTGCCAAAGTGGCTGTTTGAGGGCGAGCAACTCTGCTGGCAATCCTTCCCCGTTCTCTGTGCCCTTTCGTTCTTGTATCATTTCCGCTCGAAAGTTTTTCTGTAGGAAAAAAAAAGGGGGAAGAAGAATAACCTGGCATTAATCTTTAATAAGCTCCTTTCTACTTTTGAAGGTGAATCAGTTTGGGTGGATCGCATATATTGCCTTGAAAAAAAAAAGAAAGAAAAAAAGAGTTGTACAGCTAGCGGCTCACTTGTAACATTTACATCCGTTGGAGGGATCGTTCATTTCTTTTTGTTTGGACTTGAGGGAGTAAAAGTAAATATTTCATAAGTTGATGTCTCCTTTCTTTTCGGGCAATCAGAAGAGAGTAGTCGCTGTGGTTTACGATGCTCAGAAAATAATATCCCCCATAGGTTAGACGACACATTTGAAATGTCAAAAGTCAATGAAATGCGCCACTGGTGAAGTCCGTGTCTTCCTTCTCGGTGCACTTACGCCTCTGTGTTTCTCTGATTTGTTCAAAATTTCTTTCAATTCGAAAAGGCTTCGTATTATTTAAAGCGACGACATGCGAATGTTAAGTAAGCGTTGGATAATTCTGGGATTGATTTAAATGTAAATTTACGCTGTTGATCTGTCCGTTGCGCCATTAAATGCGTCATCTCCACACCACCCCACTAGGAATAGCGCACAATTGTTAGGGCCTGATTTACACAAACAATGCGAATGGCAAGATGAAAGGCTTCTTCTCCTTTACGTAACGTAACGCGTAGGTTGCACGACGGAAGTTATAAGCAAGACGAAATATCTCGGAAAAAAAAAAATACATCTAAATGTGGCGCCCGGAAGAGATTCCACTGGGTGAACTAAATTCAGCCTTTTGCGTATTCAGTACTTACTTTCCGTTATCCAAAGAATAGTATTTCCAGAAAGGGTAAGACGTCATTGCTTGGATTTCTTAGGAAACAGACAAACACTTGACTCGGATGGGATTGTAAAATCCGACATGTGGGGACCGCATCAAATCAATTCAACTAATAGTCGCATCTTATCCGCATCATATGTCCCCTCCTTTTCTCGTATTTTGTGAGCCGCAAAAGTTGAGATTCAATTTAACGTTGAAAAGCCTGTCAGTTTACTCTTCGTTGCTTGGCCATTGTCTGCGTTTGAACGGACCCAACGTGCTCTCCAATCTCCATCGCACAATCTCCACCGTCCTAGCCCGTCTTCAAATTGTGAAGGAAAAATTGGAATATTAGATAAACTGAGCGGCCTGATGTGACAGGCATCCTGATGATCTATTGACGAAGCGATCTCGGATGAAGGTTTAAGCTCAACGGACTTGTAGTGTTACTCGATCGTGATTCAAGAGGCTAGGATCGGAGTCGTAGGGAAGAATCGCTGGTGGATTGAAAGCAATCATCCGGCGTTCACCTGAAAAGGTTCGTTAGATGAGGAACGCCAGCACATCTCTCATATCGAGATAGAATAAAGAGAAAGGCGGACGAAACTCTGAGAGGGAAGATTAGTTTTCCATCGTTAAAGCAACTAATTACCAAGCTCGTCCCGCTCCCTCCTTCCGATCAGCCAACTTCTTCTACCTCGTCTCGTCTTTTTACCGTTCACGTAAGCCCACGCCGGTGCCTGCCTGTCTGCCATACACTTTTTCTCCATTTTCTCTCTTAACCACAAGGGCTCATAAAGGCTGCTGTACCTTACGAGGACAATCCCAAGGCATCCCACGTAGACTCGTGCTCTGTTCTTGGCATTTTCCACTTCCTTTCTCGGAAAAAGTACGGTCTTTTTCTTTTCTTTTCTTGTCTTTTGGGAGGGGTTTCAAACAATTCCCCAGTTTCTGTTGGCTGTTTCACGTCGATAACACTGAAAAGGTGAAAGTTCACAGTTCCTTTCCACCTGTACACATCGGACCTGGGCAACAGGCTGTAACGTTACCAACTAGATAGGTCTACCCACCCCGGAGCAACATGATTCTCCATCATCCCGGCGTTATTAATAATGAAATGACGAGTCGGCGCAGTCATCTTGGTGACAGCCATGGCCGTTTTTATTTAGACGTGACCCGCGGTGGCAATATTGCTCCGTTATACGTCTATCTAGCTAAATAGTGCCGGCTGGCCAGACTCCCGGCGAGAATTATTATTGGCCAACTGCCCGATCTCCTTGCGCTGTCGTCACTATTCATCTATTTTGATATACTTGGAAAGGTTTGCTGGTATATGTGTAACAAGACATGCAACTATGATTTAGTGTCGATATACCAGCGCTCCCAGCAACATTTTCGATAATGTTTTCCCCATTCGGTTCCCATGGTTATTCATACTGCGCAGCATATTTCATGTTTGGATAGATCGTAAAGTGCTGCCGGCAGTATTCAAAGTTCAATGCCGTGGTGGATTCGATCCTGACCATATAATTACGCAATGGTCGTGATTGTATACGAAACTTCCATGCACGACATATTGCAAGCAGCACAGATTATGGCTATTAGCGGAGGGCCAGAGGCTTATAACTTGTAAGGGATCATCTTTGGGCGAATCGCCCGAAAACTCTTGATTTCACTTCCATGTGTGCACAACAGTACAGATGTACCGAGTCACATCTATCGACGTATCGATCTTACCGTTATTATCAATGAAACCACAAATCAAAGGAAGCGGTATCGGTGAGCAATAAAAGAAATGATCCATCCTGCTATCCGTTTACTACTGTGGGCAATAACTTGGCAAATTCGCAACCATATCTAGAACTACATCTTAACCGTTGTCGCGTTTCTTTTTTTCTTCCCGGTCTTCCATGAGCCGCCAAGGACTCACACTGCCGGTCTCGTATATTACGAATAGATGTTCAATATTTTGTACTGAATAGTGCAGTCCGAGTTAACTGGGATCGAGACAAGGCCGGATGCGAGTGGGTGGGGTTTTCTGAAATATTTTGCCCGACGTAAAGTTGCTTGGATTAACTGTACATTCACGAAAAGGGGAGGGAAATGTACGGCTGAATGAGGCTAGTGAAAACGTGAGGGAGAGAAAATCTAAATGGAGTTTTCAGTTGCTACCCACCATTTTCGGAGCTTATAATAATATAGATGTCTCGGGATTCCATACACTCTGGGGTTCATGACGGGGTCGCTCCGGTGCCCTATCCCAACACCTAGGGGGG
>Ga0247722_10001280_pt1 | contig 14084 bp, 16 predicted proteins | sample MSEWelMarce3H_FC_FD_189094 | JGI IMG/M metagenome (GOLD analysis project Ga0247722, IMG submission 189094) | Subsurface sediment microbial communities from gas well in West Virginia, United States - MSEEL Well Study Marcellus 3H_FC | ecosystem: Environmental > Terrestrial > Deep subsurface >... | reverse complement strand
CTCAGTTGGCATTGAAATTCGCAAAGCATTGCCATTGCAAACGAATGCTAATATCCATTTATCACGGATTTTCCAAGTAAAATTGTAGTTGAATTGATCCATTTCTAGATAATGTGGTGAATCGAAAACATTGTAATCGACCGTCGCCCGGTCAATCGTTTGTACCATCGTTGCTTTATTTAATATTTCATCGGCATCGGAACAAAACAATATGTATTTCTTGTTTTTGTAATTTATATCTAGATACTCTGTTACCACGTTGCGTTGATAAAACTCTCGAAACCACGCATGCTTTTCTTTCTCAGGCATCCCCGAGTACGGATCCCATCCTTCCGGCATTTCCGGGAAATGGTCGATCTGAAGAATGGTCAGCTTGCCACGGTAAGGAGCAAAGTCCGCAAGGTGGTGCTTGTAAAAGTAAAATGGTTTACTTATTCCAGAATGCGTGATAGCTGCCTCCGTCAAGATAAATTCATCGACTTCGTCAAAAACATTTTTGATAAGGTACTTTGCAGATATTTCACCATTGTACATAGATGAGACGATGACGTGTGGTCTGTCAATGGTCATTGTTAAGTTTTCTATAGTACTTTCGTATCCAAAAATGCTATCTTTTCTAACGCAATCTGTTGGTTTATGATCGGGCGCAACCGCCTCTGCAAAATCTGGCCAAAAAAAATATACATTTTTAATATTTTATTCTTTTTAACGCAAAGAGACAAGGTACTTTGTTTGATTGAAGAGCGCGATAAATTCATCGCGAATATTAGCCAAATCGGTATCCTTGGGTGTAATGAACTTATTCAGATCATTGGAACAATATCGTATGCACTCGTCTAAGAATGAAGACAGTTTTGTAGAGCTGACGTGATTGAACGAGAAATCACGTCTTGCGATCTGAGTGCGTCCTTGTTTACCGATGTATACTTCGACGAACTGGTCTGTCAAAGGCAAGAACATATCAGTGAATTTGTCGAGAGCCATATGTTCGGCAAAGGAAGTCGTAAACCAATGCATCATTTTTGCCGTATTGTGTGCTTCTAAAAAAAAAGGAATGAAATGCTTCGTCGTCATTCTTATCTTTAGATTAATGCGACATTATATTTGACAGCCTATTTCTTACTTGCGTTTTGAGCCTTGGCGGCGTTTTTTGTCTTGATGGATGATCCCGCTTTTTGCTTTGGCGCCGGCTTTGTCACTGTCTTCTTCACCGTCTTTTTTGCATCAAGTGCTGCTCCACCAGATAGTTCCATATTCGCACAACCACAGCCCATTGATTATATTTACAATATAGAGAGAAATTATGTTTGGTCATCATGATATCTTCACGATATCTTTTATGTGTTTATCCAGCGTTGCACGCGAGACCCATCCGTATGACAGAAATTGTGTCTTTTTAACTTTGATGCCTAGTCGTTTTGCCCCAACAAAAATCAAGACTGCATTTGCTATCATCGGCGCAGTACCCATCATCAAATTGCGTTCGATGCGCTTCTGATCCAGGTGCTGGATGACTGTCGTCAATTTGTAGATCATGTCTTGAGGAACCTCCTGGACCGCCTGAATCTGGCGGATAATGCTGTCATTCTCTGTTACTTGCTGAAGTTTTGCTGCGATCTTGGGCAGTAAGCTTACGACGTCCTTCATGCACTTTGCGAATAAACATGTCTCGATTCCAAGCTGCTTGCACACCTCACTTGCATCACGTGCAACTCGTTTTCTTTTTGTCAATTTGAATGCTATGTACACGCAACATGCCACCACCGCAGTTGCACGTGAGCCCTTAAAAATGTATTTTTCTTTTACTTCTCGGAATATGTCTTTTGATACTTGTAAAACCTCGGTCGTTTCGTCAAGTCCAAATGCCAAAATATTTGTGTCAAAAAGTCTCTCAATCGTGGTCGGCAGAGTCACTTTGGATTTGGTCATTGTGTCGCTCAGCATGGCGACATCTTGATTTTGATTGTAATAAATATCATCCATTATCATACTCTCTTCTTGAACCAAGCCGCACGACGTGCAGGTGACATCTCCTTCTCTGCAATTTGTAACGAACGCGTACTCTCCACAGTCTCCGCAGCCGTATTTAAGATATGCCATGACTGTCGGCGTAAGAAAACCTGTTGGGTACTAGGCCATTTATATCATTTCTAGCCGATCGAATTGGTCGACTAACTCGTATTCATTCGCAATTGTTTGCATATATTGAATTGCATTTTTCGCAATCGAATAATGATTCACCATGCTAAGCGAATATCGCGTAATATTTTCTTGAATTTCGTCATGTATTCTGAGCATCGAACCGAATAATTCATTGATTCCAGAAAACACAAGAACTGTCTTGCTCTGATAAAAATACATTTTTGCTGGAGGTGTGATCAACATTTCGAGATCATCTTCATCCAGGCATATTGTTTTCACTTCGATCCCCACCTCGACGATCTCTTTTTGTTTGGCCGCTTTGTTCAGGGAAATATATGTAGGATGCTCGTGTATGTTTTCGAACCTGACTCGTGATAGAAAATCCCAAAAGTTTTCGTGATCTAGAAAAATCATTTTTGCCAACACAATCTCGCACACGTGCAGTCGTTTAACTTCTTATCAATTTTTTGTTGATCGCATCCATACGTATGCCGAAGCCGCCACTGCGAATAATGTTGTACCCCATAGAGTGTCGAAAATCACTACATCTAAACTATAGTTTGCGAATATTGCAGCATTCGTTGCATTATATATTCCATAAATCGACAAACCAGCTGCACCACCTATAACGCATGCTTCTGTAAGAGTGATCTTGTCGATGACTTTTTCGATATTGTAGATCACTATTACCATGAATGCCATCGCTACAAAAATGTATGCCACGACTGCAGCCGTCAGATTGATTGCCAGCTTTTGATTTTGTACATTTTGAACCATTGAAGCATACATCGTGCGGTTGAATGTTAACCAGACGTAATCCATCATCAGGATTAATACGAGTGTCGCAGCTATAGCAGCGCCTCGATTCATAATTCGTTCTATATTCTCTTTACAAAATATTACATCATTTCATCGCCTTCATCGCCTTCATCCTCGGCATACTCGCCGTCATCTTCAACCTCTTCGTCTTCCATAAAATGCTCACGCATCGGAGGCTGTGTCACGCCAGTAACTGAAGCAAGTGTATTAAGATACTTGTCATTGCTCATCGCATAAAGCTGACCGTACTTCTTGAGAGACATGGTTGTGCCCAGCATGCCGAAGACAATGCTCACAATTGCGATGCCAGCGATTAACCAAGCCCACATATTGCATTTTCCGACAACCATGCAATTGATGGAATATGTCATATAAAAAGTTGCAATGCCCATGCTAATGAGAATTAATACAAACATGATGAGCTTGTCACCAAAAGAGATAGGTAGGAAAGCGGAGATGAATTGAAAGAACACGATCTGAGCAATATTTATCATCAGAACAAACTGCGCCTGGTTGGACAACTTAAGACCCTTAAACATTGCTATCTGGTTTTAATTCACTTGAGAAAAAAAAGTTGACACCTGAAAGCAATTTATAGTCCACACATATAATGGATCTCGCGGAGCTCATCTGTGAGAAGGCTAGCGAGATGCATGCAGCAGACATAGAAAAGCATAAAATCACATTTTATGTGTGTTGCAATACACAATATGGGATTCCATATAAACTCGATCTGATCGAAAATAATTTGTTCAGATTCAACAATTGCACCTTTGCGATGACAAGGATCAACTTGTTTGCTATATTGAATCAGATTCTGAAAAATCATACACAATCTTATAATCGCAGCGTCACTATGGTCTTCCTATCCGTATGCACAGCTTTGACCGAAGTATTTACAACAAGATATCCCGAAAGAATAAGACCGTGCATAAAACTCGTTGATTTACTGAGATATGATGCTGAAATGCAAAACGACACTTTGGATAAGGTCTACGAGCACATTTGGCGTTTCGTCAGAAGGTTCCGCTATCAAGCTTAAAATTTTCATTCCTGATGTTATGATTATATGGATATCACAAGCAGAGAACTGAAATGGGGACAACAGTGCGGCGGCAAGGGTGGATCCTGCCAACAAGATGGCCAATGTGTTGACGGTCCTTGGCAAGGCTGGAAATGCCCTAGTGGTGCGCAATGTGTGCGAAGAAACGAATGGCACTGGCAATGCGATCCATTGCAGGACGATCGAGAACTGAAATTGGGACAGCAGTGTGGTGGAAAGGGCGGATCCTGTCAACAAGATGGCCAATGTGTCGACGGTCCTTGGCAAGGCTGGAAATGCCCTAGTGGTGCGCAATGTGTGCGAAGAAACGAATGGCACTGGCAATGCGATCCATTGCATGACTTATCGAAGCCTTACAGTGTACCCTCTGAGTTTATGAACAAAAAACTTGAACTAAAATGGATGGACGATTTTGCATCCTCAACATCGGTCGATACTATAAATTGGGAATATCATTTTGGTGATGGAACGGATTATACTGGCGTCAAAGGATGGGGAAACAATGAACTTCAATGTTATTCGAACAACACCGACAACATCAATATAATAAATAATGCTCTAGTACTCACTGCCAAGAGAGGCGGCATTTGCTTTAATCCGGTCAGCAAGAATATTTTTGATGCTGACATTACTTCCGGGAAAATTATCAGTAGGCAGTCATTCATGTATGGGGAGAATCCAATTATGGTAACTGCAAGAATTCAGGTTCCTATGTCCAAAGGATCATTTCCCGCATTTTGGTTGATTCCGATGAGAGGATACGGTTCTGGAACGGGGACGCATGGTCAGTGGTGTTTGAGTGGCGAAATAGATGTGATGGAACACGTAAATGAGGAGAAGAAAGTGCAGTCAACGTTGATATACGGTTATCCGAATCAAGATTGCCAATTTCATAGAGGGGACATAAAACTAGACAACCCATCGGAATGGCATATTTACACTTTGTTCTGGAGCAAAAAAGAGATCAAGACATTTGTTGATGGTAATTTGATTTATTCAAAAAATATCGAAGGCACGCCGTTGGATAATCCTATGCATATTGTATTGAATCTTGCAGTCGGAGGAGATTGGGCAGGGAGCGACGATCCCAATTTGCCCTTTTCTATGTCTGTAGATTATGTAATGGTACACGACATTCTTTTGTAGTTTTCTTTTTGATGATATTCGTTGGCGTGAATGTATAAGCAATCAAAAGGAAACCTAGCACACCGAGGACGATGATCCCAACTTTTTGAATCGAGATCTGAGTCGCCTTTGCCATATTTATTTTAATGATCATAAAAATTATTTAAGATAACGTTTACTTCTTTAATCATCAAATGGCCGAAGACACTTCCACTTACGTTTTTCAAGCAGAAATCAATCAACTACTAGCACTAATCATCAATACATTTTATAGCAACAAGGATGTCTTTCTTCGTGAGCTCGTATCCAATGCATCTGACGCCTGTGACAAGATCCGTCACATCGGCCTTACCAATCCAGATGCTCTTTCGGAGGGAGGAGAAGACTTGCAGATTCGCATCATTCCAAACAAAGAAGCGAACACGATCACTATCGAGGATACAGGCATCGGAATGACCAAGGAGGAGATGATGAAATACCTTGGAACGATCGCACATAGTGGAACAAAGCAATTTATGGAAGCTCTCGGGAGTGCCTCGTCTGCCGATGCAGCGTCATCTTTGATAGGCCAATTCGGTATGGGTTTTTATGCGTCGTTCCTGGTTGCTGACAAGGTTCAGGTTTATTCTAAGAGTAACGACGATTCCTGCGTTCATGCCTGGGAGTCTGCTGCAAGCGGGACATTCACAATTTCCAAGGTAGATGTTGAAGACTCTCTACTCAAACGCGGTACTCGAATCGTTTTGCATATGAAAGAAGACCAAAAAGAATATCTAGAAGAGAGCAAGCTACGAGAGATTCTCAAGAGGCACTCGGAGTTTATCAATTATCCTATTCTATTGCTCGTGAAGAAGAGCCCGGTCACCGTGAACACCGAGGAGCCCGTCGCCGAGAAAGAGACTACAGAGGCTACAGAGGATGACGTCGCCGAGACCGAAGAGTTTGTAACGGTCAATGATGTCAAACCTATTTGGATGCGCAAAGATGCTACGAATGAGGAGCATGCCGCATTTTACAAATCGACCTTCGAGGATTGGGATTCTCACTCAACGGTGAATCATTTCAACACCGAGGGTAGCGTGAATTTTACAGGCTTGCTATACGTTCCGAAGCACCCACCGATGGATCTATTCGACTCCGTCAAGAAGCGAAAAAATATACGCCTTTACGTTCGTAGGGTATTTATCACCGATGATTGCGACATGCTCATCCCAGAATGGCTCGGATTCGTCAGGGGCATTGTGGATTCCGAAGACTTGCCCCTCAATATCTCTAGGGAAATCCTCCAAAAGAGCAAGGTTGTCGACGTGATTCGTAAGACGCTCGTGAAGAAGACGATCGAAATGATTAATTCACTCGCGGAGGACGAAAAGAAGTATGGTGAGTTTTATGAGCATTTCGGCAAGAACATAAAATGGGGTATCACCGATGACAACAAAAATCAAACCAAGCTCGCCGAGCTTCTACGGTTCAAATCCAATCGATCCGTCGGAGATGAGTATACCACTCTCGAGAGCTATGTATCGCGCATGAAAGAAGGACAGAATGATATTTATTACATCACGGGCGATAATCTGGAAATGCTGAAATCGTCTGTATTTGTCGAGGCACTCGAATGTAAGGGTTACGAAGTTATCTTCATGACCGATCCGATGGATGAATACATGATGCAAGGTTTCAGGAACTACAAGGAGAAACCTTTCAAGTGCGTCTCGAAAGACGGTGATCTGCCAGACGAATCAGACAAGTCGGAATCTGATGAAGCATTTTGTAAAACACTCAAAGAGATTTTGGGCTCGAAGCGAGTGGCCGAAGTGAAGACATCGAAAAGAATCGTAAAATCTCCATTTGTGGTCGTGACAGATGCGTATGGATGGACTGCAAATATGGAGAAGATTATGCGAGCTCAAGCACTTCGTTCTAACAGCAATTTTGGACCATCCCACGCGAGAAGGATCTTGGAGATCAACACCTCGCACCCAATCGTTGTCAAATTGAACGACATAATTGCTGCAGAAGGCGTCACAAACGGCGTCAAAGATACGATCGACCTGCTTTTCGATGTTGCCCTATTGAACTCAGGATTCAATCTTGATAATCCATCAGTTTTTGCAAATAAGATTCACAATGTGGTTGCATCGAATATGGGCGTGGATGATACTGCCCATGTGATTGATATCGATGTTACTAGAGTCACTACTGTCAGTACCCCGACGACCGGTCTCGAGGAAGTAGATTGACAATTTAGAGAGATAAAACAAAAAATTGACGCCCTTAATTTTTTATCGACACAACAATCATCAACTCTGGTGTAACCATTTAAACTTAATTTTACCTGTCACTTTGGAAGATGGCCAACTCCCCAATGAACCGCGTATGGTCTTCGTCCGAGAGGGACGCGTTTATCTTCAAGGCTGTCAACTCGACGACGCGCAAGGGCTACGACGGAGCGTACGCGTACACGGTTCTGCCGAAAATCGTGGTTCACACTGAGAACGAGGACGACCGCCGAAGCAAGGTCACCAAGGCGCTGATGCACACCATCTTCAGCAAGCCGCAGTACCGTATCATTGCCATGAAGGTGTACGAGATGCTGTGGGCGAAGATTTTTGCGAATCCCATCACCTGGCCGCATGCAAACAAGAACATCTTGGTCGTCCTCAAGGGTGGCACATCGTACACATTTGTCGTCGGCGCGGAGGACGCGGATGTGTTCCCCTTCTCCGATCTGGATATCGTCGTGACCATCAACCCCTACCTCCCGAAGCCTGTCTTCGACAACCTCAAGACGGCAATGAACATGGTCGTCTTGCAGACGATTTCGCAGTACAAGCGCCTGTTGGACCACATGTTCTTCTTGAACAAAGACATCGAGAACCCTATCCTGGGGCACAAAAGCATTGATGAGTTCAAGGCCGACCTCAGCACATCGCTTGCAAGCCTCGACGACAAGAACGGAATGTACATCAGCTCGTGCGACGACATGCACGCAAGAAACATGGTATCAAAAAACAGCTTCATCTTGGCAGACAACAAGGCTCAGCGCGACACGGTCGTGAAGGTCGAGGTGCCGCACTTCGAGGGGTGCGAGAGGATTCCGCTCCGCAAGACACCACTGTTCTGCTCGCACAACAGGTCGATCAGTTTCGATCGGACGCCGTCTGCAGACACGAGCAGCATTGGCCGCTTTGACCTGTACCGCATGCGCTGGAACGTAATGTACAGAAGGAACGACGCAGGGAACGACGCAGGGCACGCAGACGACAACACAGGGAGCGACGCATCTAGCAGCTCTAGCAGCTCTGGCAACAACGACCATAACGTCCGCAGCAGCAAGCCTTACGAGTACATTACGGCAGACTTCGTGGACATCAGCATCCTCGCACAGGATGACGTCGAGCTCAAGGACTTCTGGGATCACGGACAAGTTATGAATGTCATGGACCGTGCCCTTGGATCGTGGGTGATGATCCCCGACATCGTCAGCATGCTGCGCGATCTGCACAAGATGCTTCACGTGTACGAGTGCAACGAATCGAAGCGGAGCAGGAGGCAAGAAAAATACGATAGGCTCAAAATGCAGTTGCGGGGGGGGTATGTGTAGTGACTAGCTTAGGATTGGGCGACATATCTAGTGACATCTTGGGAAGCAACTCGTAGGCTCTGACAAACATGATCGCACCAACGACATTGTTAGATTGATTCTCTAGTGGATATGTGTTGACAAGATAGGTTGTTTTTCGCCAAATAATCAAAAATTGTAATTTGTGACCTTTCAAGGTATTGTCAAAAATAGGATCGAAAAATTCGTTGAGTTCATGACTGAGTACAGCCGTTCCCCGGTTGTTAACAAGGTTCTCTGTCGCTGGGATATCCAAATCATAAATAGATGCATGAATATAGGTTTTATCGTTGCCAACGATCAAAATATTCCACTTGTGAACTTGATCAGTTATTGGATACAGATTATCAATCTCATAATCACTTATCACAGGTAGAATAGCAATGTTGTATTTGGCACCCACTGACTTTAGCTTCTGCTCAAAACGTTCTTGAACCTTTTCCTCATTCGCTTTTTCATCCTTGAAACAATTCGGAAAGAAACAATTCACAATACTATTCTCGAGAAATGTTAAAACTGCCATCTATCTAATATGTAACAAAGATATTCGTTGGCGCTCTCTGAGTACTTAAAGGACCCTCTACCACCAATAAGGCAGAACATGAACATACAAAATGGCGTCACATCCAACAGACTACAAGTTCGAGGTCGCGTTGCAGTCCATAGCCAATTACAAGCATGGCAACATTTCTTGTAGCACACCGTTTATAACGACAGCGACCATCGTCTGTACTTTAGACATAAAATCGATCGACCTCGATGCCGTCCGAACCAACCGCATCCTCGAGATCAGGACGAAAAAAGGAAAAAAAAAATATAAATCGTTTTCTAATTCCGTTACGGTGCTATTCGACCGGACGAAAGCGGTGAAGGTTTTCGTAAACGGCAAACTTCACATAACGGGATGCACCAAGGTTTCACAGGCCATCGGGTACACCGTGCAATTCTGCGACGCAATGAGACTACACGGCGCCGTCATCGAGAATGTGCAAATCCTCACGTTGAACACTACATTCAAGATCATGCCTCGGCAAAACATCCGGCTTGGCGTCATGCACACGCTTTTGCAAGATCTTCAATCCGAAGAGATCGAGACTCGATACGATCCGGATATCTATCAAGGTCTCGTTGTCAAGGTTATGAATCCGAGTACCAAGAGAAAAATTACGATGCTTATTTTTTACACCGGGACGATGATCGTAACGGGTGTTAGATGTGACGAAGAGTTGCTTCATGCGCACAAGGTTGTCATGGATCACGTAGCCAAGGCATCCAATTCATTGCTTTATGTACCGGATAAGTTCTAGTGTTTGTTAGCTGCTATTGTTTCGAATAAATGTGTCGTGTATAATACCGCCGTCGATGTAGACTGCAAATAGTTTTTAACGAATTGATTGGCATTCGATATGATCCTTTGTACATGACCTGGATTAGATTGAGCGAACATGTGTGTCTTTCGGATGTCATGTAATCCATCTATCGAAAGAAAATGCTCGTTCTCCATCATGAACGGATAATACCAGAGAATGTCCGGACTGGAATACTTCATCAGGAGCGATTTAGAATTCATGATCCAACAAGGTCGATCGTAACTCGCAGTGTTTCCATCGACAGACAACAAATATTTGTATCGGTACATATCTTTTTGGTCAACATAGCGGTCGAGTAGGAATCTGCTGATATCTGGACATTGTGAAATAACCTGTGACGGATCCATCTGTACGATGCCCGTCAATTTGAAGTCAGTTATATCACTATTAGCCACTCCCCATTCGCAAACTTTGATTCGCTGATTGTAGATCGGATCAGTCGCACCGGTCGTTACGCCGCAGAATCCGATCTTTGACACCTTTTGTTCAAATGGTATCGTGTCATTTTCATTCAAGCGACCATGAAAAGAAGACATCATATATGGATCGGGCAGCAATACAGGGGATCGATGAAACCTATTCTTTGCGAATGTTAAACAGCTGATCTCATCTCCATTTCCTATGTGCGTATAACTGTCATGGAGCTGTATTGGATAACAACCTGTTAGATCTCCATGTACGTTTGGAAATACATTCTTTGATAACCATTGCGTGATGAATGGCATCCTTGGCGCATTGTCATGACTCTCGTAATCGTGTATACTGATTGTGTATCTTCCATCCGCTCGTAGCAATTTGAAATATGGCAGTTTCATTTCTTTAGCATCTTCTTCCCGCACAGGGCAGAATGCCCCCGCATTCTTCATTGCAAGATTGATGATCGAGTCCGTCTTGTTCATCGGTTTCCTTGTTTAGAGGAGAAGTGTTTTGTTTATCATGTTTTTCCGCATTCTCACTTTCGATAAATGTCGTACCGACTTCCTCCCTTATAAGTTCCAATAGTTCGTCGTTGTCCATCTCGCCCATTCCCGTGACGAAGTTATTAAATTCCGTCGTCCGATACTTCTTAGGAACATTGTACTCTAAGATGTCGCAAGCCATATAGATCAGCTTGTCGAATACCCGTATTTTGCTCTTCTTCATCCAACCGATAAGGTCTCCCATGTAAACCTCAACATTGTGATCGTCATCTTTTAGGATGCGGATATTCTTGTTCTCCTCGTATTCATCATTGCAATAAATCATCCGTATCAGCGTTTGCACACCTGATAAAGGATCTGCGACACAATCCTTAAGGGTATCACGTTTGATATGATCGCGTTTCTCTGCCCCAAATGGCCGCATCTTTTTACGTTTGCGCGATTTCTGCAATATCGATGCATACTGTTCCTTGACCGTGTCGAACGATATATCACTCAATTGAGGTTTGCATACTGTTTTCCTAGTGAGATGCAATTTGAAGGTACACATTCTGTCTGCCTTATATCCACATCGTGAGCAAGTAAAGCTAGTCGTCATTTGCGCGGCTTCTGACATTGTTCCGATAAACCTCACTGGGAGTTTGTCTATAAGTACAGTGGAAATAAATCTTCACATTTTTACCGAACGCTCTTGCCCTTCGTCTTAATTGATGGCTGCCTCTGGCTTTTTGCGGCAATCAGCTGTTTTATCTCTTGCATTCGACGCAAAACTTCGTCCCAACCTATCCTCTCGTAGGGATTACAATTGATCATATCCTTGATGAGATCTTTGATTATGTATGTGCGATAGTCATCCGTTCGCACGATATAAGAATATATTATTTCCAATGTCACGCCAACAGAATACAGATCTGATTTTGCAAACATTCCAATACCATCCAAACTGTGGTCATTTTGATAGATATAAGAGGCAAAGAATCTTTCCAACTCCTTGTGAATTGAAGATTCGTCCTTGATCGATATGACACCAAAGTTTCGCATGAAGAAAGCCTTGAACTTTACAAAGTCCGTCTGAGGGTTGATCGTCCTTGCAACCGACATGAATTTGAATTCAGGAGGATAATAGGGATAATCGTAAGATAAAAGAGATTTCTGAATCTTGCTCATCATTTCGTTTATGTTTTTCATCAGCCCAAAGTCGATAAGAGACAACTTGGTTCTTTCAAAAACGATGTTGTCCAACTTAATGTCTAAATGAAGATATCCCATATCATTCAATCGCTTGACTCCACTGAACAATGGTTCGAATTTCAAGAATAATTTAACGAAATGATCATTTGAGTTGCTATTTCCTTTATACAATGCTATGACATCCCAGAGAGCTTTTCCACCATATTCGTATGTGAGCTGAATATTTCTATCAACTCTAATTGCTTTGCTGCAAGACTCGATGTCGTCTTCAGGGTTTATCCCTGCTATCTTGCATTTGCCAAAATATTTTACCGTGAATAGGTTGTTCGGATCCACTTTCCTTATGATATTCTGAATTTCAGCTTCTTGAATAGCAGCATCTGAACTTTCGAAAACCTTGCCAATCTTTTGCTGGGTGTGTGATTTTACACGACCGCAAGAAAGAGGGGGAGAGAATGTACACGCATATGAACCTGAAGCAACATATGCGCCTCCTTTTGATTTCATTATACTTTGACAAGTGAAAAATTCAATTTAGTTTAAAAATAAATATCACCACCATCAAGATTGCCAGACACGCAGTCGTTGCCAGTTTCTTCTCAGTCGTCATTCCGGTAAAGCTAATCAAACAAATGACAAACACTGCGACTGTTAAGATCAACATCATAACGACGATCACTTTGCCGACTACTCCATTGCTGTTGTAGGCCTTTTTGATCACAGAGGTGAGGCTTAGTGCATCTGTTAAATTTGGCAGTCGAGCACCATTCACTTGTTCATCATACAATTCAACAAACGATTCCTTAGCTTTTTCGCTCGTACTATATATACATTTCGGTGCAGTAGAAGCGGGTAAATCTACTGGTAAAGGATTCAGCAATTCTTTTTGCAAATAATCTCTAAGAGTATTGGACGAGTCATTCACAAGGGAGTTCAAATCTTTATTTTGATCTTCTGCACGGTTTCCAGCTTCGTCTTTCTTGTTTGCTGGATTTTCGAGCAAGGGTGCAACATCTGCCTGAACTTGCTCTCCTATCTGTCCGGCATACTTTGCCATATTGCTCGCAATAATATCGGCTTGTGTGGATGTAGCTTTGAAAGCTGGATCTTTTGAAGCGTTAACTATATCTTGAACAGTGTTGAGTTTATCAGATAAAAGCTTAGCTTGCTCTAGTATTTGTGTTTTGAATGCACTTGTGGAGGCTTCGTCGACATCTCTGTTTGGATCTTTGATGCCGCCTACCACTTGCTGTCCAGCACCTTGTATCCCACCTAGCGCATTCTGTCCAGCACCTTGAATTCCACCTAGCGCATTCTGTCCAGCACCTTGTATCCCACCTAGCGCATTTTGTCCTGCACCTTGTATCCCACCTAGCGCATTCTGTCCAGCACCTTGAATTCCACCCAGCGCATTCTGTCCAGCACCTTGAATTCCACCCAGCGCATTCTGTCCAACACCTTGTACTCCACCTATCCCATTATGTCCCGCACCTTGAATTCCACCCAGCGCATTCTGTCCAACACCTTGTATCCCACCTAGCGCATTTTGTCCAGCACCTTGAATTCCACCCAGCGCATTCTGTCCAGCACCTTGTATCCCACCTAGCGCATTCTGTCCAACACCTTGTATTCCACCTAGCGCATTCTGTCCAACACCTTGTATTCCACCTAGCGCATTCTGTCCAACACCTTGTATTCCACCTAGCGCATTTTGTCCAGCACCTAGCGCATTCTGTCCAGCACCTTGTATCCCACCTAGCGCATTTTGTCCAGCACCTTGAATTCCACCCAGCGCATTCTGTCCAACACCTTGTACTCCACCTATCCCATTA
>Ga0247722_10001279_pt1 | contig 14085 bp, 10 predicted proteins | sample MSEWelMarce3H_FC_FD_189094 | JGI IMG/M metagenome (GOLD analysis project Ga0247722, IMG submission 189094) | Subsurface sediment microbial communities from gas well in West Virginia, United States - MSEEL Well Study Marcellus 3H_FC | ecosystem: Environmental > Terrestrial > Deep subsurface >... | reverse complement strand
GTATACGCTGTTGCAGTGGCCGATCGATTGGCGAGCGTGGTATTTATATTATGGCACAGTGCACTCGACCGGCCGTCATGATGCGCCTGCGAATCAGAAGCAGCACATGATTGGTATTTCATTTCCGAGGAGCTATGTCTAAGTTTAGTCTTCGTTCACCGGAAGTTTCAGCTTCTGCAATTTTACTGGAGATGAGGCAACAGCTACTGATCTTTCCTCCGTCATCATAACAGTCGGCAATGAAATACAATCGCATCCTAGAATTCATATGTTCGTCTCCCTTTCCCAAAGACAGCCAACTATGCATAAATTACAATCCCTTGTAATGCAATCCGAGGTAGTTATTGATACTCGATCGGACGGACAAGTCTCTGAGAAGGACGAGAGAAAATATGAACGATCGATCGATCGAACGTGGGGTAGTACTAAGGTAGCTAGGGTATTCAGGTTTAGGGGGAACATTGCATTATACATTCGTGTCAGAGTGACTAACTCGATAAAATAATCTAATGTGGTAGGATGTGAACCACAAGATCGTCCGTGGGAGCTGATACACTAACGAAAAATCCAAAAGTAGCGAAGGAAGATTGAGTGCACCAGTACATAAGCAATCCCCGCAGCCCCATGCTAGAAAAGAGAACTGAAAAATTCAACAGTAGACCAAATGACCCTACCAACGTTCGCTGAAGAAAACGGATGCAAAAGCTCTAAAGCATTATAAAGTGGCGTATGAGAAGTGAGGGGGGGGGGGGCAAAGAGAACGCCACTGTGTTACATGTCTCATCGATCGGGACCTGTTTTCGTAAAGATGAGAAAGCGAGAAGGGAGCCGAAGAGCAAGGCGGTAGCAGCCGCAGTTTCGGCAAAGTGCTGGAGGGAAGACGGGGGAACGTGCAACCAAAGATAAAAGATAAAAACAGGAAAGGGGAAATAAGGAGAAGAGTCGCCGCTGTGGCATAGCTTATTCCAATGTCCCTCCGCTGGAATATGTGTGCGTGCTCAAGGAAGTAAAGGGACGGCGAGGACAAGAGAGACCGTACACACGCCCGACGATCGATCACCGCATAACCCGTGCCGACAATCGCGACCGACAGCACGAGATGGCACGAGTTATGACTGGCTTGGCATTTTGCGTCTATGTCCTCGCATGACGACGGTCTCTCTTTGTCATCAACTACGAAAGAACGCTGAATCACGCTACATAGCTTCTTTTTTCTTTCCTGCTCGCAACGGCGCAACAACGGGATTAATAGCCTAGGCGGAAAAATTGCAAAACTAAACGCCATACAATCTGATAAACTAGTAAAAGGAGGTGCATTTAGTCCCTAGTATAGAGTAAACGCAAAAGAGGATTCCCTTCGATAATAGCTGATTCTCTATTATGTCATACGTGTCGGATGTAGTTGTAGATACGGGCTCAGACATAAAACCGAAAGGATTTACGGCCCGCACTTTCCAGGAATAAAAGAAAAGAATAAATCGAAGTCCGGGAATAAAAAAATAAATGTCAAGAGGAAAAAGTAGAAGAGGATACAGTCGTTGGCTGAATGACAGTGCAGAAAAAAGTTGAGGGCGGAGAGCGTGGGAAGGTGCCTGTTGGCTTCGTGAAAAAGAATTTCCCCGAGAGGAATGGTGTTACATCACGTCTTAGCCAGTAACAGTTGGGGTCCCAAAAACCTTCTTCCGCTTGTTTTTATCTAATGATTAAAGAGACATAGTCTATTTCTTTTTCAGTTAAGTCGGGAAAAAAAACTTGGTAAATGTCCTACTTAATTTTCTATAAACGGGGCTGAACAAAGTGGTGAATAAAAAAAATGTAGCCTACCAGAGAGCCAGTAGAGAGTAATGTCTATTTTTAGAGTCGACGAGCATTAGCTAACGCTTTTGTTTTACAGTCGCCTGAGAGACGCTGCGCATTCAGACAGAAACGAACGAGACTAAAGGGCGGAAAAGAAAAATACTGCGGATCCCGTCGTCAAAACGGGACGACGACGGAACGAAATCGGTGGAGACCACGCCTGCAAGGATGCACCCAGGTTCGTCCATCACTTGGGATTCAACTTGGCGACCCTCACAACCAATCCGCTAAGAATGGGATATTTACTCGTCCAAATCCACCTCGTACTTACCTGAATAATATCTGCGGAACTGAAGCACAATAGTGGAACATGTTTGTCATGTGGCCCAGGTCTTAAAAGATCACGTGAATAGAAGTCTAGTAGCGATCAATAGGAGAGCATCTACTGTACCTTAGGAAAAGCGGAGGTAGGAGAAATCTCGAGGAGTTCTGTATAAGGAAAACCAGTGTCGAAATACCAATTTTCCTCCTGTGCACATCAAGGCGGTGGAGAAAGACCAGGCAGGCCGACTTTATTGGTTTAGAAATCTGTCATGAGGAAAGACAAAGGGGCCCGAGATAATAAGTACGAGTTCCGTCGTAAAGAGAGGAATTGCAATATGTTAGGATAGTAGATCTGCAAGGAAAAGTGTACAGATTGAAACATTCGGGAGTCGAGTGGAAAAGTTATTGTAGGCACTAGATGACGTCGGAGACAGACGGGTAGAGATGAGATTATTAAGAAACTAGCAGAAGTAAGAAGGGCCAAAAGAACAAGTTTGCAGGATAAGGGAGCTTTTAACAGTCACAAACTTTTGTTTCGAATTCCCTTTTGTGAACCAGAGCCATACTTTACGCTTGCTATACTAACAGGTTATGTTGCGTCATCTGCTTCTTCTTCTTCTTAGTATTTTTGAGTTTACTTTTCACGGAGGAGAAGAAAGCCGATGAAAGTGGGCAAGGTTCCAGTTGATTGACAGCCTGGTCGAACCCACGCCACAGCTCCAGCTGACGGAAACAAAGCGATCCGCCACCTCGATGCCGCTGGGAATCCTATAATATAAAACCACGCAATCAATCCAACTAGAAAATTCCATTACCAAGATGGTTGAAAGTCTTTCCGGTAAAAAATAACAAAAAAAAAATAAATAAATATGTAATAAATAAAAACAAACAATGGTAAGAATCGAAAGGAAATTAATTAGGGACTAAAGCTTTTGACCGGTCTGCAACTTTTGACAGGCGGCATACATAGCATTCTCAATCGTTTCCATGGTGACACCTTTGTAAAACATTCAACTGGCGATAGAATCAATCAAGATAAATTCCAATCGAAACCCAAGTTTCTACCTTGCTCTCATTTATTCATTCAAAGTGTCTCTCGAGCGACTAGAAAAGGCCAAAAAGGAGAAGCCTTCATGCGTCATAGGACATTGTCGAGGTATTTCTCATCGATCTGTTTGATTTTCACAACAATGTTGTAGATGTCAGAAACGCGTCGACGTGATAGTTGGTATGACAACCAGCCAAACATGGAAAGCTGCTGCTCTTTCTATACATCTTCCTCTTGGATTTCCTTCATCTTCAGTCGAGTGCCACGGCACTTTTAGTTGACGTGGATCGAAATAAGATGAGACGCCGGGAAAATCGGATAACTCACGAAAAATGTAGCAGTCGGAATCTTATCAAATAGCTCTTTGCTCTTTTATGAGCCTTTACTGTCTGTCTTCCCTTTCTCTCAGCTCAACTTACTCCCTTGAATTCGTCGCCGGTTACCGAGCAACGGCAGGAGCCCTTTTTACTCATCCATGATGTATAAACACTGGTGAGTTATAGAGCGGTGAGACAGACATACAGAGGGAAAATAAAAAATAAACCCAATAGAAGCGAATTATAAACAAGGTTACACGCTTACACATACAGTAGAGTCACTCGCTTCCACTTAAAAAAATAAAAATGTAATGAAAACAAAAAAAATTTTTAACAAGCCAAAAGGAAAACAAGAACAGCCATTCTGGGAGCGTCTAGGTCTGTTTTCCATCAAACGTTTGAATTTCTCGCATGTCGTTGTTGTTGTTTTACTTGGGCCGATGGAATTTCTTTCTGTTGAGTTGTCAACTCAATTTCAAGTATGTGGAAGACACGGGAGTAAAAAGATTTGGAGAAGTGCACGTAAGAGGCGAGCAAAGGTAAAAGGCGGGAAAATTGAATCAATAAGAACTTGAAAGACTTAAGGGCAATATACAATACGTGCACACGCACCATGCGATTGATGTCGGCGATGCAGACCCACGGTTCCTCCTGGCGACTGGAAATGGCCCATTTGCTGTGATCACTATGCGACGGAAAGGTTTGGCCGTCACTCAGGTGCACCTGCTTGATGTTCTGCACCCTGTCAACATCCGTGAACAGGTTCAAAGGTAAAAAGAAAACGAGGTTGTAGAAGCTTCTTCTTTCACAACAAACACGGTTGCCCCCGTCGTTATTAAATAATCGTGATGTTATGAAAGACGTCACCATCCAGGTAATTTCAAAATACTAGCGTATACACACGTACGTGAAGGTGCGGTTTAAGCAGAAAGAAGGCATCGGATGGCCTTGTCCATTAGTCCACGTTTCCACATACAGGGAACTTTGCAGCGCAGTCGCCATCCAATCCCCGTACAGATCTAGTTTGGGATCGATAAATTCAATCATAACACTAAATCATTTATTTACGAATTAAAACACATTAGCTAAAATGCTCCTAACAAACATTGATTTATAGTCAGACGACAACGGGTGGGAGAAAGCTGTGCTTTTTCCCGGACCATCTATTTTCTTTTTTTTCGTATACTCGACTGCGTAGTCCCACGTGATTGGAATGGCATGTAAAAATCCAGTCGCCAGATATTACTAAGCACGCAGCCTAACTGATCAGCAGGAAGGAGGCTTTATCTATTTTCGTTGTTGTTGACATTATACAAAAACGAATTTATTTCATTTTCCTTTAAGGATAATTTTGGTCAGCAGTTATCTGCTTAGCGGTTGTTCTTAAAAGCTATCCCATTATTGAGGATTACGTAGCATTAGACTTACCTAGGCCGAATTGGCGAGATTTAGCGAAACTAGTGATGGCCAGTTGCTCCGACGTCAACAGCTGAGAGGAGCGGGACCAGGGCGGTTGAGTGATGTGAGCTCCTCCAGCCACAGCCGCCAGATTAGGCAGCATCTGGATCCATTCTTTGCTGGCCGACGAAACGCTCCAATGATAGACGAACGGATGGTAATACAGCAGCTGTTTCCCTAGAACAAGAACAAGATAGAAAATATATATATATTGAAAGGAAGAAATCAGGTCGGCGACTCCACACAGATCCAATGAAGAAGAAGCGGATTTTATGCATACAACAGAGAAAAATGAATTGACAAACCTATCCAGCTTGAGCTCTTTAAAGAATGGTCGAGGGAAAGACCTTGTGAATAGCAAATTCCGTCTTGTCTATTCTTTTTTCCTGCTTTTGAACTTTACCCTCCAAGGAAAAGAACTCGACAGAGCGATTTGATAGACGAAGGAGACGGAGCGTTCCGATAAAGCGCTCTGCGTGTGTGATCTGATCGATCGTTTGTCGATTGGACCAATCCGACCGTACAAAAAAGGTTTCCCTATTCTCCACCATTTTACTAACCAATGCATATCTTCTTCTCTCGATTTTCCAATTTATAAGATGACGGATTTAAAAATCACCCAAATTGAAAATGAAATCCGATTGAAAGAAGGTCTAGCAATAAAGTTATCTGGCGATGTCTCGAACAACATTAACAAACATTTCGTAGATTCAATTTGTTTCCATCGGGGAATTAATTTTCACTCTGTTATTCTCATTATTTTAATGAAGAAGAAATCTAATAAGCTGCAAGGCGCTCTCCCATTATTAATCGATACCAGACGCCAACAAAGTAAGTAAGGACGTCGCGCAGCCTACGAGATGGTTGATATGATACACCAGAGTAACTCGGGATTCTTTCCTTCTGCTCTCGAGCTAAGGTTGCTTACAGTACATCTGAAACTTTCCATATTTTTCATCACATTTTCTTCCATTTCAGATGTTTACGTTGTTTTTATCCCATCCGCTTTTCACACACGAAAACTTGCGGTGGAGTTGCAAACGAGAAATTCGTCGAATCCCTTGCTGAGAACTTGTTACTAGAAAAATCGAGCAATCTGAATTCTAAGGCGAATAGGTTGAAAATACTTTATTTCCAACCATCCACTATGTTTGCATTAAGGCGATTCTTCCCTTTAATCTTCAATGGCATTATTATTCTTCGTTAGCAGATACTATTTTATTGCAGTACGGCATGTACTCATTAATTCATGAGAGCGGAACGTTTTTTCCTTTCCATTAACTGCTCGCTGTCCGGGACGGAATGAAAATACTACTGCCATTTCCAAGTTAGAGCATCGATATCGATTACTGGCGAGAATCACGCAAGTTACCGGGAATTCTCATAGCCTCGAGGTGAGAGTGAAACCTATTTCACTGGTTCTAACGTCTTCAACACACACACACACACACACTCACGCCCGTGAGTTTGGTATTTTGGGCCAAACTTAATGGTAGTGCGTGAAACACGATAGAAACCAATGCCAGGGTAAAAATGTGCACTCAGTGATCACGCCACTCACCAATAAGATCAGCTTGGTCGAGTGGCAAACTGACGCACAACATCGTTTGACCGTAGCGGAGTCCAGTGGTCGGATACGAGTAATTGCCTTTTGTCCCTGGTGGTCCATCGCCGGGAGCTGGGGGAAAGCGTGGTACGCTGTGGACTAACCAGAAGCCCGACTGACCGTCGAACGCTACGACACCTTTAGCGTGGGCGGAAGTTTCGCTGCTCGTTCCATTTGGGAATTCGTCGTTGTACATAAGCAGTAATCGTTTATCATCTCCTTCATCCCCGACTAGGCATTCCTTCTTCATAAAAGAAAGGGATAACAATAAGGTACCAGAATTGTTGGCTTCTTTCGATTGAAACTCACCGGACTATTGTAGATCGGTCCGAGTGTTTGTCCGGGTAGAGAACTTGGCGAATCGATCGCCTGCCTAGAGGAGATCCATGTGCTGCCGACCTGCGTTGAGCTGGAAGATGTCCGATACACGTAGGCTCGCCCGTCCGTTGTCCCACCGCTATTGCTGGATGGCAACTTGTACAAGACGAACCTGTAAGTAAAATTGAGGTCTAAATAAATAATGGATGGTCAGGAGTGTCTACTCCCATTGTCTCACGTCGGTTGCAACTTTTCTCCACTCACCAGAGAGAGGACCACACTATTATAAAAGAAACTCATCCAATAGATTCTTAATGAGTCGACAGTTAGGCAACTGTCCATCCATCGGCCATTCACCAAACTTGGAACTGGGGAAACTGTTTACTTTATGTGGAAACAGTTTTGAAGCAACTCCAGAAGACCCTTTTCCCTTGGCCATTACACAACACTATTAAAGAGGACGAGAAATCGATGGTCTGCTTATAAAAGAATGACGAAGCAATATCTAAGGGATTTGTCATCATCGAAGCGTGAAAGAGACGGGCCAGACTGCCAATAAATCCAGCACCAACAGGCGAAGTCCATCCGAACGTCGCGAAACCGTAGTCGTCGTCAATCAGCCGCTCCTTCCCAAAGAGGGAATTCGCAAGCGTATCCGACACATCTAAAGCAAGTTAGGAAAATGGATGTTTTTACCAGTCGACAGGTTGTCCATCCTCGGCGCGGCAGGACAGCGATGCGGTCGTCGTCTGAGTGGTGACCAACAACAACAAGACGACGACCATGAGAATGGCGTCCATTGTTCCGGAGATCAAGCACATGCGAAGCATTTCTTTATAGATTAAACAGCGTTGAATAACGTCAAACAGATGACGCTCAAGTGCAACCAACAGTTAAAGAAACCAAAGATGTTGGCGGAAGCAAATTTTGTCTTTTCTTTCTCAGATAAATGTTTGTATTTTTCACTCGTTCGTGTTTCTTTATTCTCCTCTTGTGATCGTCTCCAAATGATGCTGCACATAAACTCACAGCTTCTTCAACACTGGGAAAGTGGCATTGAAACAGAGAAGAAGAGAGGGGAAAAAGATGGAGGGGAAGAAAAAAGGAGGGAGGCTTAGTAACCTTCGTTAGTCCAAGTGATGGACTCGTAGTCTGGGTAGCGTGCCTTGAGAAGTTCAGTTGTCACTGCATGATCCGCCAATCCGAAACCCTATACGCAAAAAGAATGGCGGAGTTAGTCGATGAGAAGGAAACTAGATACAATACAATTTCTTTGCCAGAACCAACCAATGCGGAGGAGAAAAAGAATGCGAGGGGGGGGGTGGAAGGCGGATGGAGAAGAACAAGTAGACAAATCAACAGAAACGTAAAACACTCGTGACGACGACTCGAGAAAATATCTCATCTCTGCAGTTTGTTTGTGTGCCTCTGTTTAGTGGTCGTAGACGTTCGAATCCTGGAGGTAAATATTTATCAACCGCAATCTCGTGCCTTCCGAAGTTCCAATCCTTGTTTATTAGATGCGTGTCTTTCCTTTTTCTCGTTGGGTGAGTCCGCCTTGCGCTGCGGTGTTTATTCAGGCGGAAACACGCTAGTTCCAAAATATTTCCATTGCTATAACAGTACATGTCGCTGATTTCGAATTCACTTTATCGCCCACAAGATACGACACGTTTTCGGGTTGTAAAAACGTCTTTGTCTACCCCGTTTCTGTGTCGCTTCAAGTGTGCATGGAAATAGACCAAAGATCGATAGCTCGAAAACGGCGTGCTCTTCGAAAAGAGACGAAAAAGTCGGTCTCCTTTTTTCTTTTTGCCTCGCTCAACCATTCCCATCCGAAATATCCCCCTTCACTGAAACTTGGAAATTGAAATCAATAGCTGTTGGTTTTGTGGTGTCTCGTTCCGTCGTAGAAATGGAAAACGCCTCTCAGTTTCTGCTCGGCTCAAATTGCCTCAACTCTTTCATCTCTCCCTCATTTCGATTTCTTCGCCCGTTTTTTCTTCTTTTCTCCGAATCACACTAACGTCAACACCAATTATTGGAGAATCATCCGTTCTAACGAGATTTGTGAATGGTCCAGCCTCTCTCTCATTACTGTCGATTCTTGCCTTCTGTTAAGCGCAAAGATGATGAAAGCGGAGCTTGAAATGACAGGAACCAAGTTACCAGTCTTTTTTTTTAACCAGTAATGAGGCTTACAGTCGAACTGGTGAGAGGCAGATGAAAAGAGTTGAGTGCGAATGAGACAGAAGCAGAAAAGAAAATGAACCGTCTTCGTATTCTTCGTTCTTTTCCAAGAAGTGGAATAATTTGCTTAACCAGAGTTGGCGGATTATATAACAGCCGGTTCGTCAAGGATTCCAATTCCAAACGGGGGACATGTGGGTCATTGAAAATGATGAAAGTCAGTTGATAGCAAACCTGAGAATAGCCGTAGACTTGAATGGAGCGCTTAGAAGGGTCGTGGAGGATGCGGCCACCACCCAGGCACTCGGTGTCGAAACCAACCGCCTCCAATTCCTCTTGCACCTTGTCGTAAATGTCAGCTGCAAAGGTAGAAAAAGGAGAGAGTGAGCGAAAGAGTCACAGACTTAACATTAAAGTGCAAGATGGAAAAGAGAGAGCAACCAATGGCGAAACATCCCTTCTATTCTCGTGCGTTTTATGCGCATACATTCGAATATATTTATCCGCATTCGTATAATTATTGTGATCCCTTTTGTGGGCACGCAATTTCTTTCAGGGATTTTTCGTTTCAAATGTCGAGACGGAGAAATTATCAGGATGACCGGATAGTCGCTCCACCACAACAAGTTGGATAATGAGCGAGTGGCGGCATAAAAGGAGATGATAGGAGAGAAAAAAGCAAAAGAGTCTTAAACATCGAAAATAGAGACGCCATCGTCCAATCAGCGTCGTCATCAAAAGGCATCACCTAGACGACCGCATTAGGGATCCGCTATACCCACGCCGCTCCTTATTTTTATTCTTCCTCCTTTTACGCCCAGGCGAAAAAGGAAAGTGAAAACATATTTATATTATATCGATCAGCAGAACATTCTCCTTGACTAACCAACAAGTTGTTCTCCTTACTAAAGGCACACAACACTTGTTCGCCCCCTCCCCCATAGTACTGCACCCGTCTCCAATCAAGCAGAGGCGGTTGCGGGGTAGTACTTGCTCCACCGCCTTGCGTGTCTGTCAAGATGGGAAACTACTCGAGATAAAACAAAAACAAAAACAAAAACACGCTCCAATTAGAGAAGACCCTATTTCCTTGCCGCCGCCACATCCAATAAGAAATTACACGCAGGGTGTTAAAGATAAACCGTCGGGAACAAAATGACTTTTTTCATGCTACAGCGGGGGATTATAATCGCCCGTGGTAGCACCGCGGATGTGCAGAATAACAATTCAACAACAATAACACAGTGATGCCATGGGCACATTCAAAGGGGTATTCGCACTCTTGGCACAGAAAAGGCCAAGTGAAGCAGGAACAAAATTAGGAAAGGTGTACTCACTAAAGTTCTCTTTTAGAAAGAAGAGAAAGACGCTAACTTTAGTTAAAGATAGAAAAAGATGGAGGGCGAGCGCCTAATTATAATAGAAATGACTTTTCCATCTCCACTTTTGTTGTTCTCCTCGACTTATGAAAATCTCTTTGTTCAGTTCAGGCAAATTGAGGTGAAATCAAGTGATTGACGACCCGATACAATGCTATGACTAAACTATGTCCTGACTGAAGAAAAAGAAAAGAATTCCGTTAACATCGTTTCGGTGGACAATTCAATCAATGAAAGATCAATACAGCATTTCGCATCTGACATCTTAGTTCCTTTTCGAATACTTTCACCACATTCCTACTGTCATGAATGTTACAAGTTTTACCTACCGATAGGATTCACGACACGATTCACGACTCGACAAAGTCATGGAGATGAAATCCATAAAAAAAAGAGAGGAAATAAATGTTGGCTGAGTTGAAAGGGAAAGTTTTTGCGCTGAGCGCGGATTGGAGGTGCGCAGGCGCCGACACAAACTGGGCGGGAACGGGCAGCCGTTTTCACGACGTCTAAGGTCTTATGCCGAAGAGATGTAAGGGGAACTACTCGCTGTGTGGTGTCAGTATGCGGCCGTCGTCGAACATGGTGAAAGTGCGTCTCATGGAATGCAGTCGGAGTCAATCGTGAAATCTTCGCTAGTTCATCATCGACGATCGCAACAGATACAATCATTCGAGTTTGTCCAGCTTCAATCGATTCCGTGCTGCCGTCGCTAACGTGGCGCTACAGCATTTCGACCAGCCGGTTCAACCTACCAACAAGTCGGGCGAACCGGCCGAGCTATCCATGTCCGGCCATCAGCAACATCAAATGGGACGGTTACGCAAGTTCGCCGGAGCGACTCTGCTCAGTCGTTTTCGGTCTGGTTCAAAGACGGCAAGCGAAGAGGAAGAGAATGCAACGGCCCGTGCCGCAGTGACTAACGTCGTCGGAGGCGTTCAAGAGACCTCACAGTCCTGTAACGTGTCGGATCCGGTGTCTGCCTGCACCGTTCCAACCAGTGATGTCGTCACTGGCCATACTTGGCCCTCGGCTAGTGGTGAACAGGTAAAACCCTTCTCTTTCCACTCAACCCCTTCCGAGACGGTGGTCATAGCCGTGTGACTGCGGGCAGTAAACCATTTTGCGACCCAGTGGTCAAATTGCGTCTCAAGAAGAACTTACAAGAAAAAAAGAAAAAAAAAACGTGACTCTATAGTACTGGTCCCCACTGCCACAAAATGTTATTTGGATACCGTCACCTGTTTTTTTTTTTTCCCCCATCCTTTATAAACCACTATCACAGAACACCATAAAAACTGCTAGCGACGGCCACCAGTGGCCATCAAACTTTTTTTTCCCTTTAGACTTGCTCAGGCGACGGCTGCGAGAGCTGTAAATCCTAGTTTAGGTTGCCAATGAGCTATTAATCACGTAATCTGATCCCGAAAATTCCGCTTGGTTGTTTGATAGAGTAACTGCAACGACGTCCCGACAATCGACAAGACGGAAAAGTTGATTAATGGCACTGAAACGAAAAGCGAGCCCAGACACCCACCAACAAACACCAGCGACTGTGATGGACGACAGAAAAGACTGCAAGAAGCACACATTTCAATCACTGGCGCCGACGACATTGTAACAGACGCCAACCCGGACAGGCCCAGCCAGCTACAAGCATCGGCTCCTTCTGCATCTCCGAAACGCCCTTCAACGCTGCCTACTTGTACCGACGATTCAGACACGGACGGAGTCAGGTATACAAAAAAATAAATGAAATATTATAGTTGTCTTTCAATTTCTTTTTCAATGTGCGTCACTGGTAAAAACATGTAGGCTATACAATGGAAACAGAAATGATCCTAATTAGACCCCTTTAACAAGGGAACTAGGGAAGGAAAGAGCAAGAGAATACTGTAGGGAAAAGCAAAAAGTGGACGACAAGCAAAACTTAACGAAGCTGCTTTCAAGAATCAAGAGGGAGACGCAACGAAAATCAGTCAAAAAACTACTTTTTTGTCACGTCTTTCACGTTGGGTTAGGTGAACAAATTGAATCCAATTATTTCTATGACTGCATCGTTTTTTTGTAAAATGCCAGCAAGATGTTGCGCAGTTCACTGAACTTTTGAAAGATACCACTTTGATGAAAACAAAGGGGGAAAAAAAAGGAACAGCCATACTTATATTTCTTCCGCCCACTGGATTTGCTTAGTTGCTTTCTACGGATGCATTATTTCGTTGAACGATTCAAATACGAATAGAGATGGATTTCCTTTCATTGCGCGAACCTGAACAGATTTAATCTCGACGTGTCTTAAGAAGTTTCCCATTATAATGATTACATGACGAGTTCCTTGATTGCCCAGCTAACAATGCGACAACCATTTATTTCCACTTGTTTTCCCTCGGAGTTCAGGGTGTACAAGAAGGTTTCAACCAACGGGAAGTTGGTTCTCTACCTTCTCAACCGTGATCTGATCATCACCAAGGACACCATAACGCCACTCCACGCCGTCATCACCGCCGACGCCGAGGAAGTACGCAACAAAAAGGTAATTATGCGTTACGTGTAAATCTATTCACACATTTCAAAAAATCGATGCAAATCAGTGCATGGTTAGGTTACCTCAAATACCAGCAGATGCGAAGAGAAAACGCACATCTTTGCTACCGATTCCTAGGGCAAAAATGTACGAACATTTATTTCGATTGAAATGTTAACTCTTCTCCAAGGCAGGCAGCAACACAAGAGACAATTGTTTGCTTTTTGCTCTCTACTCTCCATTTTCGGGGGTGGTTCTTCTCTATTTTTGGCTTCAACATTGTCAAAAGTCAATAGAAATGTAGAAGAATGAAGCGGAGATGAAGCTCTTTTTAATCCCCATAGTCCTTTTGTTGCATTTCCCACTCGATTCTAAGAGGACAAGAACGACGACGGTAGACTAGGAGTCTGTGAATACCTATTCCAGATTGAAAATCTCCTCCAATCTCGAATGCTTACTGAAAGTCATGGAACGCCCTTCTTTCGTAAATCATCCCCCTTTCGATTTTTTTTTTGTACGACTCGAGCTGCTCTGTTGATTACGACGAAGTTGGATGACGGCCTTGTCACTTCGATCAGTATTACGCAAGGGGAACCGAATGAAAGCCATTGATACACAGTATTAAGTAAGGTGAAGAAAAGAAAAGTATAATCCACTCCATTACATGGCTACGTGCCACGCAATGTATCGTAACAAGTAGGGGGACTGGGTCATAGAGAAACGGATTCCTCGCTCTATACTTAGTCAACCTTGCAATAGGGGGCGGACGCGTACGCTAATCAGATACTTTATTATTAGACCAAAGTTCTCTCGGTTGGAGTAACGAAAGCTTTTATTACACCCATCGAGTTCATCTCATTCATCTTTAAGCACTAATGGACTCCCGGTTTCCCTTTCAATAATTACAATGGCGCAGTCACTGATGGCGAGACTGTCACCTTTTTACGACGCCCAATTCCATCAATGACTATACTTTTGTTTCTATTTTTGTTCTGTTTGCCGATCTCCTTTCTACAACTGTTCCGGACCGACCGTAAATTTCCCGTCCGCTCCACTTTGCCGAACGAAAAAAAGATATTTGCTCAAATTCTGTTGACATTTCGTTACGGTCGCGACGACGTTGC
>Ga0247722_10001278_pt1 | contig 14088 bp, 10 predicted proteins | sample MSEWelMarce3H_FC_FD_189094 | JGI IMG/M metagenome (GOLD analysis project Ga0247722, IMG submission 189094) | Subsurface sediment microbial communities from gas well in West Virginia, United States - MSEEL Well Study Marcellus 3H_FC | ecosystem: Environmental > Terrestrial > Deep subsurface >... | reverse complement strand
GTTGGTATAATTAGAAATAAGTCCAACTGTAGCACAATTTGTAAAGTTTACACCGAACCAATCTAAAGCCGTTGTACTTCCATCACCAGTTAAATTTAAGGCTGTACCATGTGTTATCGTAATGTTTCTGATAGGTAGAGAGTAAGAAGAAGTAATTAATGCTGTAGCACTACTTAAACCAGTAGATTTTAATATGCAATTCTCTGAACTACCACCTAATATTGTTGTATTTACACCACCTAATAATCTATCTCCAGTTAAATCAATTGTGGCAGTAATGTAATACGTTACATTGTTAGCAAGTGTTATAACACCACTAGAAGGAATTGGTAAGTTTGATTTAGAATAAACAAAAACAAATTCGCTACTTCCTGCCGTTGGAGTATATCCCAATATTTCACTAATAGTAGCATTTTCCCATAATCCAGTTGAGTTATTATAATAAACTATGTCTTTATCAGTTTCGCTTGTAATTTTAACACCATGTAGTTCATTTAATTCATACCCATTTTGAATATGAAGAATGATTTTACCTGCTGTTGGATGAGCATAAGCAACATATCCAATAAATACAGTGTGTGCAGGTTCGTTAGGCACAACATTTGTAATTTCTCCAGCTGTTTCGGATAGCCATAAAGCATCACCATCTGCAAACGCAGAAGTATTAACATCATGAATAGTACCATGTGTTATAATATATCCATCTGCATTGTTTGCAATAGAAGTACGTGTAATACCAATAGTTTTACTAGATGATATTTCAAAACTTGCATCTGCTAAAGTAATATTAGGTTTTTGTCCAGTAGCACCACTAATATAAACTACTTTAGTTTTTCCAATTGTTGCTCCAGTTGAGTTTTTACCGATAAACTCTAGCTTTTCTGAACTATCAACAACACCATCGTTATCAGTATCATAAACAGACTTATTCATATCACCACCTAATGCAGAAGGAGATACATTCTCCCATTTTCCACTAGTGGAATTATACTCAATTACTTGTCCGTTAGAAGGTGCTGAAACAACAACGTCGTTCAAGTCATCTAGCGTGATTAAAGGTTGCTGAAATCTAAGACCAGTATTTTGGCATATATATTCTTCAAAAATAGATTCGGTAACATAAGAATCTCCATTTTCATCTGTAATACTTGAAAAAGGAATATCTGTAAATCTATTATTTGAACTCTTAAATAATATATTGTAGTTAGTATCTTCTACATCAGAAGTATCTTTGTAAACTATAACATTTTCTACATTATCCATCCAAATAATATTATTTGAATCAATGTATTTAAAGAAGTTTCCTTTAACGTATATCTTCATTATAATGGCATTTCAGTTACTACAGGATTATAATCAATCTCAGGTAAAGTTAATAACCATGCATCACAACCAATTAATTGTGCTTGTTGTAATGTACATCCATTTACTTCTTCATTTGAAATAAACTTTTTACCATCTGCATCAATTTGTATGTTGAAAAATTGACCGTTAAAACCCCAAACTTGACCTTCTAAGGCAGTTGCTTGTGTTTTGTTTAATTCTCTTACTTTCATAGTTTAAAATGTTGGGTAGAACTTACCTGTTCCTGCGTTATATAAATCTGTTATTTCCGTTGAGGATAATTCCTTATTCCAAATGTTTAACTCATCTATTTTAGTTCCGTTTCCTGCGTAATATTGAACTAAGTTTGAAAATAATGGACCATACGATTGAGCGCCTATTGATGGTCTCATGTTTCCTGAACTGTACACAGGATTAACTAAACTTGTATTGGATGCACTAAGTGAACCATTAAAATATATTTTTGAAGCTGTACCTGTTTTTCTAGTTATTACTATATGTTGCCATACTCCGTAAGAGTTTGGAAATGGCTCTTGTAATGTTATAGGGGTAGCTGTGCCGTCGAAAATTTGAAACTTAGTATATCCAAAATTAGTTATCGCAATTCCATAAAAAGCCGTTCCACTATATGCAAAATTTGTAAATAGTCCTTGGGTCACTCCTGTATTAACTATATTAACCCACATACTAACAGAGAAATTCCCTGTAAGCAAATTAAAAGAATCGTTAGGTAAACTAACATAAGCATTAGTACCATTACCAATAAAAGCATTTCCGCTCTTACCAGCACTATAAGTTAATCCACCTTGTGCAGTTCCGTTGTAAACACCTAAAGAATCATTTGCGTTTGATTCACCTTTATATACAGCGTACAAGCCAGTAAGTAATGAGCTTACTGTTGCTTTTAACATTGAACTTATTAAACTATAATAACTCATTATGCTTCTTGATTAAGTCCTAAAACATCCCATTTATCATCTGTTGAATTGTAAATCATGCCTAAATACATTGTTTTATTAGCAACAGTAGTAGTAGGTAGTGTAATTCCAATACCTCTAAATTTACTTCCAAATGTTAATGACCTTGCAGTTCCATTATCTTTGATTCTAATCATTAATGGATAACCTTCTGCAAAAGCACTTACGGTGTTGTATATTATTAAACCAGTTGCTAACGCAGTGATTGTAACTATATCGTATGAATCACTAAAAGTTATTCCAGGATTACTTGTTATCACCCATGCTCTTGGAACGTAAGTAGATTTAGCATCTAAAGAAGCCTGTAAAGAAGTAACGTCAGAAATAGCAAGTGTTGCCCAATTCGTTTTTCCATCAGATGTTATTGATTTAAGATATTTACCTGTTGCTTGAGTGCCGTCAATCACTTGAAGTCCATAGGCTACACCTGCTCCAGATGCAGTTGCTTCAAAATGACCAGCAATATTTTCAATTTGACTTAAATTTGCAAAGCCATAAACACCAATTGATTTACCTGTTGCGTTTCCTGCTGACTCTCCGTAAACACCAATATTTTTAACAGTTGACCCAGAAGAAGTACCTCTAGTTCCTATTCTATCTGACGTTGAACTACCTATCGCAACACCATTAATACCTTGCGTGTAAGTTGAACCCGAACCTGTATTAGTAACAAGAAGTCCTACTGAATCATCTCTAGTTTCTGCAATAACAACTTTTTTATTACTTTGAATTGCTGTACCTACACCAATCCCTGTGCCGTCATCAATTATTTGAGAATCACCAATTGCATTTCCGTCTGGAGTAAATTTAGCTAATTTATTTAATGTTCCGCCACCAAGTCCATAACCTGATAAAGTAGTAGGTTTACCTGTAATTACAGACCATGAAACAGTTAAATTACTATTTAAAAAAGCAATTAATTGTGCTTTTGTCATTCTTCGAGAAGCATATACGCCAGCAGAACCTTCTGTACCACTTACGTAAACATCAACCCAAATAAGGTTTTTAGTATTAGCTTCCGAAACGTCGTAAAGCTGTTGCTGTTTTAGTTGTTCACTCATATCTTTATTATGCTGTTATAAAATTAATACTATTTGTGTTAGAAACTCCAATTCCAGTCGTATAAATAAATAAATCTCCATTTGATGAGCAATCATCACTTATTTTAGAAGTAATACAAATATTACTACCAGTTACTTTTTCCATATCAAGTAGACATTCTAAAGTAATTGCAGTTGTACTAAAACCACTTGAATTTAATTTATTATCTGTAATACCGTATAATGGATTAGAAGTATCTGTATTGGTATCTATTTCAGTAGAAAATACCCATCTTGGAGAACTTTCTTTGTTTTCAACTGTTATCTGTCCGTAAATATCACTTCCCCATGTAGTTGGTGCTGTATGTATTGCTCTAATTAATATCTGTTTACCTTTCTTAGGTGCAGTTACCGCAGTCATAGATGGATAGTCAAACAATTGAATTACAGATGTTACAGTGCTATCATCGTAAGTTTTAATTGAAATGTTTTTGTAAAACCAATCTACAGCACCGTTTCTTTCAATCTCAACTTTTACTTTTAAAGACCAATCACCAACTTGGAAGTTATACCAATTGTTGTTATTTTTATTTTGCGAAGAAAAATAAGGGTGAGTTAAAACAAGTTTTTCCCAATACTCCCATTTAATTAAGAATGGATAGTATAACCTTAAAATTGCTGTAGTACCATTATTTGAACTTTCCATTAAATACGCTTCTTTTTTAAGCGAACTTTGTGGTAAATTATTATTTAAAGCAATAGTTTGGTCAGCCCAAAAGTCAAAATCTTGATTAGATAAGTCAAAATTAATAGATTCTAATACAAATTCTTTATCCAATACGTTATTTACAACTACAATACTTGATTTTACATTGGAATTAACGTCTGCTTTTAGTATTGAAAAATCAGCAATAAAACCTAAATCATCTTCAAGGTTAAAATCTGTACTTGATGCAGGTATTGATAAGTCTGAATAGTTTAAATTATAAGAGTGATTAAACAAACTTGTTAAGGTAGGAGTAACCAATTTACCTTCTGCGTATTTATATTCTAAATTACTACCTGATATTAAAGCATTATAATTATCTGCCTTTACCCATAAGTAAAATACTCTGTCAGTAGTACCTCTAGTTGCAATAAAATCACCTAATCCACTAGATAGATATAGAGGATTTAATTCAAATGACACAGTAAATGTTCTGTTACCTCCTGCATCTACATAAGAAAATGCAGTTAATTTTACTGTATATGGAGAAATACCACTTGCTGTAAATGTGTTTCCAATGTTAACAGCTCCAATTAAGCCTGTTTTAAGCAAGAAAAGTTTGTCGCTTTGACTCTTTGCTTGATTTAAGTTGTAAGTGTCATCTAGTGTGCTGTAACACCCTCCAATTTCTAATTTATCAATAGTAGTTCCTTTTACTTGAATGGTTAGATTAACAGTATTTAAGGAATTATAGTATAAAGAAGTGATATTATTTGTTATTGATAGTAATTTCGGTATTTCAGTGTTGTAGGATTCGTCAAACCAGCCTGTATTACAATCATCGTTAATTTGAATTGTAGTAGGTGTATTTGTTTCAGAAGAAACTACTCTAAAATCAAGTTGAGTAAATTGTTTTAGGTAGCTTTTACCTTTAAACATTTCCTCGAATAATACTCCTACAAAAATAGTTGTAAAAGAAATTTCATAATTTCTAACACTTCTACCTGTAACATATACGTTGGTAGAGTCTGATAAACGCTTAATTGTAGTATTTGAAATGGCAAATTGACCTGATTTTTTACCTATCTGAATTAAATTTGCAGTTGAACCTACTGATAAAGATGAAAGTCCTTGGTAAACAAATTTGCTTTCTTCACCATCAACTAAACTATCACTAGAAGCACTCGGGTTATTACTATCGGTAAAATTCAAACTTAGATTTACTTCGTCGTGTACAGAATCAGTGTAAATAGCCCATATTACATCTGTGTTTGTAGCATTGTTTACGCTTGGAAGTGAGGCACCAGATAAAACTAAATATAATGGATATACTTCAACAATAGTATTTACAGAACTTCCAATAACAACATTAGCATTATTTATTCCATCCCAATGAACAGACATTCCTTTTCTAAACCCAGCTTGTACAAAATCCCCTTGCGATTGTTTAAGGACTCCGTCAAATCTGTCAAATGTCATAGGATTATCACTAGTAGAACGAACGTAAATATCTGAACTTATCGTTAATTTAGAAGTTATAGTATCTCCTGCGTTAGCTTTGTAATCACTCCCAGAATTTCCGTAAATGTCTGTGTATGACTTAGATATTAATTTTACTGACATCTTCTAAGAGTTTATTCATTTTATTTATATCCTTATTTTCAATTGCTACCTGTAGTTCTGAAAATATTTCTTGTGCTTTTTTAACCTTATTTTTATCCTCATCTGAAATGTCTTTATTAATGAGAACTAAATCAAGTTTATCTTTAGCTTGTTTGGATATATCTTGCACTTCTTGTGAAAGTTTTATTAAAGCATCTACATTCATATAGCAAATTTAATATATTTTCGTTAACTTAAATTGTTTATTGAATACATTATGTGGCTCTTTATAGTCAATTACTGCATAATTTTTCTCATCGAAATAGTCAATCTTCATTATTTCGCATATTTTACCATCTATTGTAACAAAATTTTTATTTACAATATCTACAAATTCAGAGCTTGTAATCTTAATTCTAACACCTCTTTTGATTATGTATTGGTATAATTCTGGATTGTTTATGTAGTGGTATTTATCCCATAAGTAGGTAGGTGTAAGTTTACTTTGGTCACCTGACATTCCTCTAGCTTTATCCCACATAAATATTTTAGTAGTGGAAAAGAATGGTGCTGTAAGTTGTATTGCACCGTATTTATTTTTCTTAGCTACTAAATTTGTTGAACCAAGAGATAAAAAGTCAATTAATTTATAAAGTCCTTTAAATTGTTTTTCCAACCATGTTAATTTGTCTTTTCTTTTAGCAAGTGCAAATGGTAATGTTTTTTCATTAAGCCCTTTTATTAAATTTAATGTAACATCGTTTAATCCTGTGGTATCTAAAGAGTATTCAGCTAAGTTATTTTCGAAGGCATCAATTGTATTATAGTCTGAATAGTCGCTAAGGTAGTGAATATAATATCTTCTAAATAATTTAGTAAAGTCATATTCGTAAGAATTTACTCTGTCTGCTTGTACTACTAATGAAGTTGATAATTGCTGAGTAGCATTTGACTGCCAATAATCCCACCTTTCAAGAGTAACGGTTTTATTTAATACTCTAGCTTTACCATTAAACATGTTCTCCATAGAATAAATCAAAGTACCTAAAGTACCTACTGTATCACTTGATTGTGGAAAACATTTGTTTTGACCTGTTCCGTAATCGCTAGAGAATACATCGTACCACTTAATATTTGTTCTATTTTGCGGAATTGGAAGAATAACCATATCTGAATAATCACTTTCAAGTATAGAAGACTTAAATTCATAACCTAAGAAGTTACAACTCTTTTTAAGTAAATCTAAAGCTGTACATGCTTGCAATTGATTTAAAGGTGGATTTAATAACCTATATAAGTCAATTCCAAATACAACTGCTTGATATGCTAATATTGCAAAGAATATAAGTGACAAGGCAAGTTTTGCAGTAGCGATTAATATTGTTTTCCAATCTGCAACAATAACAACTCCTGCTAATGAAACTCCATACAGTGGAAATATAGCCCACACGAACTCTGTTGCACGTTCTTTTACTTCTTTAGCTTGACCAGCAATAGTTATAGACACCGTAAACAAACCTAATGAAGCTGTCAACGCTCTAGCAGGTGCATCTTGTGGTAATACTTGGTAATCAATTGTTATTGGAGTAAATGGATTAGATAAGTTAACTAAGTCAAATATCAAACTTTCAGCTTTATCAAAGAATTGGTCATGTCCATATCTATTTTTTAAAGTAACATTCACCTTGTTATCAAATACTTTAAACCCATCTGTAAAATCTACATAGTAATCTATAAACTTAGAAGGTGCAAACTCTATTTGATACGGCAATCCTTCTAATAGTCCATTTGATGCCACGTGAGTGTCTACCATCTTCTTTGCTTCACGTGAAAGCACAATAGAATCAGTAGTTATTTTTTGATTATCTACACGTGCTTCAAAGTCAATTGAAATACCAATGTCAAATCTGTTTTCTGGAGATATTTCAATCCCTTTTATTTTATGCTTCATAATTAAGAAAATCTTGAGATATTACGAACTTTAGTGTTGCCAGTCTTTTTAGTTTCCATAATGTGCATTACTCCACCAACTATTTCACCAAGTTCAATGTTAGATTCTGGCTTGTTTTTGATTACATTTTTTAAGTCTTGTAACTCTGAAACTATCATATCTGTACTCCACGAACCTACATTCAACTGCATTGCACCATCACCTTTACGCATAATATCACCTCTACGGAAGTCCTCTGCTAATTTAGCGATTTCCATTGTAGTCATGTTACCAGTCATTGCTGAAAGTTGTGGATTAAGTATTTTTTCTGAACCATCTACACGAACTACATATCCATCTTGACCTTGTAAGTGTGGACTACCTAATGCAGAAGCGATATTTGTTTCCGTACCATCAATAAACGTAGGTAAACTAGCTACAAACTGATTTAATAAAGTAACATCCGTAAGTGTTTTTGTAAATGGATTTTCACCAATTTTAGCATTTTGAATATTATTTGAATATGCTTGGAATACAGTCATTGCTATTTGCAGTCTTTGTATTGACCTTTGCTCATTCATTCTTTCTTTTTGTGCTTCTATTTCTTGTTTATCAATTACAGCAAGTGATTCTTGTGCTTGAATATTTCCAGCTACAGCTTTTTCACGTAGAAAGTCAGCTTGTGTTGACATCCTATCCATACGTTTATCTAACATATCGATTCTACGTTCTGCCATGTTAATATAATGCTCTAAAGACTTTTGGATTAAGTTATTTACAGATTCTGCTGTATTCTTAATTACTTCCAATCTTTTTTGAGCACGTATTAATTCTAACTTATTTAACTCCTCATCTGTTTTATATGCTGAATCACGTTTAATATTAGCCATATTTTTCTCGTGATTTTTCTGTAAACCTTCAATTTCTAAGTTAGTATCTGACTGACGTTTTACATCGTTTTCATATACTTGTGCTTTTTCTGCATCAGCTTTTTTTCTTATTTCTTTTTCTTTTTCAATGACTTGTTTTCCAGTTTTATTTAACCATTCTCCTTCTGCATCTCTTTGTTTTTTAGCTGACTTAGTTAATTTTGTTAATTTTAAATTTTCTTGATGGTCTGCAAGCCTTCTGTAATAATCGCTATTTAATTCACGTAATCTTTCGTAATATGCTTTTTCTTGTTCTTCTACCGCTGTTAATTCGTCGTTAAATGTTTTTGTGTCACGAATCTTTTTATCTTCTTTTTCAGCCATAAATTTTGCTTCTTCAAACTCTTTTTTAGCCTTATATTCTAATTCAATTGCTGTTTTAACTTCTTTTGCATTGTATCTTCCAGTAAGATTAACAGATTTTTCTTCTCTATCTAATATCATTCTAGTCTTATCGATTGCTTCTTGCATTTTATCATCTGCTTTTATTTTTTTAATATCTTTCAATATTTCAACTTGTCTGCTTAAATAAATATTTGTTTTATTGTATTCTATATTTAAGTCACGAAGTTCTTTAGTGTTCTGAACTATATCTTTAGATGGAGTGCCACCACCACTAGAATATTTAGTATTCATTACTTGCATATCTCGTAATTCACTAAAATAAGAAGGTAATTCAGTGTCAATACGAATACGTTTCGCTATTAAATTACTGAATCTTTCAACTTTATCTAAATCTGCTTTTATTATTTTAATTAAATCTTGAAGCACTTTTTTCTCTGCTGTACTTCCAATTCTTTCTATTGACCTTAAATTAGCTTCTGCTGTCGTCAAATCAAGAGTAGTGTACTTAGCCTTTACATCATCTCCATTATTTGCGGTTTTCATAGCTGTAATGGCAGATACTACTGTACTTCTTTCGCTTCTTAATTTTTGTATTTCTAATTTTATATTTGCCTTTACTTCATCATCTTTTTGTTTCATTAATTTTTTATGCTGTTCATCAGTTATTCTGCCCGCTTTTTTAGCTAAGTCTAATTTTTCTCTCTCAATTGCAAGTATATTCCTTTGTTTATCTATAAATTTATCTGCGTTTGTATTTCCTACATTCGTAGCATTTTTATATCTCATATATGCTTCCGTAGCTAAATCAGTTCCTTTTGCTAAACCTATAAAATATTCAGTAAGTTTAATTAATACTTCCATTACAGCTATCCCAGTTAATCCCTTTAATGACATACCTAATAATGTAAATGCTTCTTTACCTTTCCAAGCATTTTTTATCATTGTCAATAATCCAGTATTTACTGCTTTCATTGATATTTCAGAAGCTATTGATATTGCTTTAAAAGATACAAACGCAACTACTAATTGACGTATATTATCAAGTAATCCACCAATATTATTACCTAACCCACGTAAAATCCCTGCTAATACTTTATTTACACCAATATTTTTTTGTGCTTGGTCAAAATATAAAGCAATATTTGTTTTTAATACGTTAAAAGCACCATTTAATGTTTCAAGGTTTTTTTCAGCATTTTTACCAAAACTTCTTTCAAGTGCAATAGCAAATCTTGGCATAACTTCATCTGCCAAAACTTTACCTTCCTTCATTAACTTACCTAATTCAGCTTCTGTAACCCCCATAGAATCAGCCATAACACCAAAAGCACCTGGCAATCTTTCACCTAATTGCTGTCTTAATTCCTCTGCTGAAACCGTACCCTTAGAGAACATTTGAGATATTGCAAGTAGCGAACCTTTTATATTATCATTCGATAAGGCTAGTGATGAACCTGCTTTAATTACACTTTCGTAAATTCTTTTACGTTGTGCTAAGCTCAAATTGGATGATTGAGTGGACGCAATAAAGTTTTTATATGAATCAGCTAAGCTAATCAAATCTTGTCCGTAAGACAATGATAAATCCTTAATGAATGAAAGGTTAGCTTGATACTCTTTAGTGCTACCTGATACGTTTCTTAAAGCTAAATTAAGAGAGTCAAGTTTTACTTGCGTTCCAACTAATGATTTTATAATGTCAATAGCACCAAATGCTAATCCTAATTGCATAAAAGCATTCTTCAATCCACCAATAGCCTTTTGGTAATTACCTACATTACGGAAGTTATCACCTACTGTACTATCAAGTTTTTTAAGTGCTTTATCACCTTCAATTGCTGATTTAGTAGTTTCTTTATATTGTCTACTTAGTTTGTAGTATTCAGCTGAATTTTTCTTGCCTTGTTTTTCAAGTTCAAGCATTTCAGCACCTAATCTTTTACTTTCATTCTTTAAATCACGAGTGTTAATAGTCAGTTGCTTATAAGAATCTGCTAAATCTCTTTCGTTTTTTAATCTTTTTTCAGTTTCCTTAGCAATTCTTTCATTTTCTTTTTTTTCTTTTTTATTAAAATCATCAACTGCTTTTTCACGTGCTTGTTGAAGTCTTATTTCTTCTAATCTAGTTGTTTTATTAAGTTCAGATTGTGCAGTATTTAATTTGGCTTGTTTTTCTACTTCTGCATTTAATTCCTTAGTTTTTTTAAGTAGTGCTTCAATATCCTTAACGCTTTCTGGCTTATAACTTCCTAATTCTTTTTTGAAAGCAAGTCCAGATTTAGCCAATTCCTCATTTAAGTCTGCTATTTTTTTTGTAGCTACTTCTGCACCGTCAACTAATACCTTAAATATTTCGCCTTCAAATATATCTTCACTTTTAATTTTATTACTCATATCAACTTATATTACTTTGTTTTTCGTATTCTTCCATTATAGAGTAAAACTCCGTAACAGTTATAACTTTCCAGTCTAATCTATAACCAAGCCACTTCCCTAAGTAGATTAAAGTTTTTTCAATACTCAATCCAGATTCAGAAGTCTTCTGTAAAGATACAATTTTAGCATCTTCTATTTCTATTTGTGTCAACTTGAAATCATCTTTTGTAATCAAAAATTCACATTGCAACAATGCTTTTTTCTTTAGAATATCCAAATACTTCTTATATTCTTTGTTTACACCACGTTTCTGTAAAAATTCATCGTACAACTTAGTAAATGCTTCTTGGTTACCTGCATCTTCTTTAGTTTCTAAATTAACGTACTTTACATCACCTTCAAGGCATTTCTGCCAATTAAACAATGGTATTTCATCTATTGATTGATAATATCTCTCTGACATTCTTTATATATTTTTCTTTCATTTCTTCTTTAAACAATACAAGGGTTTCTTCTGTCATTCCAAGTATTCTGTCGTCGTACCATTTCGACTTTTCAAACTTACTTACATCACCTTCAATTTCAATCGAATCTAAGAATACAGATACAAACATTGAACGATAAAAATCTCCAGAATCATATAATGTAAATGGTGTTCCTTTTATTTTATCTGGATTAATTTGTTCTGTACGCTTTGAGTATCTACCAATTATATTTCCATCTATATCAAGTCCTTTTTCAAATTGATATTCTTGAACCCACTTTACAATCTTATTTCTGAACTCTACATCGAAACATTTTACCCATAAACTTTGATTGTAACCTCCTAAAGACTTTGCTTTATTAAGCACTTTGTTTATATCAGTTTTAGCAAAAAGGTCTTTCATAATTCAAAGGTAAAAAAAAAGAGGTACAAATTAATGTACCCCTTCCTTAAATGTTTGCTTAAAAATTATATTGTAGTAGTTAATTCTCCAATATAACCTGGTTTTGAAACAGACACAACAACCTCAGTTCCAGGCGATTGAGAAGCGAATGTTAAAGTGTATGAAGCGTAAGAAATAGCTACGTTTGAAACTGTAATGCTAACCTGTGTAGCTTTGTTTTTCATCGTGAAATTATTTAATCCTAATACTTTAATTGGAGTTTTAGCCGTACCATAATTAAGTTCTGATGTTAAAGACATAGTAGTTGAAGTTGAAGCTGTTTTAGTTAATACTATATCCAACAATCCTTCAAGGTTATTGAAGTCAAATGAATCAGATGTATCACTTGGAGTTAATAACCACATTGTAGACTCGTCAAACAATCTATAGAAGTCAAATCCTACCATGATTTTTTGAGTAGTTGAATCAGTAGCAAACATTAATTTTGCTTCAAAAGATTCATTATCTACTGGAATTGGGTATAATTTAGTTCCAATTTTAGAACCAACTAAATTTCCATTAACATCAACAATATAAACACCAAAATCAACACAACGATTATTTTGAATTGAACCTAATAATTGCGGTGTTTCATTCCATAATTGTCCAGCAAAAGAACGCTTACCTTGTTTGATGAATACTTTACGACCAGATGGAGCTTCTTCAAAAGTAGAATCAGCCTTAGCTAGCTCAACATTTTCAAATTGTGGAAGTGGAAACCATCTTTTAGTAGCATCAGCTTGATTGGTTAAATCGGTAAACAAAGTTGCATTTAAAGTAGTTGTTAAATCTACAGAATTTTTAGCACCAGTTGAATCTAGCAACGGAACTAAGATAATTTTTGAGGTAACAGATTGAATCGTTACACAATTTGGTCTACCAGTATTGGATAAACCAGAATCACATTTACAGCCTAATGACATATTTTTAAAGTTTTAATGATTAAAGAAAAGAAGGGGAGTTACCCTCCCCATTCAAATTAAGGTTTTAATAATGCAGTTTTTGCAGTAGAGAAAGTTCCTTTAACAAAAGCATTGTAGTGATTAGATTTCACATAATGAACCGCACGTGCTTCACACAAGATTGTCATTAAGTTTTTAGTGAAGTCATCATTTACATAACCAACTTGGATATTCAAGTCTTCACGAATACGTAAGTTAGATTTAGTAAAGTCACCAACTAAGAAAGTACCAGCAGTCATACCAACATTTTCGATAACTGGAATACCTTTAACTCTAGTAACTCCGTTAGCATCAACATATTGCATAGCATAAGTGTACTCACCAGTAGTAGTTTTATTTAATTGCATTTTAACTGCATCCTCAGGGTGAAGAACAATATAGTTAGCATTAAATAATCCAGTTTGGATTTGTGCGATTGCAACAGCTAAAACATCAAACTCGTTAGGAGATACATAAGCTAAAGCAAAGTTACCAGCCGCCCAAGCAACAGCATTTTGTAAGATACCAACTAAGTTATCTCCAGCACCATCACCAGAAAGAATTTGAGAATCTAATTTCAATTCAACGATTTCCATCAACTCATTGTTAATCTCATTACGCATGAAAGGTAAATCAGCAATCATTTCTTTAGAAACTTTAATCCATGCTGTAACTTTCTTAACTGCTACAGAAGTTTCAACTACATTGAAGTCAGCTTGTGATTTTAATGCACCCTCTGCTGTCATATCAGCACCACCTTCTTGTCCGCTAGACTGAATGTAAGTGATATACTTAGAAGTTGTACCAGAAGCATTAACTAATTGACGTAAGAAAGGCATTCTACGTGCAATACGAGTAACACCAGCTTCTAATTGCGATAAAGCAACTGTACCACCAGAGTAGTTGTTCGTGATTGACATTGTACCTACTGCTTTCACATCAAGGTTCATCAAACCACCTTTTTCAGCGATG
>Ga0247722_10001277_pt1 | contig 14097 bp, 31 predicted proteins | sample MSEWelMarce3H_FC_FD_189094 | JGI IMG/M metagenome (GOLD analysis project Ga0247722, IMG submission 189094) | Subsurface sediment microbial communities from gas well in West Virginia, United States - MSEEL Well Study Marcellus 3H_FC | ecosystem: Environmental > Terrestrial > Deep subsurface >... | reverse complement strand
GTAAAGACAGAGCGCGGGATTGATATATTGCCTTCCGAAGAAAGCGTAAAAGCTCCAGAAGATTTAACTGTAAAAAGCGCAGGGGTAATAGAAACATCTAGTGCAATAAACACAGCACAAACTGAATGGCGAGAGGGTTTATCGCCTCGCACTGCTAGGGATTTGCAAGAGCCTACTAGCTGGGTGTTGCGTGAAAAGGACACAGGTAAAACCGTAATGGAAACCAGCAATGCGGAGGCAGTCCAAAAGCTCAATACAAATAAATACGAAGCAGTTCCTATTATTGAGCACTTAGCCAATCTAAATGGGCAAACTTATTCCAAAGCTCCTGATGCTACGTTAAAAGCTGAGCGTGTTAGAGATGCTGCTTTTGGTGGCGAGAACTTAGCCGACATCACTGCGCGCATCGACGAGCAAAACGCCGCCACCCTAGCCAAGGCCCAAGCCGACGCGTTAGACCCACAGAACGACACGCTGATTGACTATGACGCTATAGATGCAGCCGACGAGCGCAGAGCTATTACGGGCGTGGAGAACGAGGCTGAGGCTGAGGCTTACTTCATGGAGGCGGAAGCTGAGATACGCCAGATGATTGACCAGGATATTCTAAACGAGGCTGACCTTTCGGAATACCGCAGTGCCCTAGAAGAATTAGACAGCCGTGCGCCTGTTGACGCATTGGAAACCCTTAAACTTTGCCTGACAAGGGGCTAACATGAGAGATTGTATCAAGCGTATTATTGAAAAGTCTGGCGGCAAGATCAAAGCTAAAGACGCAAAGCAAATGGTGAATGACGTTGAAATGATGGCGCAACGCAAAGCCGATCAAGAGGGCATCGAATTTGATGACGCGGTGGACGCTGTTATCAAAGAACGCATAGAGAACATCGAGGCAAATATTAAAAAAGAAAAAGCTAATCTTGCGCGCAATATTATCATTAAAAAGCAAACTGAGAATACCTTGCAGGGGTTCATCGACGCGGGCTTGTCTGTACAGGATTCTGTACGTGCCATGCTGGAGGGAATTGAGCGGCCTATTGCTGGGGTGCGCAATAGTATTGAAGCGCAGAAAAACGCTGTGAAGTCTATACAGCTTTCGGAGTTCGTTGGTAAGATGACGCGCGAAAACCTAATGACCATTTTTGCTGATGGCAAGCTATCGGATGAGATTGGTGCATCGTTGTGGGAACTATCTAATAAGCGCAAACCCAAGGGTGGAAATAAAGAAGCCATAAGGATTGCTGAAATCATCCATGAAACGCGCGATGGGCAGCGGGTGCGGATGAACAAAGCAGGAGCGGATATTGCTGAAGTGTCTGGTTATATCATGCCCCAGCGCCACGACATTGTTGCAATGCTTAAGGTGGGCAAGGAAAAATGGGTTGCTGATATGGCTGGCTTGCTGGACACGGCAAGAACTTTTGGGGGGGATTATGAGGATCTAGGTGATGCTCTACGTTCTGCCTACGACGCTATGGTAACGGGGGTGCGCTTGACCGACCCACTAGCGAAGGACGCCAAGCTATTCCAATTCAGTGGGCCTGCCAACTTAGCTAAGAAACTATCCCGAGCGCGGGAGTTGCATTTCAAAGACTATGCTTCGTGGAAACAATGGAATGAAACCTACGGCATGAAGTCGCTGCATGAGGGCGTAGTTGAGGCGATGGCAAGGGATGCTGAATCGACGGCTATGCTGGAACGGTTCGGCACTAACCCGGAAGCAATGGTAAAAGCTGCAACGGATAATGTAGTCAAAGCTAACCGCACCAAGTTGAAGGCGGGCGACGGTACGCAGGCTAAAATTCAGACCATGATTGACGGGATGATGGAGAAGCAGAAGATTCCTGCCTCTGCAACACTTGCTAATATCGGCTCTAACATCCGGGCCTACAACAGCGTTACCAAGCTGGGTGGCGCCTTAATATCAAGCATTACCGATATTCCCATGAAGGCTTTGGAATATAACTACCAAGGTAAGAACTTCCTGAGCGCTACCAGCAAGGCATTTATGGATGTTGCGTATGGGTTTAAATCCAAGCAAGAGCGCGTTGAGTTTGCCTCTATGCTAGGCGTTTACATGGAATCGGTGGTTGGTGATGTTGGCGCAAGGTTCAGTTCATTTGACGATGTGCAAGGTAAGGCTGCAAAAGTAACGCGCTTATTCTTCCGGCTGAACGGTCTGACATGGTGGACGGACAGCCATAAAGCGGCTTTCAGCAGAAGCATGGCGCATGACTTAGGGCTTAAGGCAGGCAAAGGGTTTGATGAATTAGACGCCGACACTAAGCGCCTTTTTGGCAATTACGATATCTCCCCGGCTGATTGGGACAAGATGCGCGCAGGAGTCACTAAATTAGAAGATGGCCGGGCGTATGTATTGGGCGAGATGATTAAAGACAAGAAGGTAGCGCAGAAACTTGTTACTTATATTTTAGACCGGCAGGAGTCAGCGGTCATTACGCCGGGAGCGAGAGAGCAACGTCTTGCTACGTTTGGCAACACTAAGCGCGGCACTGCTTCAGGTGAGTTTTTTAGACTAGTAATGCAATTTAAGAACTTCCCGCTCACTATCGGCACCAAGGTTATTGGTCGTGCGGTTTATGGCAAAGGTAAACTGGACGTTCCTGCCATGGCCTACCTGATGTTGATGTCTGGCACGTTCGGCTATCTCGCTGGCGCTATGAAAGATATGGTTAAAGGCAAAACCCCCAAAGACCCGCTCAAGCTAGAAACTGTCTATGCGTCCATGGCGCAAGGTGGTGGGTTAGGTATCATGGGCGATCTTCTTCTATCGGATGCCAGCGGCTTTGGGCGCTCGGCTAGTTCAATCATGGCTGGCCCTACCTTGGGTAAGGTGGATGAGATATTTAAGATTTACTCGGCAGGTATTCGCGGAGGGGGGTCAAAACGCTCGGCGGCCATGTTCGCTATCAACTCGATTCCGTTTAATAACCTATTCTACACCCGTGCTGCGCTTGACCAGTTAATCCTACTGCAAATGCAGGAAGAATTAAACCCCGGTTATCTGCGGCGGACACAGCGCAATGCCGAGAAAACCTATGGGCAAAAACCGTTATTCAAGTAATCATTATTATGTTATAAAGTAATCGCAAGGGGATTTAAATGACCGTACCATCAGCACCAACTACATTCCGCTACGAAGGAAACGGCGTTACAACCGTCTTCGCTTATAGTAATCGTCTGCTTACGACGTCTGATGTGCAGGTGCAGATATTGACACGATCCACAGATGCTATTGTGGAGACATTGGCACTCACTACAGACTACAGCGTTACCATTGTTAGCAATTCCTTGGCGAACATCACGATCACCAACCCTGCCAAAATACCTTCCGTAACGCAGGATATCCTGTTGAATCTTGATCTTGCGATTACCCAAACCCGTAGTTTCCCACGCGCCGATTCGCTTCCTGCCGCGGACATTGAGCTTGGGTTGGACAAATTAACACTTATCCAACAAATCCTTGAAGGCCAGCAAGAAAGAAGTTTGCGCTTTCCTCCATCAGACACCAACACTGACGGTGAGTTGCCACCCAAGGCTGAACGTGCATTGGCTTATCTAGCATTTGATGCCAACGGCGCGCCCATCGCTTCAATGGCTGAAATAGGTGGAGCACCAGCAGGAGCCTTTGGAGCAACGTTGGTTGCCACAGGAACGCAGGCAGCGGCCAAGTCGTTGCTGGATATTACTTTCACTGCTGCTTCATCTGTGACGCCAGCATATCAAGATTTTGCTGAAGATACTGATAACGGAGCAAACCGTGTTCGCGTTATTGCCCCCACTTCTTTAGCATCTGATGTCACGGTGACGCTTCCAAGCGCAACTGGTACTATCGCCCTAACCAGTGATGCCCCGACAAATCCAGCTATATGCAATGGAAGGCTTACTCTAACTAGTGGGTTGCCAGTTACTACGGCTGACGTAACGGGGGCCACCACTATTTATTTCACGCCATATAAGGGAAATAAGATAGCCCTCTATTCAGGCACGGCTTGGGTAGAATATACTTTTACCGAATTATCCCTTGCGCTTGGTACACTTATTAGTGGTAGACCTTATGATGTATTTTGCTACAACAACGCTGGCACACCAACATTAGAGTTTACCGCATGGACTAACGATACTACGCGGGCTACAGCGCTGGCTTACCAGAACGGCGTCCTATGCAGAACAGGTGCGCTTACGCGCCGTTACCTCGGTACGTTTTATACTACCGCAACTACTACCACTGAAGATAGTGCCCGCCGTCGCCTTCTGTTCAATTATTATAACAATGTACGTCGCACCCTTTCTCGTGTTGATGCCACTGGCGCATGGACGTACACCACCGCAACATGGCGTCAGGCCAACGCTGCAGCATTGAACCAAGTAGAAATTATGCGGGGCGTGGATGAGAAATCAGTTTCAATTGAGATTGTGACTTCGGCGGGCAATGGCGGGGGGACTACTGTAGACGCGGCGGTGGGTATTGGCATTGATTCTACCACAGTCCCTAGCACGGATGTTATTATGGGCGGCTCGCAGCTCACCTCTGGCAGTGCGCCGGGAGTTCCTGTTTTTTGTAAATACGAAGGTATGCTTGCTGTGGGGCGGCGCACGTTTGTCTGGCTTGAAATCTCCAAGGCAAGCGGCACCACGACGTGGTATAACGCGGGTGGTGGTACATTTAGTAATTACGCGGGCATCCGGGGAAGCGTATGGGCATGACGCTTGCAGAGTTAGATAACATTATTTCTGTAGTGTGCCCAATTTACGGCATCAACAGCAATGGCGATATTTGGTTTAAACCAGAATCAACGCCAGAGCAGCAGGCTCTTGCAATTGAATTAATGGCTGCCAACCTTGAGAACATAACATGATAATTATCCCGATCATGGCGTTTTTATGCCGAGCCGCTGGGGCGCACTGGAACAAAGTGCGTCAATGGGCTGAGACATGCTTTGCTCTTGGGTTTGCACTTGCGGGAGCGCGGCTAGGCTTTGGCGTGGCTGCTCTTGCTTTGGTCTGGACTTACTTAATGTTCCAAACTGGCCACGGTAATTTCTATGCGATGAAAGGTGTTAACCCGCTTAATGACGACCCGGAGAAGCTAGAAACCGTTGCGCGTCCTATTGCTAACAAGCTGCGCATTGACATCTATCATCCTGCTTATAGCTGGTTGTGCATGGGTCTAAAGGGCCTAGCGATAGGATTGTTTGCTTTCCCGTTTGGTCTACTACTTGCTTTCTTATGGCCGGTTTCGTATTACATTGGTATGCGCCGCCTTGGTGATGGGGCTTATGCTGAAGTTATGGCTGGTGCATTTGCCGGAACAATTGTCTGGTTGAGTTTATGACATGGTGGAGAACATGGAGAACACTGTGAAAATAGCCGTACTAGAAGAGCAGATAAAAGGTATTCGCGAGCAGCAGGCAAACCATGCGCGGGATACCCGCGAGCGGTTTGAAGAGATGGGGGATAAGCTGGATGAATTGCTTGCCATGATGAACAAGGGTAAGGGAGCTTATGCGGCGCTGTTCCTTATTTCTGGAATAGCAGGCGCGATCTTCATCAAAGTAGCTGGTTTTGTTATTCATCTGGTAAAACAATGATCCAGTGGGCAAAAGAAAACTTCTCACGTTGCGAATTAGCATTTCTTGCCATGATGGCTCTATGCCTGGCTATGGGAATCGCCACGTTAATCACCATTCTAATCATTTACGTTGAGCCAGAATTGCCGTATAGTAGGTTCAAAGAGTCCTCTACATTATGCAATCCTAGCTTTATGTGTGACCGATGACAACATGGCTATCGCAGAATTTTACCCTAGAGGAGATGTGCAAGTCATCCACCGCTATAAAGAATGGTTGGGACAACACGCCTAGCCCTAATTATATTAATAATCTTCGCTTGCTTTGCGCTCATGTATTGCAGCCAATCCGCACCCATTTTAATCTTCCTGTCACGGTTTCTTCAGGATTCCGATCCGCTAACCTTAACAGGGCAATGGGCGGGTCTAATACCTCCCAGCATATGTTCGGACAAGCCGCAGATATAGAAATTAAAGGGGTGGCCAATTACATTCTGTGGCAATTTATTGCTGATAATCTTTCCTTCGACCAGGTAATCGCTGAGTATCTTGAGATCAATTCGCCATCAGCAGGCTGGATTCATGTTAGCTACAAATCAAGCGACAACAGGGGCCAAACATTATCTTGTGTCGGGCCGGGAAGATATGTCACAGGGTTGCAATACGTATGAAGATCACTGAATTCTTCGAGGGTGAGGATGGCCGCTTAAGCATGACACGGCTTATTGTGCTGATGACTTTCCCGCCCGCAACATGGGTTCTGCTTGATGATGGCGACCAGCTGGCGAACTATTTAGGGTTCTATGTTGGCGGCTACGCGGCGGGTAAGGCATCCGATATATTTATGAAAGGTAACGGGAATGCTTCTTCTAATCAAGTGGTGGAAACCGATAGCTATAGCGTTGCTGTTAGTGAGCGTGTTTCTAGCGGGACACCGGACAGCAAGCCGAACATGCAAATTAAACGCACTAGAGGCAAAGGCAGAGGCTTCTAATGACAAATCCCAAAGCGAGAACACTGTTAATAGCCTGTCTGATGATGCCGCTGTTAGCGAGCTGTTCAAATCCTGGGGAAGATAGTTGCCACCGCTTTAAGCCCGTCTATGTGGATCGAGCAAAAGACGTAATCAGCCCCGGCACAGCACGTCAGATACTGGCTAATAACCTTAGCGGAGAGCTTGGCTGTGGGTGGAAACGACTACGCAGCCCTGATTAGCTATTTCCGCTTATTCCCCATGCACACGTCTTCATGATCGATAATCTCATAAACTGACATCATTTTCTTTATATTGCAGTACGGGCATTTATGAGGTGCGGCCTTGGAATAGTCCTTATGCCTTTGGATTTCTTCGTCTGATTGTTGGACGATCAATTGTAGCGACATAGCCGATCTCCTTGAAGAACAATTCCACCTCTTTATATCCTAACCGTTTGTTAGTAGGAAGTAAAGTTCGCATTATTAGGTTGTCTATAATTTCACATGCTTTTTCTAATTCTGGGGTCATTCTTTTAGTTCCTGTTTTAAGTATAATACTGGCTTCTCTGCGGCTAATCGCATGAGTTCTAAGTTGCTCCCGACTTCTTCTACTGAATCATCACCAGCATTCGCTTTGCACCATCCAATAATCTTCATGTGCTCATCGTAGTAGACTTCTTTGATCTCGTAGAATCCGTCTGTGCAGACAAGCCTGTAATTCCATTTCATGGCTATTCCTTCGGTGTGATCTTTGCTAGGAGGTCGCGGTAGGCATCATACATAGCGTCTTCGTAGCACCACCCATCACTTGCTGAATATCTGTAGGCCCTACATAAAATCTCCACAGCCTCATCCTCCGAAGGAAGCATCGCGGCCTTCATCGTTGTCTCGCCTAAGAACCCACAGTCGCATTCCCAGTTATATTGATCGACATGCCATCCGCAGTTAGCGTGGTGGCCTGATGGGGTGGTGGCTAGTTTGCTTTGATAAAGAAACTCGCGAAATATTGTGTAATAGTCCCCAGACACAATGCAGCCATCGAATGTCTTTTGCCCTTCGCTGTCACGAACAATAGCGCGCTCTGTTCTATCGATTAGATTATAAATATCATCCGAATACGGCAAACTCGACTCAACATCTGCACTTGTTTTTGGAGCTAGTTTTGCTTTCTCTTGCAAAGCTTCAATGGCATCAAATAATGCATCTGGCTCCCCTTGTTCTGTGCCGAGCATGGTTGCAAGGTCACTTAAAACGATGCTCATGCAGCGCACGCTTTCCGCATGATGTGCTTCGCGGCTCACCCCCGATGCCTTTGGCTGCGTGCCATCTTGTTCAGGCCACCACCCAAGCATCGACTTGTCTTTACCATTTTTGTGCTTCGGTCCAAGACAAGCACAGCGATAGCCGTCACTGCACAATGCTGCGTCGGTCAACAACCTCTCGGAAGCGCTAGCATTTGGCTGGTGGCTGGCGTCTTCATACAGCTTCATCAATTCATCGAGCACGTGTTGGAGTCCCTTTGTTGAGGCATGCTGCTCGTGGCCATAGCCTTTCAGCGTTCCAATGGCGCTTACTACATGGGCTGCCAGATTACCAAAATCAGGCAACCTCTCAGAAGCGCTAGCAGTTGAGGTGTTAGTCATTTTGCGCCTCTAATAAATGCTGTGATTATTTCGCTTTTATAAAATTTATCTGCCTCACGAATACCGCAAGTTAGCGCAATCATTATTGCCCAAAACTGACTGTGATTCATTACTGCTTGATAGAATCCGAATCCAAAAGCAGCGCCAATAATCAATGAAACAATATATAGCCGCATAATCTCATCCTCCCTTTAAGTTACGAGCTGCTGCTCTGTTGGTTGTTTGGTCCGGGATCCTTCAAGGTAGGAAGGAATTTGTAGACAACATTACGCAAAGCGGCGTCATCTTCCCACTCTAGGCCAAATATTTCGACAATCTCGTGGATTGCTGCAATCTCAGCGGCATCAGGCAATTGCGATGCCCTAACATTGGCAACATCTAGCGCGCGGCGAAATCGACCCAGCACGTCCTGAAGCCAAATAACCTGATCTCTATTGATCTTTTGTTTCACTATCTCCCCCGTTTCTTGCACCCGGCCACATCCCCAAGGCGCGGTATCTTCGCCGCACGCTCCCCCGGCGTTTCATCTTCTTCGAGAGGCACGTTCTTTAGCTTCATATCATCCATGTAGAACCTAGCTGCTGCTTCTAGGATAGCGGTGCAGGGGTTCTCCTCGGGGAATAGCTCACGCAGGGAGACTCGGCGTGGTTGTGGGTTGGTGGTCATTCGGTGGCCTTCCTTATCTCATCCAATGATACAGGTGCGAGATTGTGCTGTTCGACACTGACGCAGAGATAGCGTGGGTCAACGTCATAATTATCATCAGTGCGGATGCTGCTACTATGCAGATGGCCATGGACGTTTAAACCCCAGCGGTCAACGGATTCCGGGTGCAGCGGCACGTGCGACATGACGAATCCGTATTTCGGCCATACCCCATAAATTTCGTCGAACACAGTCACGTAATAGGCGGTATCAAGTGTGTCGTGATTGCCTCGGATAAGGTGCTTTTTCCCATTTAAGCGACGAATCAGGTCAACCAGCCCTTCACCTGTTTTCCCAAAGTAAACATCACCCAAATGCCAAACAATATCTTTCGGGCGCACTCGATCATTCCACCGCTTGATAAGCTCCTCGTCGTGCTCTTCAATGGTTGTAAATGGGCGCGTGGATGACTCGAAAGCAAGAACCTTCGCATGCCCAAAGTGAGTGTCGGCGGTAAAGAATACGTTGCTCATAACGCCCCCTCTGGTTTGGGTGCGAGGGCTTTGCGCATAACAACTGCCCACTCTTCCGGCGTCAAATAAACGCCACTCCATGGGTTGCTTGCTATACACCACTGCGCAGCTTCCGCAGGACGCTGAAAACGAATTATCTGCAATCCTCGTTTCTCACTCATCGCGTTCTTATGAAAAATTATATGAGTCCTTGCATACCAAGTGATGTCGCGTGTTCCGTCTGCGTGTTTTACCCATGTAGCTGGCTCGACAACACTACAATAAGTGCCGTTGTCGGTGAATATGCGCTCTGTAACCGGCGTCACTTCATCCATCATGTGCAACGCCTCGCGCAGTCGTGCGTTCTCAGCTTCTAAGGAATCTAGCTTTTTGGCAAGATCAATAGCGGCGTTCTGGGATTGGAACGCTACTTCCTTCAACCGCTCAATCGTTGCAGCGCTGGCTTGGGTGGCTATGTCAGCGCGAACGTATTCAACGTCAGTATCGTTTATTTGGTCTTGGCACCAAGTAATGTCCTCGTCGTGATACTGAAGCCAAATGCGCTTATGCGCCTCTCTACATTTATCGTCCATCTTCACCCCCTAGGAATGCGTTTGCTTTGGTGAGGGCTGCATCGTGCTGGCGCAAATAATGTCCAGATGGTGACTCTAGCGGTGCGCTAACTAACGCCTCCCGCATCTCCTCAATCAGCTTCACGGCTGCTACTGCTATATCAAGCACCTCGTCGTAGATTTCATGCGATACATAACCATTGAGTGTGCGACGCTCTCTGCGCTCTACATGTTCTGTAAGGTTCATTTTAATAGCCCTCCACTTTGAGGGTAGTGAGTAGATTTTCAATAAGCACTGACGGCTCTTCGCAGGCTGAACCTCCGTAATGATGCCCGTAATAAATCCCCTCCATATCTAATGCTGTATCAACTTCTACCAGCGCCACTTCCAACACCTCTCGCGCCTGTTTCAGCAACGCATCGCGCTGCTTTATTATTTCAAGCAGGTTGTAGACTGTTTGAGCGTTGTCGCTGCCAATGGTGGCATCGCGGTTGTCGGGGTTGGGGGAGGCAGGATTCGAACCTGCTGCCGTTTCTCTGGTCACGCTTAGCTTATTAGGTAATTGGTATCCCAAAGAAGATTGGCATGCATAGCCACTTCCTGTCCCTTCATCTAAACTTTCCGTTTCAGTTGCCGCACCCGCTCTGCCACCGGGCCGCTCCCCCATAATAAATCCGTTGGCTTGCAGTGCTCTAACGACCGAATAAACAGTTGCCTGCTGCGATGGAATTAGCTGGTTCCATTTCAAGCAATATATCGCGTCACTTATTACATCTTCTCTGGTTTTATCGTCCACGGTTGGCTCCTTGTTGTTTTGTCTTTCTGTTGATTCCCTTACGTTCCGTTCCATTTGCTTTTGAAGATGTGTAAACATCTGACGAGCAATCCGTTTATTAACAGGGGCCATCTCACGCTCCCAAAACTTATCGAACAGGCTCATCTACCCCTCCCTTGATTACTCTTACGTCTGCTATCCTCATCCGCTGCACGGTTGGCCAGCTCTAGCAAGATGCCCATGCCTGCAACGAAGCACGCTGTGATGCAGACTACTCCCACGATTAAGTTGGTGTTCTGGTTCATCGTTCGCTCTGACGCATCTGTGGTTGTAGCAGCATCTGGCGCTCGGCCTGAGTAACAACAACGGTTGGGTAAACTAAGGTTTCAGGTATCTGATCCCAGTCGCCCTTTTGTGACTCTATCAGCCGCATAATCCTATACGCCGGGTTGACCGCCATATTAGGAGAATCCTGGCCATGCACATGCTTATGTACGGAGCTAGACATATCTTCTGCTATGATACGGGTCATTTCTGTAAGCAGGGCATTGCGGTTCATGACTTCCTCCGAAACTCAAGTATCATTGCTTGTGGTGCGCAGCCCATCTCGTGACGCAGCTGTAGCTGCCTACCTATCATATCCCCTGCCTCGGCACGGAACGTAGGCCAGATGCCCATTTGCTGGTTAAAGCGTGTGACTCCAACGACGATCATTGCCATGTAGAGCCATAGGATGCGGTCTGAGTAGTAGATCATGACTGCACCATAGCTAATCTAGCTTCGCGCTCAATCTCCGACCATACAATCCGCTCTAAATCATCGCAGAACGGCTTGCGCTTTTCGAACAGGAAGGATTTGCTAGCCTTCTCCATAGCTTCTCTCATTTCATCCATTTCAGGTACACTAAGCACGGCGATTCTCCTTACGTTGACGTTGGGCGTTATCGAACAGTTTCTCTAGGATGGCGATTTTCTCATCATCGGTTTTGTGCATTGGGATGACCATGACTAAATCTCCACCACTTGATGTTCAAAGTTGTCATCTTCCATAAGGCCATCTCTGAATTCCGCAGCTACCTCAGGTGAATCAAAGGTAAAGTCAGAGTATTCCCACAAATAGGTGGCATTAGGGCGATAACGAACGCCGAACTTATCTCCCGGCATCGTGACTACTTGGTATTCGTATTTAGAGCTTTTCATATATTCTCCTATTGAGGTTAGAGGTGCCCCGATTTTATCCAATCGGCTCGGGGCCAGCCGACCTCAACCCCCGTTCGGGGCAGGATGCTATTTGAGATAAAACTCGCAGGTTTCGAATGATTGCCCGCTTTCCATGCAGGCATCTAGGTTAGCTTTATGATCGCTAGTCGCCAATAGAGTAACAAGCAAAACAATCACTGAAAACGTTGCTAGAAATGATATGGTTGAAGCGTACATGTTGATTTCCTTTTGTTGAGTTGGTATAAGCAACATAATCGATCATCGGCTAGGTGTCAACAGCTATTTTGATTTATTTTTACCAAATAATTTCCACACCGCCCAGTAAGCAAACTTGTCGTAACCCGTCCATTTGTTCTCCGGGTATTCGTGTTCCTTGCCCTGGATGGTGCTCATAGCAAGTCCCGTTAGCTTTCTGAACTGGCTGCGGGATAGCCCTGCGTCTTCGCGGATTTGTTTTGCTTTGGCGGGGGTGATGTCTTCGGGTTTCAAGATTGTTTCTCCTTGTGGTGGTTATCAACTTCCTCATATCTACAATAAGCAGCGCAAGATTCCTTGACGATATATTCCTGCAATTGTTTTGGTTCTCGACGCAGCCATTGCAAAAAAGAGCGCCTTTTATACCGGCCGGCTATTGTGAACTTATCTCCTAACGCATACTTTTTAGTCATTATTTCTCTCCTCGTCCTCATCCACCCAAAAACTAAAGTCGCACAAGTCCAACAAGCTTTCGTTGAAATACGCCACATCTCTGTCGTTGAGGTTAAAATCCAATCCATTATGCATCACACGAATCTCTGTGATGTCAGGTGCGGAGATGTAATCCATCTCGCTAGCCTTCACGATCTTAGCCCGCAAATCTGCTAATGATTCCCCATCGTAAAGAACCTTGCCGTGTGGGTCACATGCTTCGTAAACTGTCATAAATCCTCCTTGGTTGAGTTACTACAACATAGACGATCATGGGTTAGGTGTCAAGTACCAATTAGAGTATCAGCCACAAGTTTCGAATAGCCTCCAATGTCATGCCAGTTGTCATGATACTCGGGATCGCCGTTGAGTATGCGGGCGATCTTGTCCGCGATGACTTCTAGGGCTTGTCGCTTATCGTTGGTAAGACGCATCCATCCATCTTGGCTCCACATCACTGCCTTGAGATGTTGGGCAATATCCGCATGCGTTTTGAAGCTGCCATAACGCGCCCCACGTTCCGCTAATGTTTCCTTTATATCCATTATTCTCTCCATTATGATTAACTACCGTGCTGCCAGTTATTTTGCTCTCCCACTTCCGGCAGGCCGTGGTGTAGTTTCTCAAAGCCGCAGCTTTGACAGGGAGCATGTTCCAGGGAACTTAATCCTCACGGTAGTTAGTGGATGGTAGCACCATTCTGCTACTTGATTCGGCCACCCATTCGTTACCTAGCGGGCATCCACATTCTTGGTGGTAGCGGGCAGGATTTGAACCTGCTAAATGTTTCTCTGGTCACGCTTGTTATATTAAGTAATCGGTATCCCGAAAGCAATTTACTAGTATTATTGCTTATGTCCTTTCAAACAAACTTTCCGTTTCAGTTTCCATTACGTGTCCTCCACCACGCCGCCGCTACCATAATCTATTTTTCTCCAACATAAGTAATAGCATACCAAGTGGGCTTCCAAAACTGCCACCATTTGCGTTTTGCATACCATTTAAATTGTATGGTTTCCTCAATGCCTCCCGGCGTAGGGATTATTTTTAATCCTTCTGGTGCGCAATAATATATGCACACTGGATCTGGATAATCATATTGCATCACACACTCCCCAAACTCGTTAACTTCCACTTGTTACTCTTCGCAATCCCACCTGCTTTGCGTTGCGCATGGGTGACATGATTAGCAAAGAACTTCCTCGTGTGTATCATGCCGAGTTCGTCACGGTAACGGGCGATGTAGCTCATTTCTTTTTATCCGACTCTGCCGCTTCTGTAGCCGCATCCAGCCAAGCATTTACTGCCTTGGCGGCATTAGTGGGAAGCTTTTTGATTTCTGCGTTATTGGTTGCTGCATATCCCCCTGCGACAAGAAGCATTTGGCGTTCTGAGGGCATAGGGACATTGAGCAAAAGCAACGCCGTGAAAACAATAATGCTTTTCTTAATGTGCTTTTTAAGGAAGCTCACACAAT
>Ga0247722_10001276_pt1 | contig 14102 bp, 18 predicted proteins | sample MSEWelMarce3H_FC_FD_189094 | JGI IMG/M metagenome (GOLD analysis project Ga0247722, IMG submission 189094) | Subsurface sediment microbial communities from gas well in West Virginia, United States - MSEEL Well Study Marcellus 3H_FC | ecosystem: Environmental > Terrestrial > Deep subsurface >... | reverse complement strand
TTCCTCTACTTCTTCTTCCTCTTCTTCCTCTTCTTCCTCCTCTTCTTCCTCTTCTTCCTCTTCTTCCTCTTCTTCTTCTTCCTCTTTTACTTCTTCTTTTACTTCTTCTTTTACTTCTTCTTTTACTTCTTCTTTTACTTCTTCTTTTACTTCTTCCTCTTTTACTTGTTCTTCTTTTACTTGTTCCTCATCTTCTTGTTCCTCTTCTTCTTCCTCTTCTTCCTCTTCTTCCTCTTCCTCCTCTTCCTCCTCTTCTTCCTCTTCCTCTAAATCACTCAATGTATCGTTTGTGGGGTGAGCAAACATTTCTTTTTCAAGCGATTCATCAAACGTATTATTTTCATAATCTATATTTTTTTCTTCAATTTTTAATATAATATGCGGTATTGAATCAGTACGTTCATTTGTGTTATCTTTTTTTGAAAACCCAGGATAACTAGTCAATTTTTGCTGCCCTCTAAGTTGAGCACACAAATATTCATTTTTGATATTTGAATTTTCAGTGTTATGTTTTAAATCTTTTATTTCGTTTTCTAAAATAGTAATTCGTGCCAATAACATGTTAATAGTGTTGTTTAGACTTCTATTATCGGCTTCTAATTTTTCTATTTCAGTTGATTTAATATAATTTAAACTAGTATCAAATGCTAAGTTATTTCGACTGTCTAAGTTATTATTACATTCTAAATTAAAAGCTGAATCGGTTTTCATTTTATGCAACATTGAATACATGTGTTCAATGGTTGCCATTTGAATTAATTTTTCTAGGTTATTTAAGGTTGACATTATCTATAGTTAATATATAATATTACTATTTGTTTAATATGATTTAAAAAAATATTTATTCTAACTATATATGTCGGGAACGGACGGAAATACTAGAACGGACGGAATTAGTTTTTTTGATAAGGACGAATTGTGTAAACAAATTAATATAATTATTGGACAAACGAATTATACAGAAGAAGAAGCGAATAAAAAATTACAAACATTTAATTATGATTATATGAAAGTTATTAAAGATTATATGGGAATTCATGAGAAAAAAGATAATACAGTTAAATCTGTGAACCAAGAAATTTATAAGCAAATTAGAACCACATTAGATTCTTCAATGAAGGGGTACAGAGAAAAAAATCCCATTAATGTTGACCAAGTTGCTTCAAATTTTCAAGAATCAGATGAACGAAAAAATAAATAATAATACAGATTTACCTTTTTCTAGTTTTTCTTGTTTTAGTTTTTCTTGTTTTAGTTTTTCTAGTTTTAGTTTTAGTTTTTCTACCTCCACTTGTATTTAAATATTTTCTCATTATACACCCATCATTACAATTAATATCTTTACTAGTGTTAACAAAACCGTATTTTGTATAAAAGCTATAAGCTTCAGGAACAGTACTTAAATATATTTGTGACATTGACAGTTTTCTACCTATATATTCTATTGTGTTAATTTAAAGCATAAAATATCTTTTTAGTAAGAATAAAACGCATTCGGTGTACGTTTTATCCAATAATCTAATTCTTCTTTTGTGATATGTGGTTGCATACGTAAAATAAAGCTCTCGGTAAATTTATGGTCGTCTTCTATTCCTTCATAATAATCATCGTTTAATATATATTTCGCAATAAATTGTGCGTTTACTTTTTGATTGCACAAAATGGTAAGAAATCTTAGGCCCATTGTATTTCTCTCTAATTCCTCTTGTGAATATTTATATTTATTTTTACGTAAATCCTCATTCGTAATGGTAAAGTTTGACAGCAATTGCTCTACTTCTGGTCCTGACTCGTATTCTAGTATTTTATTTTCCATTATTTTATTTTCCATTATTTTATTTTCCATTATTTTATATTATATACTTATTTTATATTTTAATAAAATAAAATCAATTTTTTTATACTTATATATAAATACATATGTCTAATCCATACTTTATACAATTTGGCTGTTGGAATAACGGCGGATGCGATGAAACTAAAAATAATGGTTTAACAAATGTTACACGTTCATTAAAATTAAAAGCGCCTGAATTTATTGTTATTTCTGGTGACAATTACTATCCACCAAAAGAAACCATTGAAGGCAAAAAAAAAAAATATTTTGTTGAGAATGACTTTCTATCCGGTTTTAATTGTCTTCCAAAAAATATGCCGATTTATATGAATTACGGGAATCATGATTATGAAACTGATCTGATTATTGATAAGAATACAGGTCAAACAGAAAATAATTGTGAACTTATAAAACGGCAACAATTATATGTCGCTGAAAACCCAAATATACAATTAGATTTGTTTAGAGCAATTGATTTTTCCGGTTCTACCAAAGTAATTATGATAGATACGACGATTTATGATAATGAAGAATTTAAGAGTTGCTATCAGTGTTACCGAGCAGTTGACAGGGCATTTGATACTGATGATAAAACAATTATACAAACGAGGGTAAAACTAGAACAAAGTAAGTTTATTAATAACGTGACCACTGAAATAAATTCTAATTCGAATATACAAAATGTGGTTATTGTAGGCCATCATCCTCTAATGGGTTTTAAAATCAAGGAAAAAAAAGGTGTTGAACTCGTGGAAACTCTTTATTCTGCTGATCTCATAGAGTTTATTTATAATAACATATTTAATCAAATAAACAATCCAAACATAAAATACTATTATTTATGTGCGGATTTACATCAATATCAATCTGGAAATGTCAGTATAAACGGAAAAATGTCGATTAGACAATATATTGTTGGGACTGGTGGTGCAAAATTAGACAAATATGATAAAAATATAATTGCTTCACATAATTCGACTTATAGTAAAACAACGAATGATCTAAATTCAACATATCAAATGTCACCTGAAGACCTAGAAAACTCCACATCAGAAAATGGTTTTTTAATTTGTGAAAAAGTAAATGACATAAATTTGTCTTTTAAATTCGAAACTACCAATGGACGCATTATAGTCGGAGGGAAAAAAACCAGAAAAAATAGGCAGAAACTAAATAGTATTAAAAGCAGAAGACACAAGGGCAAAAAAAGAAGCTACAAAAGACATATCTACAAAAAAAAGAGTAATAAATAAATCACTCATTTATTGATTGATTTACACCAAATTTTTCATTTAAAATATTATTTTTATTTGGCATTTTCCTTTGTACTTTAGATTTAACGTTATAATTAGAAGGGATAAATTTGTTGTTTAAAATAAAATCATCATTGTCTTCATGTAATTCAGGTAATACCTTCGTTAATGGTTTGTCAACAATCAAAAATAATCTCTCGTTGCGTAATAATGATCTGTATTCTTGAATAGATAAATTACCGTAATACTTTTCAAGCATATAATATGGATTTGGTGCCGGTTTAATATTCTTCTTATAATCATAAATTTTAGAATAAATATGATTAAACAAATGGTATCTTTCGAATTTAGAAGAACTATCTATACTCTCATTCATTAAATATGCTACACCGCACTCAGGACTGCAAAAACACCCATAAACCTGATAACTGCCATTAATAAAATGTTTCGGAATATAAATTGGTGGATTATCAAATTCATGTGTATCCCAAAAACAGGCAGATCTTTTATTGTTTAAATTGTTAATATGTAAGTTATGTTCTAATTGTTTTAATTTTTTCCAAATGTCTTTGTTTACATCTTTACAATAAGTCGTTTCGTCATTATCATTTTCATTTTCTATAGAACTGATTTCATTATAATTTTTATTGTCATTTTTTATGTTATCATTATTAGTTAATAAATCAAATGGTAAATCATTTTTAAAATTAAATGTTTCAACCAAACAATTGCCTTGGTTTACATTTTGCAAGTCCTTCATAGAACATTTCAAATGTAAAATTACATTTGGTTTGTCTTCCGTTTGTTTTTCATTTGAAATAATATGCTGTATAATTTTGCCTCCTTTTGGTTTTCTTCCTCTCTTTTTAGCAATTGGGGGATCTTCATTTATTTTTTCATGATTCGTTTCGTTTACGCTTGTACTAATAATAATATTTGAAACATCTTCATTTTTTAAATTTTCAACAGAGCTACTATCAATCTTGTCATTATGAGAAGTATTATTTTCAATTTCATTATTATTTATTTCACTAATATTCAAATCGATATTACTTTCTTTTTTGTTTGGACTAATTAATTTTTCAATATTTAAAGCAGCCATCAATTCCTTTTTAGACTTGCGTCCTCTTTTAGCTTTAATTGGTTCACTAGACATCTTTTATATATTACCAAGTTCTAAATTTAAATTGTTTTAAAATATATTTTATGTGAGATTCAAAAAACAAAAAATCAGTTTCTTGTACCATTGAATATGTTTTTGTTTTTGCTATTATTCATAACATTTTCGGCAAACAGGTATATAATTATCCGAACCAACAATCGTCTGTTCTTTTTCTGTAGTAATACGTTTTGAGAATATACCAGGTGTGCCATTTTTACAAATACTACACAAAGACGTTAGCTTAGTGACTTTATCACATAATGGTATTAAATCTAAAATTTGCCCAAACTTGTGTCTTTTAAAGTCGCCATCTAATCCACATACATAAACCTTTTTACCTTCTTTTAACATATCATCAACTACTTCATATAAATCGGTAAAGAATTGCCCTTCATTAATTAATATTACTTCTGCTTTTCTAATGTCATTATCATTATCTAAATAATATTTGTGCCAAAATTCAAATAAATTATTTGTCTTAATACATGGAATTTTTATTTTATCGTGTGTTGATAACAGCTCATCGTCGTAACGATTATCACAAGAATGATTTATTACTATAACAGGAATATTACAAAACTTACATTGTTTATATATTTCAACTAGTCTACTAGTCTTTCCTGAGAACATTGAACCCAAAATAATTTCCAAGTATGCTTTAAAATTTGTGGTCATCGTTATTTTTTCCATAAAGTAATATTATACTAAATAATTCAATTTTATTTTTATTGTTTTTATAAAAGATAAATGAGAAAAAGTATTTATATAACAATTATATATTAAACATAATTATTTATTATGTTTAATGAATATTGAAAATATTCCTCTTATGGAAAAATATAGACCATCTAAGTTTGATGATATTGTTTTAGATCCAATAAATAAGAAAATTTTAAAAAATGTTATTGATACATTATATTTTCCAAATTTATTATTCTATGGACCACCTGGAACTGGTAAGACTACAACAATTATAAATTTAGTTAATTCATATCAGGAAAAACTAAATCAAAAAAATAAGGAATTAATGATTCATTTGAACGCATCAGATGAAAGAGGTATTGACATTATTCGAAGCCAAATAAACCAATTTGTAAATTCTAAAACTTTATTCAATAAGGGAATGAAATTTGTTATATTGGATGAAGTTGATTATATGACGAAAAACGCACAACAAGCATTAAGATATCTCCTACAAAATTATTCCAATTCGGTTAGATTTTGTCTAATTTGTAATTATATTAGTCGCATTGATGAATGTTTACTAAATGAATTTTTATGCCTAAGGTTTAATCAGTTACCTGAGAAGGACATTATTCATTTTTTAAGACATATATCAATATCAGAGGATTTAAATATACAGGACAACTCTTTACGACTGATTCAACAATTGTATAAATCTGATATAAGAAGTATGATTAATTTTATGCAGACAAATCAAAACATAAAGAATAACGATATTAAAATAGTTGATGAAAAGGTATGGAATGATTTATACATAAAAATATCAAATGGGCATGATATTAAAGATTTAATAAATATTATTAACGAAATTTGCAATAAGTATAATATTGATAAAAAAAATATAATTAAGGATTTCCTAAATTACATTATTCGTAATTATGAACACCTAAACACACCGAAATATTTTAAATTTGTTGAAAATATTATGCATTTTGAAGATTGTAACAATAAATATTATGTCTATTATTCACTAATTAATTTATCTTCCTTTATAGGTGCTGTATAAAGGGACATCCTTAAATGTAATTTCAATAAAAATTCGTTTGGAGGAGAATTTTTGGAAGGATCGAAAATATTTTGTTTTAGACTGTATTCATTCATATTATTTATTTCTTTATGGTTTTGGGGAATTGCTAAAATATTAGTTTTTTTCACAGTTCTGTGTTTATAATTGTACATATTTCTATACTAAAAGAAAATAAATGATACAAAAATTTACATTGTAATTTTAACTATTAAACCCCATATTAAAATTGAAATATTTTATTATAACAAATATTAATATAAAGAATATAAAGAATATAAAGAAGCATTATAAAGTAATATAGATGAACTCAGCTATTGATGATGAATGGAACAATTTTATAAATTATAATAATAATTCAAATGATTACGAAAATAACTATTATGATAATTTGGACGATGATGACGAAAATGACACTATAACTGTTAACGATGATATAAAACCAAGCATGTTTTTAAATGAAGATGCCCCCAATCCTACAGATATTTATATATCTACAAAATCAAAAATCGCATATTTGGAACAACCTGTTGAACTAAAAATGTTTTGGGATATTCCTATTATTCCGTATTCAACACCTAAAAATGGCGTTATAAAAAAACAAATTAAATTTAATTCAAAAACTCCTGAAGAATTATCAGAAATTCAGGAAAGATTAAAACAAGAAATATATTTTGAAGAGGTTGTTATGTCTCATATTGATAATCCAAATGGACGTATTAAATTTAAGGATATTCGTAAAATAACCATTGGTATGTCCAAAAAAGATATTATGAGTTATCGGATTAAAAAGAAGCAAGCATTTTATAATTGCTTTGTTATGATTATTCGCATTAAAATTGATGACCTGTTTAGAGAGTTTCACATAAAAGTATTTAACACAGGTAAATTAGAAATTCCAGGTGTTCAAAGCGAACCAATGTTTGAAATTGTTTTACAAAACATAATAGATATTTTACAACCACATCATAGTTTTAAACTTATGTACAAGCAAAAGAGCGATACTGTGTTAATTAATTCTAATTTTAATTGTGGATTCTACATTGACAGAGAAGTGCTATTTGATATTCTTAGAAATAAATATAATATTCAGGCGATTTATGATCCTTGTTCTTATCCTGGAATACAATGTAAGTTTTATTATAATAATGACATAGGTATTCAAACTGGAAAACAAATTACAAAGGAAAATAAGGACATACATACTAACATAACACCTGTATCGTTCATGATATTTAGAACTGGTAGCGTATTGATTGTTGGAATGTGTGATGAGCGTGTTCTTCAAAATATTTATGAGTTCCTTAAGTTACTTCTCAAAACGGAGTTCACCCATATTTGTCAAAAGTTAATTCTTAATAATGGTGAAAATATTAAGGATAAAAAAAAGAAAATACGTAAGAAGATGATTCTCGTTATCGATGAAGAAGCTTGAAGCCGTTATTCAAATATAAAATCAATCATTTTATAAGTTTCTGTATTAACTTCTATGTCTATGTCATATATCTTATTAATTATGGTTTTGTCTATTTTTTTCTTAATTTTTAGTCTTTTTATAAATTCAATCAACAAGTCGAAATAAAACTGGGTGTCTATTTTTTTAGAAGATAACACATTTATAAATATATTTATATGATCAACATGTTTGGTAACCTTATTTAAAATTTGACTAAGGGATTCTATATTTTTACAGCATATATCAAAATAATCTTTATCAAACGTTAAATTATTAATTATAAACTGTACCATTATATTATACATATTCACGTGTGTGTCCACACTTGACAAAACTACTTTGTCGGCAACCGAAACATCTTGTATTTTTTTCTTATATTCATTGTTTAAATCAAAAATGGTCTTTTTATATACAAACAATATGGCGTCACGCGAGCTTAACTGTAAAAATGTTATATTATCATCTGATATTTGTTCTATATATTCAACATAAAAATAAATTGCTTTTTGAGAATGATAAACAGTTATGTCTAAATTTTTTGTATAATAAAATGTTACTGAAAATACATGTATAACGGTTTCTAACCCTCTTTCAAATATATATTTATAATGTGTTTTATTTTTCATAGATATTTTTTTTGAGATTAGTCGCACATACTCAACTATTATACTAACAAATTTAGTTAATATTTCAGTAACCGAATTTTCTATATTTGGTTTATAATTTGAAATGTTATACAATAAAAATTTTGAAACATCGCTTAATGTTTCCGTATTTTTTTGATTTTGCATTTATTATTATTTATATAAAATTCTATTGTATAAAATGTATAAAATGTATAAAATGTATAAAAAGAATAGTTTATAATAATATTATACTTTTTAAATAAGTATTTAAAGACTTTAAATTTATTATTTATATAATGTCCGCTTTAGAACAAAAAACTGGAGGTCCCGAAGCCCCTAAGACTCAATCAGTCACTACTAAAAATAATACCACCTACCGCCTTCCTACTGAAGTTAGTCTTCAACATGCCACCAAGTTGTCTATCGTTGAAGATAAACCTATTATGTTAGATTATTGGACTGATTCGCTTGACAAGAAAGCACTTGTTGGTGTTAGAGATACTGGTGAAAAACTACTGGTTAAATCTGCTGAAGAATATACTTCTCCTATTTCTAAATTCTATAAGTCAGGATCTGAATTCATTATCATTACCGAAAACTCAATTTATCTTGTTTCTAGTGATATCCCATCTAGAAAAATTTCATAATTATTTTTTTCACACAAATAAAAAAATAATAATTGTTAATACTATAATGACTGATTACAAACGTTTTAGAATTAGTTCCAATAGTTATGGCCAACTTTGGTTTGGTGGTAATACCTTTCCGGGTTTTTTATATAAACGTAACAATGGGGTTGGTGCTAGAAGAAGTACACAATTTACTGCTGGCGGGACTTCCATTTGCAACAAACCTACTACACTATGGAATAAATATACTCCCGGTGCTGGTGTAGGAGCTTCTAATATTGCTACACGACGCAGTAAAATGATACACGCTACATCATGTAATAATAATCAATTATGCGGACGTTTCTATATTCAATTAGGACAAAATCAAATTCGACCATCACAATATACTAATTATAACTCTTAAAAGTTGTAACGCGAAAAGTGGTATAAATGATACTTTTTATACCACTTGCCGCTAATGAATAATATGGTACAAACCTTTTTGTCCTTTTATTTCATGAACACATTGTTTTATAATTAAGTATTTTAAATAATTAATTATATGAAAAAGCCCTCTCTGGGAATTGAACCCAGGACCTCCAGTTTACAAGACTGGTGCTCTACCACTAAGCTAAAAGGGCATAACATATTACATAGGAGTCATCTCTTTAAGTTGTTTTTCTCGTAATATATATTATTTTTACGTTTTACAATCGGCTTCTCTAAAACAAGTTTTGCCCTCGTAATCATATACTATCCTTATTTCATTATGTCCGTCGCTAAAAATCTCAGCACCACCATGACTGTCCCCATAACCCCATTCTTCACTTCTTATATAATACCCCAAATACTTAAATACATTTGTTGTATAATGTCTTTCATTTGGATAACTTCCTTGCGTTTTTGTTTTCAAGGCAAACTCGTAACATTTATGTTTATCAAATTTTGTTATTCTAAAAACTTCTACTTCTTTAAACATAATAATATTTATATTCATATGTTTATATTTCTTTTTTATATTTCTTTTTTCTTTTTTCTTTTTTCTTTTTTCTTTTTTCTTTTTTCTTTTTTCTTTAAAAGTCAATTTTTTTCAACTGTTCTATCATATCATCCGCAATCTTCTCAGGGAATTTTACCGTAAACATTATTATTAAATTACCCGTATGAGTGTCTCTCGTAAACCCCATATTTGGAATTGTTTTACGATAACCATGACTTACAATATTCCCAGAATTATTTGTTATCGTATACGTTTTTCCTGTTATATATTTTATGTCAAAACTGAAACCACATAATGCCTCCTTCACTGTAATTGTTTTGTCCAATATTAAATCTAGCCCACTGCGTTTAAACTCTGTTTCATTTATTATCTTTATAAATAATTTTATATCCCCTTTACAGTCTTCTCTTAATACATTCCCCTTATCTCTTAAAACAATAATCTCTCCATCATCCATCCCTTTAGGTACTGTGACATATATCGTCTCCATTTCAAATATCTTATTATTTTCTTGAATTATCCATCTCTCTATATCAACTGGTATAACTGTCCCTGACAATATTTTATCAATCGGTACTGATAATGTTTTAATAATTGGTGTCGGTTTTTGTAGCCCTTGCGCAAAACCTTGGACATTTACAGGTATGCCATTATGAAATATTCGTATGTTTTGTCCTTGCTGACCGAATGATTGCATATTCCCAAAAGGAACACCAAACGGCATTCCAAACATACTTGTAAACATTTCTTCTACTGGGTTTACACACTGCTCTCCATTCACATTCATCATTTTAAAGAATGGGTTTTTATTTCTCATATCATATTCTTTTTTCTTGTCACTATCTCCCAAGGTCTCATATGCTTCTGAGATTTTTTGAAATTTACTAGTTGAGTCAGGATTATTTTTATTTTTATCAGGATGATATAACATGGATAATCTTCTGAATGATTTTTTTATTTCATCTATACTTGCTGTTTCTGGAACTTCCAACGTATTATAAAATGATTCACTCATTTTTATATATTATATACACCAAAGTTAAACTTAAATACTTATTAATATAAATATTAATTCGAATGGAACAACCATTATTTTTGAATAAATATCAACCGTTATATTTTAAGGATTTTGAAACTGATTCGGATTTATTCAGTATGTTAAATACACTTATAAATATGGATAATTTAAACATATTATTTATTGGCGATGTTGGCGCCGGTAAAACAACATTTCTAAATGCTGTAATTAAAGAATATTATAACGATGTTTCTTCTAAAGACAATATACTCCATATTAACTCCCTTAAGGAACAAGGCATTAATTATTATCGAAATGAAGTCAAAACATTTTGCCAAACTTGTTCTTCTGTTAAAAATAGAAAAAAATTTGTCGTTCTTGATGATATAGACATTATAAATGAACAAAGTCAACAAGTTTTTAGAAATTGTATTGATAAATATAGTCATAATGTTCATTTTATTTCTTCTTGTAGTAATCCACAAAAAGTCATCGAATCATTACAGTCTAGATTTATTATTATTAAAATTAAACCGTTACTCAAAAATCAATTAAGTAAAATTATGCACAAAATTATTGTGAATGAAAGGATTATTATCGATGAGGAAGCAAAACAGTTTATTTTAAATGTATGCAATAACAACGCTAAAATTCTTATTAATTATATGGAAAAATTTAAACTATTAAACGAACCGGTTGATATTCATACTGCTATTAATATTTGTACTAATATTAGTTATTTATTATTTGAAGAATATACGTTGTGTATCAAAAATTGCGAACTAAAACCCGCCATTAAAATATTATATGACCTTTACGATAAAGGCTATTCCGTTATTGATATTTTAGATAATTACTTTTTATTTATTAAAATTACAAATTGCATTACTGAAACAGAAAAATATGATATTATACCCTTGATATGTAAATATATCACAGTGTTTAATAACATTCACGAGGATGAAATTGAATTAGCTTTGTTCTCTAATAATATGTGTAATTTATTTATTACATAAAACTGTTCTATTTAATTTATTGGGTTTAGCTTTAGGTTATATATAAATATTTTTTATATTTATGTATAATAATGTCATCACAGATATTTAAAACAATAATACCAAATGAACTTTTATTTAATCTATTAGAAAATATATCATTAAAAAGTGGGAATAAATATACCATAAATAAGGATTCTTACAAAAAAGGACTATATGACAATTCTATTTTACATTTTATTGAACAAATTATTCCTTATTATTATATATCAAAACGCAAATATTTTGATAGAAAATTAACTTATAACTCATTTATTACCATCATTCGGCAAATATGTAAATGCAATAAAATACCATATACTTCTGAGATTAAATATAACAAATCCACTTATGATATTTATTATTATATACACAGTTGATTAATATATATTATTCACATTTTTCAACATATTAAAATAGTTTATCATCCTATCTTTTTTTAAATATGTATCATCATATGACGCTACCTTGTTGGTTTTATCAATAAAGTCTTCGAATAACGCATATGTTGGGATTTCATTTAAAGCTTCAAAATTACTAATAATATATAAATTTATATTTATTTTATTTTTTCTTCCAACAATAAACTCAATAAATGTAAATAAATCGTTTGAATCAGCGCAACGATAACCGAATGATTCTATATCGGTTTTTAATGTCTCCGTTTTTAAATTATCCGTTTTTAATTTCTCGGTGTTAACAAATGAGTTTCTTAGGTAGTTAAAAAATAATAGACATGTACTATTATGTACATTTTGTCTTTTAACAATAAAAACCAAAAAATCTTTTGTCAAGACATCCCATAATACAAATATCCTTGAACCTATATTTTTATTATCTGGGTTTTTTTCTATATTTTCAATACATAATACTAATTGGCTTTCATTGAACCTATATTTTTCAGGCATTGATATTATTATTTTAATATTGTAATTTTTAAATCATTATTTTATTTTATTTTTATAATATATTTTAGTTTAAATTTAGATACTATTATATATATATTTTTATATTATGACATTAATTGACTTATTAGGAGATGATACTGAAAGTATTTTTGAAAACAAAATTGTTACTGAAAAACCAAGAAATATTGAGAATTTAACTATTCAGGTTCATAAAATAGAAACAGAAACAGAAAAAGAAAAAGAAAAAGAAAACATAAGACCAGTTGATATTACTCATATTAATTTAACCGATATAACTGTAAACTATAAATCAAACGACATTAAATATGCTATACTTAATAATGATCCAATTGAAGCAAAACTAAATGTTATCATTGTTATTTCGAATCCTTGTTTATATAAAAAAAGATATATTCTATTAAATGAATTTGTAAAAAGAATAGAAGAGGAAGAGTCTCATGTTAACTTATTTATTGTTGAGTTAGTATACGGAAACCAAAAATTTATGGTAACTGATAAAAACAATAAAAATCATCTACAACTAACAACAACCACACCTATATGGCATAAAGAAAATATGGTTAACCTAGGCGTCAAATATTTGTTACCTAAAGATTGGAAGGCGTTTGCTTGGATTGACGCTGACATCGAATTCGATAATGTTACTTGGGCTACAGACACATTGAAAATTTTAAATGGATGTAAAGATGTTTTGCAATTATTTAGTCAATGTGTTGATATGAATAATGATAATACAACTATTAATATTTTTAGCAGTGTAGGTTATAACCTATGTAAAGGTAAAAAGTATACCATAAAAGGTTTAGATTACTGGCACCCTGGTTACGCTTGGGCTATTACCAGAAATGCTTATGAAAAATTAGGCGGTCTATATGATGTCGGTGTTTTAGGGTCAGGCGACAGTATTATGGCATTAGGTTTAATTAATAAAGTTCATCTAATGAAGAATGAAAACTATAATGTTGATTATAACAATAGTATGATCGAATTTCAAAAAAAATCAAAGCATTTAAGATTAGGTTATACACCAGGCATTATTCGACATTATTATCATGGAACAAAACAAAATCGGCAATATACAGATAGATGGAAAATTTTGATGAAACATAAATTTTCACCTATTCAACACTTAACATATGATTCAGTTGGTTTGTTAGTTCCTACTGAAAAATTTTCTGCTGAATTTAAAAAAGATATTATGAACTATTTCAGTGATAGAAAAGAAGATGAATAAACGAATGATTTATATTTTACATTATAAATCATTATATACTAACAACCTTTTAATACTTCTTCTAAATCATCTGCCAATGAAGCTTCTACAAACGCATCTTCTGCGTCTTCTAACTCTTTTCGCGTAATATGCGGTTGACAAGATAATACATATCCGTATGTTAATAAATATTTC
>Ga0247722_10001274_pt1 | contig 14107 bp, 18 predicted proteins | sample MSEWelMarce3H_FC_FD_189094 | JGI IMG/M metagenome (GOLD analysis project Ga0247722, IMG submission 189094) | Subsurface sediment microbial communities from gas well in West Virginia, United States - MSEEL Well Study Marcellus 3H_FC | ecosystem: Environmental > Terrestrial > Deep subsurface >... | reverse complement strand
TTAACCAATTCTTTAAGAAGATTAAATGCAACCTTGCTGTACCCGTTGACCTGGTTACTGTGCGTGGTTACAAGAAGCAACTTAATGGTTTTCTCATAACTGTCTTCTACGCTTTGAATTTCCCCTTTTTCCCCTTTTTCCTCTTTTTCCTCTTTTTTAGTTGAAGGAGCCATCATTTTATTTAATTCATTCACAAAACTGGATAAATCTGTCATTCTTTATTTTATTGTTGCTTAAACGCTTTAGATTCAATAATAGTTTTGTTTTCTTTTGTTTTAAATACATCTATATAATAGAGAATCATGAAGAATAACATGCGTAAACACAATGGCGGCGAAGAGGAACATGAGCGTGAAGAGGAAGAGGAAGAGAAACAGGAAAACCAGGAGGGTGGTCGCAGACGTCGTAAGACTCATCGTCGTAAGAAGTCCAAGGGTGGTGAACAGGAAGAGGAACAAGAAAAGGAAAAGGAAAAGGAAGAGGAAGAGGAAGAGGAGGAACAATCAGGTGGCAAACGACGCAAAGGAAAGAAGTGCAAGAAGTCAGAGGGTGGCAAGCGTAAGACTCGCAAGATGTCAAAGGGTATGTCTGACTGGAACAAGAAGGTTATGGCTGTCTTCAAGGAACTCCGTTCCAAAGATTCTTCTGTCCGACTTCGCGATGCCATGAAGGAGGCTTCACGACGCAAGAAGCGGGGCGACTTGTAAGCTGTGCGACTTGTAAGCTGTGCGACTTGTAGAATAAAAAACTTCCCTAAAAATTAAATAGTTATTTTATACATTTATAGTGATAAACGCATAAAATGTCTACAAGCCATTATTCGGCTAAACGTGATAGATCATATCGTTACAATTATTCTAGAGGTTCATATCTCGTAATCTGCGCTATCAAACACTCTCTTTTCACCCTATCCTTCCATTTTAACCATGCATCACCAACTTTTTTTCGTATCGCCTCATAATCTGTAGTAGTATCTGATAGAGTAACGATAGGATTCGTCCAGGGATACAAAGATGACAGTCCTATGTTTTCTTCTATCCATCCAATGTACATTGTATCATCAATTGGAGTGACAGGCAGACAGCCGGCTTCTAATGCTTCGTATAGACGAAAGGTCTCCATGTTATTTCCACGTAAAATAGGACAGAACTTACTATTACCAAGTGTCTGTGCATACATTTCTTCCCGTGTCATTGTTGGATGGTTCCAATCAGGCTGCAAATGACAACTGTAAGGGACAAACGACTGTAGCGTTGAAAGGGAAGCAGAACGACCAAACCAATCTGTCCCATGAAAACTCCATGTCAACGTACGGTCCTTATATGATTTGAGACCTGTTTTTGATTTGTGATGGTAGCCGAGGGGGACAGTTAGAACATTTTTCATTCCGTATACGTCTCCACGTAGATAATTGCGGATTACTCTGTTGCACATAGAATAGGAATAGAATGAAACGTCGTCTTTACAGAATTCATCGCTCATGTGTAAGATGTTAAATGGTATACTGAGTTTTTCAAATCCTTGGAACATCATGGTCCATTGTTTTATGTGGGGTCGCTGTACGAGATACCACGCGTATTTGTCTGTTTGACATTCATATTCTACAAATTTAATTTTGAATCCGAGAATCTCTTCTAACCAGCGTTGTTCGTATAACTCTGTGATAGGATGAAGGGTATAGACTGTGATTTCGTTATTGGCTGTAGTAGTTGCTGTGGTAATTGCTGTAGTAGTTGCTGTGGTAATTGCTGTAGTAGTTGCTGTGGTAGTTGCTATATTTGTAACTGCATTTGAGATATCCTGCTCTGTAAAACATTCTACATTATTTGAAATATTGCTGTCATATGAATCTGTTACCAGTAAATTATTAAACTGTGCTGTACAGTATTTTGCATCTTCTTCTTGAAAACAGTACGTCAGGAGTGACGTAGCCACATACGTCTTTAGTCCAGCACCCATGATAAAATGATCACACGGAGGTACAGTAGTATTTGACTCTACTGCTTGCAGCAGTTTCCGAGCACCATGTACAGTAAGAACATAACTGTATGCACAGAAATGGAACAGAGGTAACTCAAGACTAGAAAACAATTTATTAGGTTTAATGGCTGACCATAAGTGATTTACAGGTTCTAAAACGGATGAAAGCATCGTTTTATTTGGCGGTAATACTCCGCCGAGATAGAGAAGTTCTGCATCGGATGGCGCAGCTTTCATTGCAGTATGAAGTTTCTTTTTCCAGTCGGATACAAAACGGACATCATCTTCTAGGATGAGGGTGTATTCAGGAGTTATTTTTAGAGAAGGAGTCGGATTGTCAACAATCTTTTTCCAAGCCATCATATGACTCAAAAAGCACCCAATAACAGACTTCTTCCAATGGAATGTATTTCTTTCAAATGTCCTATACAAAAACGGCGTAATCGTCAACTCCAATCCGTTTACAGCGGGAATCCGTGTATACACAAGAGATGGTTCCGATTTACACAGTGACTCCATTCGGTCTTTCCGTGAATCCAGATTGATAACAAAGGTATCTTTGAACTCTTCTTGTTGAACTAGCCCTAAAATCGCCAGACTCATTTCCTTCATTCTACCGAGCGCATTCTGAACTCTATCTGCATCAAGGATCGGCGTAGAAGATAATACTTCACACAAATCAGGGCGACTTTCCAGCTTCTTTACAATGTCAACAATGAGACCAGGATTCTTATTCGCCGACAAGTTTACAAATGAATTTGGTGCAAAATCAGTTAACGCTGTATCCGAACCCCAATAGAGCGGCACACAGCCCGCCATCTTTGCATGTAAGAGTTTCTCTGTGACATACCCATCCGCCTGTGAATTCTCAAAACTGATACTGAACTTCTTCTCCGCAAAAAAGTGATGCTTTGAAACATCTCCTCCACCACCACCAGGATACTTCAAAGAGAGTAGGCCACCGATATTATTGTAAAGTGCCCCACCACTATCCACCGTCCGATATGAATTCAGTGAATCAAATGCCTTGTTTCTTGCATCGCAGATAGGGTTTGATACGACAAACCCACAGAATGAACTCCTCTTTGAATAACCATTTGGATGAGGATGCGTTGCTAAGTGGAGAGGAAGTCGGATAGGGTTGTCAGAAGAATTCTGTGAGGGAAGTCCTGTTTCTGCAGTGAACCAGTCAATAAAGATGTGCCAAGTGGGAATACGAATATGGTTTTCAGTGTGATTCTCTGAATTTGAGGTAAGATAGAGAGAGATTCCTGTATCGGTGGGTAATGGCACATTTTCGGCGGAGAAGTACACTTTGGGCACAGAAGGATCCGCCGTTTTCCAGACAGACCCGAAAGGCCCAAACATAAGAACATCACATTTCACACCCTCCTTGTATTCCACACCAATCACTAATGGATTCTCCTGTTTCATCGCATCTATAAAATAGTTCTGTTCAAAGGGAAAACCTGGCCACATGTCACAGAAGGCTAGAACGAACCCTGATTTCGCTGGAGGAGGGCATAAAGGATTTACGGATGGTGTGTTAGGCAAAGAAAGTGGCCTCTGTGGAAAAGTATTTGGGTTGCAGGCTCTCACTACGTTTTCCGCAACGCTTTTCCACGCCCCCATCTTCGCTTCAATCCCAAACGCACACTGCATAGCTTCACGAATCTCACCTAGCCTTGAAACAAACCCTTCATGCTTCTCTTTGAAGTCTGTAAACACTGAACATACGCCACTTAGTTCATTTCCCTTGTAGTAAAGTGCGGCGAGTGTAGGATGCAAATCGCGGATAAAAGGGCTGTTATGAACAACAGGAACGCCATATGAAATTGCATCTAACAAAGAAATCCGCAGTAAAACAAATCGTGAATGTGATAATACTACACTCTGTCCGTCATGTAACTCCCAATAGGATAGTGGCTTTTTATCCTCCGAAAACGTCAGAGGTAACTCCGAAAACTTAATATTATCCAAGACATTTTCTTTTAAGAATTTATTGTCCTTAATATGCTGCATGTTATGAATAATATAGGTTGCATCAGGTAGAATCTTTTTTGAACACAGTTCTCTTATTGCAACAAGAGGGATGATAGAGGAACTTGTGTTTTCTTTGTTTTCTTCTGTAACATGAACTGTTAATAAGCCAGATGTTCCAATATTTAATGGCCGATCAGTATGCAATGGCTTCCAAACAAAAGGAACACGCCGAATCGGGCAAGGAAATAGCGTCTGAATAGAAGGGATTGTTTCAGGCGGATTTAATACATCCCAACACCATACTTCAGATACATTCTCCATGCTGCGTGGTGTATAAGGGCTTTCAATATAAACGGAATTATCCATCTCGGAAAACTGCAGGAATGTGCGTAAGAACACAACTGTTTTTACCGATGCCTGTAAACGCGCATCACCATGGATAAGCCCATCAATGTCAATTAAGAGAGATAGATTCGTTACTTTGTGCAAGTCCTCTGAACTCGCCGTTTCAAAGGAAAGAGTTAGCACAGTTTCCTGGGAATACTTTGTATTCACAAATATGACAGAGTATCCAAGACGAAGGAAGAGTTTTCCTAGAACAAGTGCAGTGGGATTGATAGAATTTTCATTTATTGATTTGGAGGAATGGTAGGTGATACCGATACGATGGTTTTGTTCCATTTCACACAGTTGAATAAGTAACAGATGGTAATCTTTACACTCTGTTACACTTTTTTAAGACAAAAAGAGTAATAAAACAAAAGCGTAATAAAACAAAAAGCATTATAAAAACGCCCGCCACCTCTCCTGTACATCAGGGTTATGAATACTGTGCCGCCAAATCAAATTTGCCGCATGAGTTTTATACGTCGTCAAGTTATCTGCATGAGAACTAAGGGCTAACTTCAACGTCTCCACCGCTTTATCCCACTCATTAATGGAATAATGATAGCCAATATCAGACCACCCCTCTGAATTATGTAAAATCGGATAATTACAGTACATGAGCTCCAACATCATATAATTATAGTCATTGTTCCACTGATGAGTCAAGAAGCATGCCGATGGATTCTCCTCCAAAATCGTATGGATCTTCTTTCGGTCTTGTAATAGAATCCGTCCCTCATTAAATAATGTCAGATGTGGTAGAACAATATTATATGCATTCGCAGACAGCTTCAGCCTATCCCCATTAATTACCACCACTTTCCCACGCCAATCAGGATACTTCTTTGCAAACTCCTCACATAAAAGCAGCGAATAAAACGAACACTTCTGGAATGAAATATTAGGATCCATAATGACAACATTCTGATTAATCCACGACTTCTCTCCTATTAAAAGCGGCGGCAGCCAATCCATTGTAGCCTTTGACCCATACTGCGTCATGAAACACGGATCCCACACATAAGGAACGACGAGTCCCTTGTTAATAGGACATTGATTCAAAACAGCGGCATATTCCACGTGCTGTTCATAGTGAGGACTTGTCCAAATCTCATCAATCTCTCCTACAACGTGATGATTGAAAAACATGGAGCCATAATTCTGGATGGTTTCAATGTCAATGTTCAGGATGTTACCGAGATAGAGTTTCACGATTTTTGCACCTACGCTATGCAGGTAACCACGTGTGGCTGCATCAATGCTCATCCCAATTTCAATAAATGTTTTGATAGGTAGTCCTTGTTTTACGAGATCCTGTGAGGTGATTGCTTTGTAGTTAGAAATAAACTGTTTTTTCTCTGAATTTGTGTCGGTATTATTATGTAATAAATAGGAACGGTATCCGAGACTTTCAAACATGTCATACAGAATCAAGATGTTCTGAGTGAGACCATTTAAAAATAGGGTTTTATCATTGACATCGTTCGTGGCAAGAATGATAATATGGCGTGTAGAACCCGTTGGTAAAATAGGTGGAAGGTATAAGCGACTGGTGTACTCTGCTGCGCATAAAACGGTATTCCCTGGTAACTCCATGTTATATTCACAGCGTAGTTAATCTTTATGTTTGATTAGAATGAGTTCACCGCAACAACAGCAATCGCTTATACCCGCCTTTCCAAGTACAAATTCCATTCCTCCCGTGTGTTTTTACAATCGTCAGGGCCTTGCAAACTGGTTGAATTTAAATCCAGATTATAAACAATACTTTATTAATTATCCAAATATATTTCCATATTTATATAATGATAGTACAATTCAGAATTTTATTAATGATATACCTCCCTCCACATTAAGCACAATGGCTGCATCAGGTATTTCATCCATGTATACAGCATATGATATCAGAAATGTCCCTCTCAAAGCATATGTAATTACTTTGTCACAGTATCAATCACTAAAATATGAGCAGCAAATTAAGAAATTCCGCGAGGTCTACACGTACAATTCTAATGCATATGTCAATTCAATAGATAATGCAGTTGACCCGATTTATTACAGTTATTCTAGCTATAAAGAAATGATGGAATTCAAGGAGGGTGTCCGTGTAATTAATAAGTTGTATCCGTTTGATGCAATGGCGAATGGTATGAATCAGTATGGTTCTACATTGGGATGGGTTATACCATTTCCGCTGTAATTACGACACACAAACAGAATTTAAGCAGCACAGACATATTTATAGTATTATAATGAATACTTTTCGTGTATCACTCATCAATGATTGCAAGGAACTGATTGAAGGGCAGTTTATAAGAACCGCTCATTTTTCAAAATGGCTTAATAATTATGCAGGTCCAGAATTAAATAGTCTGTATCAAGATACATTTGAATTATCAATGCCTTTATCTAATGATACTGAAGCTATTTTATGGGTGTTAAGTAAGAATCTCTTATTCAGTATACATTCATTTATAGAATATAAAAACGATGTATCATGGGATGAATTACAGTATTTCGTGGAGAGATTCTTAGAAAACCAACTAGGTGATGAACAGATTTGGAATAGTTTTATAAATTAAAAAAACAAGAAACAAGAAAAAAGAAACAAGAAACAAAACATAATAGATATAACACATTAAAAGTTCTTTACCTGCGGATACATAGAAAGTCCCCTCGTCATCCGATTAAAGTACAAGCCAAAGAATCCATCAAGCTGCTCCCAGTCATCGTTATCATATGAGCCAGGAATCAGGCGAATAATAGATTCAAACTGTGCTTGGTATGTTTTTTTCTGAGGGCTGCGTATTCCGTTTGTGATTGACTGTGGATATTCGCCAAACTGAGGGATAGCTTCAAGTTCTTTTAGGAGCTGTAGGTCCTCTACGCCGAGGAAGTTTGTAAATGTGTAGAGAAGACATAATTTATAGGGCTCAATATGAATCATGTCTGTATCCGCAGGATAGAGAATGTGAAACACATTTTTTCGTGTAATAATAAGTTCAATCTTTGATGAGGAGCCATAAATCCTGTACAGTATTAATTCATGTGTCATATGGAGCACATGTTTATAAATATTTGATTCTAATGGACTAAGTTCTCCTCTGTAGCATATTTTAATACGTTCTTCAATCAATTCATTTTCTAAGATTTTACGCTGCTTATTATAGGCATCATATGCACTGGACTCAGAGAGAATGGAGCTGGTAATAATTGCGGGAAGGGACATTTTAAGTTGTTAGTTTATATAATCAGAATTCTGATTTCAATTTTTTCTAATGTCCTACTTTTTGCAGACTTTTTCTTTAGATGTCCCACTTTTTTGCAGACTTTTTCTTTAGGTGTCCCACTTTTTGCAGACTTTTTCTTTAGGTGTCCCACTTTTTGCAGACTTTTTCTTTAGAAGTCCCACTTTTTTGCAGACTTTTTCTTTAGGTGTCCCACTTTTTGCAGACTTTTTCCTAAAAAGTCTAATGGAGTGTAAACAAATACAGAAGCTGCCCCATATCTTTAATCAAATCATCACGTATTGTAATTAATTCAGAATCAAGCTGCGGATTTAGTCCACGTGTAAGTGTCGTTTGTAAATATTTAATCGCTGCTTTTACGACACGGCATGCGCCAGCTTCTGTAAGATTCTGTAATGTAATAATGCTGTTTTTCCCCGAAATCTTAGGTCGCCCGTATTTTCCAATATAAACTTCAACGAAGGAATCAATCCGTTCTTCAATCTCTTCTAGCTGTTTGTCGGTTGCAATGTGACGAGCATACACACGTGTCTGCCAGTGATATAACTTGATTTGGTTACGAAGCTGTAAAAAAAAATGGATATGATCTGCAGACATTCTACTAAAACAGATAAATTAAATGCAGCTGTAAATTATAATTTACATTTTACAAAAATAAAAATTGAAGAACGATGATTCTAGATAAATAGATAAATCTAAAAGAATGAGCTGTACATTCTGCAAATCTGTTATGGAAGACATGATTAAGCCGCATGCTGAAGATAAATGTCCCCTCCGTAGAAGTTATTATTGTTCTACTTGTGCTGTGTATGGACATTTAATGTCAGATTGTCCTGCAAAACCACAAGCAATTTATACCGAGCCCGCCTACCTTGAACAATTGATTTCGCCTTGTGATTTAATAGAGTTCAAAATCACAAGTAAAACACCTATCCAGGTTAAAAAAAGAGAATTTAAGCATCAGCTCATTGAAATTCAGGATAATGAAGCGATGATTAAAACATATTTGGCGATGCGTGGAATCAAAGTACAAGAAGGCTACAAGGACGCATTGTATGAGTATGCAAGATGTAAAAATAAGAGAGTGATCTTTATAAACTAATATTATATACTGTATGTAGAATATGCGTAAAAGGGGTACTATGAAGTTGAAAAAACGTGTAAATAAAAGTAATAAACGCAGTAGTAATAAACGCAGTAAAGGTGGTTCCACATTATCAGATGAAGGGTATAATAAGAATACAGTCGTTGCAGTAAATGGTATGACAATGAAATTACAGGAGTATCTAGATATAAAGAATCGGAATCCAGAATTATTTCATTATTAGGCATTCATTATATATCTCCACTATTTTTATTACTACTTTTAGAACTCGTATGTCTTCCAAAAGTAGTAATTACGTAATTTTAGAATCCTCCGAAGAGGAAAAACAACCCATATATAAACCAATTATCCGAAATATCTTATCAAAACACTATAATGAAATAAACTCAGCATCCGCCAACACCCTCTACAACCTCACTACCATTTCAAAAAAGAGGCTAAAAGAACTTATAATAAAACAAAATGCCGATGCATTTAATTTCCTTCAATCAGATAGGTCCAGTACTATTTTCAAACAATACGCCCACATTCCATCAATTACACACTTGTCATCCATTCCTGTTGGAGATATATGCCCAGAAACCACAGAGATTGAGGAGGGTTTAAAGAACGCACAGAGTCTAGATCCTCTGCAGTCTTTCATCTCACAAACACATTGGATATATGCACATTATATACAGCAGGGTGAATCCGTGATGCGACTTGAAACGCAGTTATATCAGAAGCTGGACCAGCTAGATAAACTACATCAAAAAATTACGGTTGTTTTGCAGCTTGAATCAAATGATGCTCTGCCCGCAGTAATAGACTCATTTTCAACCTATGCAGAAAATGTATTTGACGAATCTCTCATTGAAGACATCTATATTGAATTAGTACAAGCCTATAAAAAATGGAATATATGCAGACAGATTATATCACTCCATACAATTGTGCGTAGCCCCGTCACAGAACCGCAATGCAGCATCTGTTTAACTGAACCTATTTCATACGCAAGTGTCCCATGTGGACACACATTCTGTTCAACATGTTCAAAGAAGCAGGGAGCAACATGTTATATTTGTAGGGGTGCAGTAAGGGAGCGCACGAAATTATATTTTTAACTGTCTTTATGTGAGTAGGTAACGTATTACTTCTCCGTATCCGTGACACAGTTTATAAAACAATTCAGGATAATCCTTGTACATATGCGTCAAAATAACTTGGTCGGTCCATATATTCTTATCATCCACCAACTTTTCAAAATATTCTCTATAGAGTGCGGCCATTTTAGGGATCATATGTTTATGCAGTACATATGTACCTGATACATAGTGATAATATGAATCAGGTAGAACAAATTCACAGTTAAATGTAGGGGAATCCGACGATGAAAAAATAAGCCGATCTAGTGGAAGATTCTTTACACAAGGAACAGCGATAGAAGGAGTACAATCGCGATAGATACATATACCCGCATCCACCCACATAAACCAATCAGATTGAAAGGGATTGATAGCTGCTGCCTTTTCAACCATCATCATTTTTTCATTCCAAACGAGATTTAGTTCTACGCTAGGACAATGGTATTCATGGGGACTAATTTTGTCTTTGAATGGATAGGTATAAAAATCGGAAATCTCACATTCAATAAAGTGTGTTGGTAAATCACCCCTACAACTTTTTATTAGCGGGACAAGTGCAGAAGTTGTAAAAAAAACATAGGGGCAGTTGATACGAAGTGATGTTTTGAACCATTCTGTATATTTATTACCATGTTTGTTTTTAATGGGAAAATAACATGATACACCAGTTACTGACATTCTATTCTATCCGTATTTGAAAATCGTTGGGTCGTAACGCAACCTTTCTGAGTGCGTCTTTTTGCTCTTCGTCAAGTTCGGTCACTTCACAGACACGCTCAAATATCCGTTCTGCAACGGAATACCACAGTTCGTATAAAATAGATTCTGCGACAATTTCAATGGGTTCTTTTGCAATTTCACTCGTATTCTTATTCATATCCATGGTTCTATATCGTTTTATACAATTATCTATAAGTCAATTTTTCTATAAAACAATTTAAACCGCTGCAAATATATTATATATAAGTACATCAAATGGCTGCACAGAATACTGTTCATAATATCACTCTTGATTCTCCGCAATTTGATTGGCCCGAAGTATCAGCATTAACGAAGCCCGAAGAGAATGAACTCGCCACTCTTACACACTCAATCATTGAATGGAGGCGTTTGAAAGAGCAGAATGATACGTATAGACAAGTAATGCGTGAATCAGGTAAGAAGATGCGGGCGCTAGAGGAAATCATTCTACGTGTCATGAAGAGTCATAATATTGGTGCATTGGATCTGAAGAATTCTGGTGGCCGTGTACTTTATAAGAAGCAGAAGCGTCAGGCGGGACTAGGTCAGAAGAACATGGAGAAGTTAGTGACGGATTTCTTGAAATCGGAGGAGAAAGCGAAGGAGATGATGACGTATATTCAGGAGCATAGGGAGGTGGTGATTAAGGAGTCTATTGCTTATGAAAAAACGCAATAAAACGCAATAAAACGCAATAAAACGCAATAAAACGTAATAAAAATCATAAAACAGAGTGGTAGGCATTCTGTTTTATGATTTCATGGGAGAACAAAAGAGCCAGGTCTTCGTACTAACTGTAAAAGAATAATACAGTATGACATTCCACTATATGGAACAAGAATGGCGCGATATGAATGTGGTTTTACCAGTCTCGTCTCCTACGGAAGATGAATATAGTGCGTTGTACTCTCTGTATTTAGAATATATCACACCGCAAAATATTCCACAATTTATACTTGATTACTTTGATTAACAGATTGAGAGATTTATATAAGTACGATTTATTTCTCTTTTCGTGTATACTTTTCTTTTTTATTACTAGAATGTCATCCTCTTCTTTATTGAATAATGTATGTTACGCAGGTGTTGAAGCCATGACGGATATGTCCGGTTCAGGAAAGCAGCAATTCTATAAACAAATGATTGCATCTATCCTCTCTCTTATCATCGCAATTGTCATCGTTGCATTTGTTGGTCAATGGCTTTGGAACTGCACAGTAGTTGAACTATTTACGTTTGTTCGGCCAGTTCGGTCTGCTTGGCAGATTATTGGACTGATGTTGTTGGTTTCTCTTTTCCGTTAAGGACTTTTTAGAAAAAAGCCGAGTTGGTAGAAAAAAGTCCAAATAGCTTTCTATATTATCCTTAGAATAACTCCATAATGTTCCTCCTCATCGGTCTAATCCTTATTCTTGTCGCTATCATCGGTTATATGTTATACGCCTCTTGGCCTGCCCCTTCTACCGGTCAAAGCTGTAACGGACCCCAATGCAATTGCAATCAATGCAATAAACCAAAGCCCCAATGTCACTGCAATTGTCAGAGATGCCGAATGCCGAAACAGCAATGCGGATGCCCCAAGAAGAAAGAGGGGTGCCAATTTTGTTAGATGTATACGCGGATCCCTTTTAGCCAATTCACTGTCAAATAACATATACTAATATAATTATAATATGTTATTGAAATTCATTATACTCTTTATATTGCACCATTCCATCCACTCCCACGACCACTATACATCCCCGAACCCTTAATATTCTCAGGTTCATATGCTCCTACATCCCCATCATTTAGCTTGATAAAATCCGATTTAATGCACTGTGAATGCCCAATGTTATATATATCTTCCCACACTTTCTTAAATACTACATCAATCTCTTTTACGGATGACTCATTCATATTTTGCTCAACGGCGCATAGTGCAATCAGACGATGACCCCGCTCTTTCCATGTTTCAAAGATGATATCTAGATCCCTCACAGGAATGTTTTTACTCATACATAGGCCGGCGAGTTCAGCGACAGAGACACGGTCATGATTGGTATCAAATGCTTGAAAACGTGTAGCATCTACCTGACCCGATGGAGACATAATGTCCTTTTTTAGGCACGCCATTTTGGTAAGAAGGAGTTCTAGCTCTCGGTAGGATTCTGATGCCCCCTTAGAAGTACCAGCTAATACATCTAATATGTGTGCTGCCTGAGGTATATCCCGGAGACAATCAGAGTGTCCCATACCACGCGATGCACCACCATAAAATCCCTCATCCACACGTTGAAATTGCGGAGTATTGTAAAACATACGACTTACGACAAACAGGATGGCCGCCGCAAGAATAATGGCTGCAATTAGTTTAAATGGAACCTGTTCAACTATCTGACCTATAGGGGACGAATCCATTTCTAGATGTCTATTATCTAACATGGATAAAGAGAATGAACGCAAGTGATATTCTAAAGGCCAAACAGGCGAAAGTCTTGTATCAAGCCTATTATAAACCCACCGTTTTCCAGTCAACAACCTACAGCACATTAAACACAGTAAGCTCCATTTTACGCTATCCTGACCCATCAACGAACGTCACTGAAAATAATTATACATCCTGTATAAACACTGCATATACCTACACAACAGAACCATCATATATGACCTATGAAATTGCACAGCAGATCAAGGAGGGAGCATATGGTTGCGGTGGAAAAGTGAAATCACAGATGCAATGGAAAGCAACGAATAATACCATGATTTACAGCTACAGTTCTATCTATTCTTCATTTTCAACTCCCCAGATTTCTACTGTATCAACTGTCAAGATTCAGTCTACTATCATAAAGACAGCCCCTGGTCCTCTCATTCAACCGCTTGTGAATTATTATCAGGCTACGACGTTTTCAGAATGTAATACATGTGATAATATTTATCAGGTGGCGAACGGATGTTGTCCGAACTGCAATCCAAATTTATAAACAACTGCAATCCAAATTTATAAACAACTGCAATCCAAATTTATAAACAACTACAAAGTAAATGACATTTCACCCTAAACTCGCCAGATACAATACCATTCTATGTGATCAGGTTATGCCAATTCCTGTTATTCCAAAAGAAACTCTTACTGCAATTAGCACATTTAGTGTACCTGTCCCCATCAACTCCATCACATTTGACTTTGCAAACATGGCCTCTTTTCCACCTAATCCTCCTATCCCACTTCCACCCACAATTTTACAGTATCCTACACAAACTCAGCAGCCTATTGGTACTATCATGTTTACCCTTCTATCAACACCTCCGACAGGATATATGGTATGTAATGGTCTAACTGTTTTGAGAACGGAGTATTCCGCATTATTTGCAGCAATTGGAATAACATATGGACGTGGGCTAGATGATGGGCTAACCTTTAATGTGCCTAATATATCCAATCAGTACAATCCCGCAATTTTATATATAGTACGCTACGCATAAATGATGTTTTTACTATCAAAAAAATATATATACTAAGTATAAACCAAATGACCATCACCTATACAACAAAC
>Ga0247722_10001272_pt1 | contig 14145 bp, 11 predicted proteins | sample MSEWelMarce3H_FC_FD_189094 | JGI IMG/M metagenome (GOLD analysis project Ga0247722, IMG submission 189094) | Subsurface sediment microbial communities from gas well in West Virginia, United States - MSEEL Well Study Marcellus 3H_FC | ecosystem: Environmental > Terrestrial > Deep subsurface >... | reverse complement strand
TTATTTTGCAGAAGAAAAATGCTCGTTCGACTTTACCAATATGCGACTAACATTCTTAAAAGTAGAGGGATATGATCACCTTCAAACTAACCACCTACCGAAAAGAAAAAGCATATCAAGGAGCATACTTTTTCATCTTAAACAAGGGAAATAACAGTGGAAAGCCACTGTTAACCCCTTGTCCGAATTGTTTCGTTTGTCTATGTGATAATGACCAAGACAAAGAAGAATTGTACTGGTTATTATTTGGTATGTGGCAAGGAAAAGCGATACACCCTCATTTGATTGGTTCCGTTATTCCGTTTATTCGTCTACGAGAATTGTCAGACCTCATCAAAATAGGATTAGAAAAACTAACAATCAATCCGGAAAAGGTCCGAAAGAATATTTCTAAAATCGTTCAAATGGAAAAACACCAAGTCAATATTCAAAAACAACTAGACTTAATCAAACAAATGAAACGAGCGTTAATATTCGAGGTGCTGAAATAGTGCCTCATTTGATAAGTAAACTTACTTGTTTTTATAAGTAGTTGTATATAGTTTAGTGAGATTTGGTTATATTTAATGAGTAATCTCTAATTTATGGCGGTTAGCAAGTTATTAGCTTGTTCTATACAACCACATTTATGAGGATTATAAATAAGTTATCAGCAACCCTAAGACCCGACAGTGCGACCATTAACCGACAGACATAAACCGACCGACAATGCAAATTTCGGCAAAGCCGTTTGGCTATCCCTTCGCAAAATAAAAAGGGCTGCAAAGCCACCCACAAGCCGACCCAATTTGCAGCACATTTTATTTTGCCCAACCGCACTACCACCACCCGACAATTTTCTGCACACCCAACAATATTTCTTCTTATTTTTGACCCCGTGAAAGTCTTTACACTCATATTCAGTTTTTACATTTTGGCTTTGTCCTGTATGCCGTGCAGCGACAAGGACGACTGTAATTATATGAGTGCCGACCAATCAACATTTGCAACTACCGACCATTCAGACCACGACAGCGACACAGAGAATTGCTCACCTTTTTGTATGTGTGCTTGCTGCGGACAATCTTTTAGCAGTCCATTTTCGCATTACAGCTTATCGCTTCACGTTCCTGTTTCATTAGAAAAATTCCCAGTTTACAACGCTTCCTTCGTTTCAGAAGTGTATTTGTCTATTTGGCAACCGCCAAAAATCAGTTAATGAATTTCTGATGTTCCGCTTTCAGCGGAACAAAACAAAACTACTTACGGTGCTAACGCACCGCAAGTAATCGTGTATTCATTCATTAAACTGATTAAAAAAATGTTAGACAAAATAATTGCGTTCAGCATAAAGAACAAATTCATCATCGCATTGATGACACTTGCACTCATTGTTTGGGGAGTGTGGAGTGCAACAAAACTGCCCATAGATGCAGTTCCCGACATTACCAACAACCAAGTGCAAATCATTACGGTTTGCCCAACCCTTGCAGGACAAGAGGTTGAACAATTGGTAACTTATCCCATTGAACAAAGCATTGCTAACCTTCCCGACTTGGAAGAGTTGCGGAGCATTTCCCGTTTCGGACTTTCTGTAATTACCGTTGTGTTTGACGACAAAGTGGACATCTACTTTGCCCGACAACTCATTAATGAAAGGTTAAAGGAAGCGGAAGCTAAAATCCCCAAAGGTGTTGGCACACCCGAATTAGCACCTGTTAGCACAGGTTTAGGCGAAGTGTATCAATACATTATTCACCCAAAAAAGGGAAGCGAAAGCAAATACACCGCTATGGATTTGCGGACAATGCAGGACTGGATTGTAGCCAGACAACTTTACGGAACGGCAGGAATTGCAGAGGTAAACAGTTTTGGCGGACAAATGAAACAATATGAAGTTGCGGTAAATCCCGACCGACTTATTGCAATGGGAATAACCATTCCCGAAATTTTTGTTGCTTTAGAAAAAAACAACGAAAACACTGGTGGGGCATACATTGACAAAAAACCAAATGCTTATTTTATTCGTGGTGTGGGATTGATTGGTTCGTTTGACGACATCAAAAACATTGTGGTAAAAACAAATCCAAACGGCATTCCTATTTTAATAAAAGATGTTGCCGAAGTGCATTTAGGCAGTGCCGTGCGATATGGTGCAATGACCTACAACGGTGAAGTAGATGCAGTAGGCGGTGTAGTAATGATGCTAAAAGGTGCAAATAGTGCCGATGTTGTAAGCCGTATTAAAGATAAAATGTCAACCATTCAAAAATCATTACCAAAAGATGTAGTAATAGAACCCTATTTAGATAGAACTGATTTGGTAAACCGTGCAATTTCAACGGTAGAAAAAAACCTGATTGAAGGAGCTTTAATAGTAATCTTCGTTTTAGTTCTATTTCTTGGAAATCTTCGTGCAGGGTTGATTGTAGCTTCTGCCATTCCTTTATCAATGTTGTTTGCTTTGGGCTTAATGAATGTATTTGGCGTAAGTGCCAACCTAATGAGCTTAGGAGCAATTGATTTTGGTTTAATTGTGGACGGTGCAGTAATTATTGTAGAAGCCACTTTGCACCATTTAGGAATGCGAAAAGCAATTGGCAAACTTTCACAATCAGAAATGGATAATGAAGTTTTTGTTTCCGCATCTAAAATCCGAAGCAGTGCCGCTTTTGGGGAAATAATTATCCTCATTGTTTACATTCCCATTCTTACCTTGGTAGGTATCGAGGGCAAAATGTTTAGCCCAATGGCTCAAACAGTTTCCTTCGCCATTGTTGGAGCATTGATTTTATCACTTACCTACATTCCAATGATGTGTGCAGCGTTCCTTTCTAAAAACGTTTCGCACAAGCAAACATTGAGCGATAGAATGATGAACTTTTTCCAACGCATTTATGCACCACTTTTAGAAAAAGCAATCCGTTTCAAAAAAGTACTTGTAGGTTTAACAGTTGCGGTATTTACAGTTTCCATTTTCCTATTTTCAAAAATGGGTGGCGAGTTTATCCCAACTTTACAAGAAGGCGATTTTGCCTTTCATTGCATATTACCGCAAGGCACATCACTTTCACAAAGTTTAGAAACCAGTATGCAAGCATCAAGGCTAATCAAAGAATTTGACGAGGTAAAAATGGTAGTTGGCAAAACAGGTGCTGCCGAAGTTCCCACCGACCCAATGCCACCCGAAGCAACGGATATGATGATAATTTTGAAACCACAAAGCGAATGGAAACGTGATGTTTCTTATGATGAATTGGCAGAAGAGTTTGAAGAAAGATTAAACACAATCCCTGGGGTATTCTTTGAAAAGAACCAACCCATACAAATGCGGTTCAACGAACTTATGACAGGTATTCGCCAAGACGTTGCAGTAAAAATATTTGGTGAAAATATGGACACACTTTTAAACTATGCCAATAAAGTAAATGCCGTTGTGCAAAGTGTGGACGGTGCAACAGAACCAAGTGTTGAACGTGTTGCAGGACTTCCGCAAATCGTGATCAAATACAATCGTTCTCAAATTGCCAATTACGGGTTGAATATTGAGGACATCAACCACATTGTTTCTACTTCTTTTGCTGGAGGAAGTGCAGGAGTTGTGTATGAAAATGAACGCAAATTTGAATTAGTAGTTCGTCTTGACAGCACACACCGCAACAACATTGACGATGTGAGCCATTTGTATATCCCAACTACCAACGGAACGCAAATTCCATTATCCCAAGTTGCAGAAATCAAAATGGAATTGGGGCCTGCACAAATTAGCCGTGAAGATGGCAAACGTAGAATAGTGGTGGGCTTCAACATCAAAGGCAGAGATGTAGAAAGTGTAGTTACCGACATACAAAAAGAACTGAATGAAAAAGTAAAATTACCGGAAGGTTATTATTACACCTATGGAGGAACATTTGAAAACCTACAAGCAGCATCCAAGCGACTAATGATTGCTTTGCCAGTAGCTTTAGCACTCATTTTTATGTTGCTCTATTTCACATTCAGTTCAGTAAAACAGGCAGCTCTAATTTATACCGCCATTCCAATGAGTGCAATTGGTGGTGTATTCGCTTTGCTCATTCGTGATATGCCTTTCAGCATTTCGGCAGGTATTGGCTTTATTGCATTGTTCGGTGTAGCAGTCTTAAATGGAATAGTGCTGATTGGAACTTTCAACCAGTTGGAAAAAGATGGAATGACAGACATAATCCAACGCATAAAAGAAGGAACTAAAATCCGTTTGCGACCTGTGTTAATGACTGCCACCGTTGCATCATTGGGATTTTTACCAATGGCACTTTCACACGGTGCAGGAGCAGAAGTGCAAAAACCATTGGCAACCGTTGTAATAGGCGGTTTGCTTACAGCAACTTTCTTAACTCTATTTGTTTTGCCTTTGTTGTATGTTCTATTTTCATCTAAAAGAAAAATCAATATTTCAACGGCAAGCATTTTAGTTTTTGCTTTGCTTTCTTTTAATGCTGCCAATGCACAATCGCCAACAACAAAGAGCATTTCTGTTGATGATGCAATAACCACAGCATTGAAAAATAATTTGGAATTACAATCGCAACAACTAAATGTACAATCTTCTACCATCTTGAAAAAATCAGTGTTTGAATTACCCAAAACAAATGTCAATTTCCAGTTTGGGCAATACAACAGCATTAATCAGGACAAGGCTTTTCAGGTTTCGCAAAGTATTCCATTCCCTACTTACTATTCCGCAAAATCAAGTTTGTATAAAGCAGAATTGCAAGGTAGCCAATTGCAACAGCAAGCCACAGTCAACAAAATAAAAGCACAGGTTCAATATTGGTTTTATCAGTTGCAGTATTTGCAAACAACTAAAAAGCAACTGCAAGACTTAGATAGTTTGTATAATGATTTTGTGAGTGCAGCAGCATTGCGATACAAAACAGGTGAAACAAATTTGTTGGAGAAAACCACAGCCGAAACCAAGCGGGGACAACTTTCACAGTTGCTCAAACAAAACGAAACAGATTTTGCAACGGCTTACAATTCGCTTAAAACACTAATGAATACAAGCGAAGATTTTACAATAACCGTAAATGAAAATTGGCAACCGCTTGTTTTAAGCAGTTCGTTTGACACAACCCTAATTGCAAATAATCCATCGCTTAAAGTATTGTATCAGCAAGCAGTAATTGCAGAACAAAACAAAAAGTTAGAAACGGCTTCTACATTGCCCGATTTTAATGTGGGTTATTTCAACCAGTCGTTAATCGGAGTGCAAAACATCAATGGAGCAGATGTAAATTTTGACGGTAGCAAACGTTTTCAGGGTTTTAATGTAGGTATCAGTATTCCTATTACATTTTTTAGCAACACTTCCAAAATAAAATCGCTTGACTATAAACAACAAGCATTGCAAAAAGAAGCTGACAACGGAAAACTGATTTTACAAAACCAGTTGCAAAATGCCTTTCAGCAATACAACCAGAATTTGTCGCAATACAATTATTACAAATCAACCGCTTTGCCCAATGCCGATATAATTATCAGCACCGCAAAAGTGGGTTTCAAAAGTGGCGACATCGGTTACATTGAATACTTACAAGCCTTGCAAACCGCCACCGATGTGCAGTTAAGTTATCTGCAATCAGTTAATCAAATCAATCAATCCATTGTCAACATCAATTTCTTAATCAATAAATAAAATTTCGCAAAAATGAAAAATATAATCTTCATAGCAGCCCTTGCAACATCCATCGTATTTGTATCCTGCAACAGCAATAAAACCGAAACTCACGGTGAAGAAACAGAGCATCACGATGAACACGAAAACAACAACACGGCAATGCTTACAGCCGAGCAAATGAAATCTATAAAAATAGAATTAGGCAGCATTGAGAAAAAGCAACTCACCGCCTCACTTAAAGCCAACGGAATTTTAAAAGTACCAAATCAAAACAGAGCAAATGCCACAGCATCATTGGGCGGTGTAATAAAATCTATTTTGGTTCAAACAGGAAATTCGGTTAGTAAAGGACAAACCATTGCCACCATTTCAAACAATTCTTTTATCACAATGCAAGAGGAATATTTAAGTGTTTCTTCAAAAACAGAATTGGCACAATTGGAATTTGCCCGACAAAAAGAATTGCAACAAGGCAACGCAGGAGCATTGAAAAATTTGCAGTCAGCCGATACTGAACTTAAAACATTGAAGGCAAGAAAAGCGAGTTTGCAAAAGCAGTTAGAACTTATTGGTATCAACACCGCTTCACTCACAAGCGAAAATATCCAATCAGTTGTAAATATTTCAAGCCCCATAAACGGCACAATAAGCAATGTAATGGTAAACATCGGCAGCTATGTAGATGCAAACAATCCCATTGCCGAAATAGTGGACAACAGCCAACTACATTTGGATTTGTATGTGTATGAAAAGGATTTACAAAAACTAAAAGTCGGGCAAACCATACATTTTACACTTACCAATAATCCTGGAAAAGAATACGATGCAGATGTTTACGCCATAAGCAACACCTTTGAACAAAACACCAAAGCCATTTCAGTTCACGCAATGGTAAAAGGAAACAAGCAAGGATTGATTGACGGAATGAGCATAACCGCATTGGTAAGTTTAGAAAATGCCACCGTTGATGCCGTGCCTACCAATGCCATTGTAAACCACGAAGGGCAGAACTATATTTTTATTGTTACCGATGCTCATAGCGAAGAAGAACACCACAGCGAAACTGAAACAGCCGAACACAAACACGATGAAAGCGGACATCAGCATAGCGAAAAAGAAGAACCTGAACACAAAGAAGAAGGAACAACTTTTGAAAAAATCCCAGTTCGCAAAGGCACAACCGATGTAGGTTATAGCGAAATTACTTTGCTCAAAGAAATTCCTGCCAATAGCAAGGTAGTTGTAAATGGAGCATTTTTTATTTTAGCTAAAATGAACAACAAAGGCGAGGCACACGCACATTAAAATTTAAAACAATGAAATTCAACACATCAATGCCAATAGCACTAAAACCATACTTTCAAAAGGAACTAACCGAAGCTGAAAACACCTTTACCAAAAGGCATTTTCAGCAAAGTTGGCGACACTTAGAACGGGCACACATACTTGGACAGCCCTATCCAATTGCACATTCTTTTGTGCATTGGAAAATGTTAGAGTTCGGCATCAAAACCAAAAATACAAAAGAAATTATCGGACAAATTCCCCGCCTATTAGTAGGTGGCGTAAAATCCTTTGTCGGGAACATTCCACTTGGAAATACAGGCGGAGCTAATGTTCCGCCACTGCAACCAATGGAAATACCCGAAGATTTATTAATCATTATTCAAACACATTCAAACAATGAAATTACCAATTAAAGACAAAAAATTTCTCTTTCTTCTTTTCGCAATTACGATAGTTATTTCGTTAGAAGTTTTATCCATAATAGGCATTCATATTCCTATGCCTTATGCACCTTTTGTATTCGCCATTTTCATTATAGGCATTGGTTATAATGTTTTGTGGAACGGAGTAAAAGCAATCTTCAAACTCCAATTCAGCAGCATCAATTTACTAATGACCATTGCAGTTATAGGAGCATTTTATTTGGGTGAATATCCCGAAGCAGCAGTTGTAATAGTGCTATATGTTTTAGGTGAACGCTTAGAAGATATTGGAATAGAAAATTCAAAATCTGCATTAGATGAATTAGTAAGCAAAGCACCAAAGACCGCTTTTGTAAAAACAGAAAACACAAATGTGGCTATTGATAAAATTGCAGTCGGCACAATCATTCAAGTCAAAGCAGGTGAAATGATACCGTTGGACGGCAAAATTATTTCAGGCGAAACAATGGTTGATGAAGCAGCCATCACAGGCGAACCAATTGCAAAAGACAAACACATTGGCGACAATCTTTTTGCAGGAACACTAAACAAAAATGGTTTTATAGAAATGGAAACAACAAAACTTTCTGTTGATACAACTTTCTCAAAAATCATTCGCCTCACCTTTGAAGCACAGGGCAATAAAAGCGAAACACAAAAATTCATTCAGAAATTTTCAAAGTATTACACACCTTCCATTATTGCAATGGCAATTTTAGTTTTCGTAATTCCTGTTTTCGTTTTGCAATTAGACCTCAATCATTGGTTGCAACAGGCAATTACACTTTTGGTTATCGCTTGTCCTTGTGCATTGGTTATATCTACACCAGTTGCAATCTATGCAGCCATCGGAAACGCATCAGCAAAAGGAGCATTGGTAAAAGGTGGAAAATACATTGAAGCATTGGCAAGTATCAAAGCAATTGCATTAGATAAAACACGAACAATCACTTTTGGCAATCCGATTGTTTCAGATATTTTTCCGTTGAACGGAACAAGCCGAGAAGAACTTTTGGCTTGCACCGCAGGAGCAGAAATTTTCAGCGAACACCCATTGGCACAAGCAATAGTAGATGCAAGCAAAAAAGAAGGATTTGAACCACACAAAGCCGAAGCATTTAAAAGCATAATGGGAAAAGGGGCAACAGCAAAATGTTTGGTGTGTGAGGACGAAACAATTTATGTTGGTAAATTGGAATTTATCAAAGAACATCAACCAACAGACAACGAAGCCGAAAAAATTGTAGAGCAACTTTCATCACAAGGAAAAACAAGTGTAGTAGTAAGTTTTGGTGATGGTGTGGCAGGTATTATAGGTTTAATGGACGAAATAAAACCCGACAGTGCAGCAGCATTAAAAGAAATAGAAGTAATGAACATAGAACCCGTTATGCTTACAGGCGACAGCGAAAAAGCAGCAAACTATGTAGCCGAGCAAGTAGGCATCAAAAAAATATTCGGCAATATGTTACCCGAAAACAAAGCCGACAAAATCAAAGAACTTTTACAGGAGTATAAATTCGTAGCAATGGTAGGCGATGGCATAAACGATGCACCAGCTTTAGCACAATCCACCGTAGGCATAGCAATGGGAGCAGCAGGTAGCGACACAGCAATAGAAACCGCAAATATTGCATTGATGAACGACAAACTTTCACTCATACCGTTTTTAATTCGGTTAAGTCAAAAAACATTACGCAGAATAAAATTCAACACCATCGGAGCAATAGCAGTAAAAATTATCTTTATCACATTGGCTTTCGTAGGTTACAGCAATTTAGTTTTTGCTATTGCCGCAGACGTGGGAGTGACATTAATCGTAATTTTGACAAGTTTGAATTTGATGAAGTTTGAAAATAAAATTGCAATTGCACAATGAAACCAACAATCTTGACGACACAGCATACAAAGCTAACGCATTTGCACTCACATTTGCTTTTGCCATCACACACAGGCAAACGCAGCAAAAGCAAAAGAGAGTGCAAGCAACCGCACCCGTTCACCGCAGACCAGACCGTAAATAACGTGGACAATTCAGTGTATATTCAACAACGAAAACACTTCGGACAGACAGAAGGGCAGCTGATAACAACTAACCTTTCGTCGTGTCTGAAAGACAAGCGATGAAAGGGCTGTTGAACGAAACCTATTCTATGGACTTTTCGAAAATTGATTTTTGATTATTTGAGCCAAGTTTGACCGACTTGGCTTTTTGTTTGCTTGTAACCTTTAAAAAACAAGTCTTTTTGTGATAAATAGCTACAAAGGGTCCCCTACCCATAAAACTACTGTTTACAGGAAAACGCATTATTGGCCCCGCCGAAAACCAAAGCACTTGGTGGTCCTCGTTTTGCAAAAACTTCGATGGTGATTAATGTTCCTTTCTTACAACAGGGACATTTCCGGTGAAGTGTTTGCTTTTCATTTGGGCGGATTTCTACCAATAGTTTCTTTTGTAACTCCTTTAATTTCTTTCGTTTCCAAGTGCTACTTAAAAATCCCATGTGGCGGATTTTCACAAAACGACGAGGTAAAATATGGAGCGAAAATCGACGAATAAATTCACGATTACTCAAGGTCATTGTTCGTTTTTTACCCGCTGCTTTGTAATCTTTATAGGAGAAGGTAACATTCTCTTTGTCAACGGATAGTAAACGACTATTACTGATTGCTATTTTATGTGTATAGCGTCCTAAATATTCTGTGACCGAATGCATATTTCCAAAAGGTTTCTTGGCATATACCACCCATGATTTGGAGAATAATTGTTCGCTCAACGATTTGTCTACTTCTAGTTTAGAGCGTAATTCTTTCATATATTTCGCTCTAAAAACCTTACTCATTGCTTTTACCGAAAATAAAAACGCACCATCTTTTCTGATGTTCTTCCAAACACCATTTTTAGTCACGCCACCGCCTGGAACAATGCAATGGATGTGGGGATGTAAACTCAAGGTTTGTCCCCAGGTATGAAGGATGGAAATCATTCCCATCGTTACACCCTGCTGTTTTGCAAAAGATTGTAGTGTATCCCAAGCACTGGAAAACAAGCTATCATAAACCACTTGTGGTTGGTACATAGCAAGTCCATTCAGTTCACTTGGAAGTGTGAACACCACATGAAAATAAGGCACAGGCAACAACTCTTCGCTACGTTTCAATATCCAAGCTTCTCGTTTATGTCCTTGACATTTTGGACAATGACGATTTCTACAGGAGTTGTAACTAATTTGCACTACTCCACAACGATCACACGCATCGATATGCCCACCTAAAGCGGAAGTACGACACCTTCGGATAGCTGATAGGGTTCGTAATTGCCAGGTATTTAGTTGGAGATGTTCAACTTCGTCACCTAGATAATCAAGAATATGTGCAACCTCATTTCGACTTCGCTCAATGCAGGCTACCTCATATTGACTACGCTCAATGCAAGCTATTTCATTTCGACTTCGTTCTAAATTTGCTATCTCGGTTTGCACGTCTCAAACAAGGTATCCAAGGGACTAAACAACTTTCTGCGTTCATTTTGAGCGACATGTAGGTAAATCATTGTCGTCTCTATGTTTTCGTGACCCAAGAGTTCTTTGACGGAAAGAATATCTAATCCATCTTCAATCAAATGGGTAGCGTACGTATGTCGGAGTGTATGCACGCATACGGATTTAACAATACCAGCACGTTTTGCAGCTTCTTTGACCGCCCATTGTACTCCTTTTTGAGAATAGCGACTATCAAAGACACCTCCAACTTGTTTACCATTGAAAGTACCCCCAAACAAATACTCTGTTGGTTTTTCTGCTTCAATATATGCTTTTAGTCCTCGAACAAGATGCGACGAAAGTGGTACATATCTATCTTTTTTACCTTTACCCTGAACAACTTTAAGTTGTAATCGATCAAAATCTAAATCTCCTAAACGTAAACTTCGCACTTCCAAACAGCGTAATCCACAGCCATACAATAAACCAATGAGGATTTTATGTTTTAGTAAAGAGCAGTTTGTAAGCATTTTCCAGACTTCTTCTTTGCTTAATACAACAGGAAGTGTTTTAGCTTCCTTTATTTCTGGAAGATGTAAAAAAGAATAAGGTAAACCTTCCGATTTTAGTAAAAAACGCAAACCATACACCGTATGTTTGAAATATGTTTGAGAGGGTGTTTTACTTCGTTGTTGTAACAAATACAAGTATTCATGTACTTGTTCTTTGTCAAGTAACGTTGGAACTTTACCAAAATGCAAGGCCATTGCCGCAATGTGTCTTGAATAACACTCATACGTTTTTTTACTTCGACCCAATACTGAAATTGAACGCTCAAAGCGATGTATTAACGCTTCAAAATCTGGAATTTCTGTAACTGCACGATGTAGTAATTTTTCTACTCGTAATTCTGTCTCTGACTTTTTTTTGACATAATCCTAATTTTTAGTTTCTTTGCTAAAAATAGGAAATGTACGTAAAGGCTACCGAAGGTTTAGTTCAACAGCGGTTTGGCAAAAGTGGCGGTTCAGTGCTTCGTATGACAGTTTTTCGTAAATTTGAAGTGTGTGCTTCGTATGAAAGTTCAGTGGTAAAATCGCCACCTTCGCCAAGCCGCAAACCGTTAATTTAATTTCAAACCCTCACCTCAATCACCTCATCCAACCTAGTAGTATACCTCTTTGATAACTTCTCCTGTTTCATTTTCCAAACTCGCTTCTGATCTTGCGAAGCCAATTTGATTTTTTGTTGACCGAACGATTGATTGATTCTATCTACGACTTGCATAAGAGGAGAATGTTTTGGATTACTATTTTCAAAAAGTGAAAGTTGAATTTCGCTATCAGGAGTAAAATCTAGAATGATAACACCTGCTTTTTTATATTGCAGCCCTGGAACAAAAATTTGTTCTAGGGCTTGCAAAGCAAATTGAGCAATTTCAATACTTGAACTTGTAGGATAAGGAAATTTAATCACCGTACTATTCGAATATTGTTGTAATTCTTGGCGATGGGAATTCGTTCGAATAAACACACACAAAGCATTACACGACGAATGTTGCCTGCGTAATTTTTCAGCACAGGAAACCGAAAAAGTTACAATTCGCTCACGAATATCTTCCAATTTCGTTAGATTTCGTTCGAATGAACGAGTAGTAGCGATATTCTTTTTGGGTTTGATGTCTTCTAAATCGAGCGTAGGCAAACCCAATAAATCCATTTTCAATCGCAAACCAACAACAGACATATTTCTGCGAACCCAAGCGTCATCCAATTGTGTAAAATCATAGGCTTTTTTAACTCCTACATAGCGTAATTTCTTTGCGTGTTGCCGACCAACTCCCCAAACATCTTCGATATCCAACCACTTCAAAGCCTTAATGCGTTTTTCTTCATCATCAATCACAAAACAAGTATTAGTCCTGTCTGGATATTTCTTCGCAATTCGATTCGCAATTTTAGCCAATGCTTTTGTAGGTGCAACCCCAACACTCACTGGAATACCAGTCCAAGCCTTCACTTTTTGTGACATATCAACCCCATACGAGTGTAAATCGAAATGCTCAAATCCTACCAATTTCAAAAACGCTTCATCAATACTATAAATCTCACATTCTGGACTATATTCTTGTAAGATATTCATAACTCGGTTACTCATATCTCCATAAAGGGCAAAGTTTGCAGAGAATACGTGTACATTGTGTTTCATAAACAAATCGCGATACTCAAAAGCAACTGCACCCATTGGAATACCCAAAGCTTTCGCTTCATTACTTCGTGCAATAGCACACCCATCGTTATTAGATAGCACCACAATTGGCTTCCCATTCAACGACGGATTAAAAGCACGTTCACACGAAGCATAAAAATTGTTACAATCAATCAGAGCAAACATTTCGCATTGATTTTATGACATACGTTACAATACCCCAAACTAGAAAATCATTGTGTTCCTGAACTTCCATCGGTTCATAATCCTTGTTAGCAGGAACAAGCCAACATTTTGAATTTTCGATTACGATTCGTTTTATAGTAAATTCCCCATCCAAGTAGCAAACTGCTATATGATCATTCGCTGGCTTGATACTTTTATCAATAACCAATAAATCTCCGTCTGCAATCCCAATATCCTTCATCGACTTTCCTTTTACACGTCCAAAAAAAGTTGCATCACGATTTTTGATAACGTGTTTATTCAAGTCAATAGTTAAATCAATAAAATCCATCGCAGGAGAAGGAAACCCAGCACTAATATTTTCCGAAACAACAGGTAAAGCGAGTTTCGTTTCCGTTGAAACCGAAATAAACTCAATAAAAGGAATAGGTGTACTAATTTGCGTTGACATACTTCATTTTATTTAACGATGTATAACTCATCTTGTCAAATGTATGCAAACAAGATTAGATTTTAAAATATATTTTGATTAATAATTAATCTAAATACATACAAACATCAATATATCAATATTTTGATTTGTTGGTTTGTTGATAAAATTTAGTTTTTTACGATTAAATAATAATCAATTTGAATTCAAATTAATTATATTTGGTATGTTTTATGGGTATATAAAAGTGTTTTTGTGTGTGAATTAGTAGGTTTTGAATGGGATTGATTAAATTTGGTTGTGTATTAAATTATTTATAGAAATTAATTTTTCTTATTTAAAAAATCTATTAATATCTTATGTCTAAAAAAAAAAAAACGAAAAGTTTAATTCTAATAGTTTTATTTTTAACAATTTGGAATAATTCGTACTCTCAAATATCATATAATGATATACGAGTTAATACTTCTGGTTTATCTAATTTATATGCTT
>Ga0247722_10001270_pt1 | contig 14158 bp, 20 predicted proteins | sample MSEWelMarce3H_FC_FD_189094 | JGI IMG/M metagenome (GOLD analysis project Ga0247722, IMG submission 189094) | Subsurface sediment microbial communities from gas well in West Virginia, United States - MSEEL Well Study Marcellus 3H_FC | ecosystem: Environmental > Terrestrial > Deep subsurface >... | reverse complement strand
CAGTAAAAACCCTCGCCAAATGATTAAGTTGATGTGAAGATAAAGTAATATTTTTATTATCAAAAATGAGAGACCCATGAAGAATAGTAGGATGTTTAGCTTCTAAAAAAGTGATATCAATATCATCAATAATGCCATCTCTTAAAACCCCATTCCAAAGAGAGATATAAAAAATAGATTTAGCGGGACTAAAAGAAACAAAAGAATGATTCAATCGAATAGAATCAAGATAGTTCATTAAAAATATATAGGATAAAGATTTTAAGTTTATTCGTAAGAGATAGGTAAATCAGGAGCACTAAAATGATCGCGACGCCATTCGAGCTGGATGATGCTGTTGTCTCTAACATCAAGATAACAATCGGCGGCGAAAGCTTTGAGACCTTCAATGATAAGAGTAGGATTGTGAAAGTCATCCTTGAAACGATTTCTAAAGTCCATATATTCATCTTTTTGTTGCATATTCATAGCCCTAAATTCCCGTCGCATACGTCGCCGTGTCTCCTTGATTTCGTGGCAAACGGCTTTGGTGTTGGTGTAGTGATCGAGGTAAACGCTAGGTGGAAAGTCACGTACACGAGGTTCCCAAAAGCGAGCGATGTGGGCGATAGTATCTTTTTCCTGGGAGAAGGTGAGGTCGAACATATGGTGGATAGACATGATTTCTACAATAAGAATATAAATAATCGTCGGTTCAATTTTTATCTATGAAAGGGACAAAGTTCAGAAACCTTAAGTAAGAAAATGCGGCAAATGACAGAAGCCTGATGTTCAGTAATAGGTTCACACCATCCATCACGATCAATAGGAGTATAGTGAATAACATAATTTAATTGTCCACCATAAGAATCAATGTATTGCACTTTGAAAGGAATAGAGAACAAATGTTTTTCAGTTCCATCAACATTCAAAACAAAGAAATCGCCGCGTTGATGAGAGAAGTAGAGAGAAGGTACAAACTCGACAGGTAGACATTCAGCTTCCATAAGTGTTTGAACATAAGAAGCCTCAAGAAGAGAAAGAGTATAAGGAGTATTCCCATCCAACATGAAATAGGATTTGCCTGCATCATCTTCTTCAATATCTAACCCATAAAGAGAGAAGTTACTAAATCCAGGAGGATTGCCATCTAAGAAAGTATATTTAAGTAAGCCGCGAACAGTCCGAATAGAATCAGAAACAATAATAATATCATCACCACGTCGATAAGCCCCATCATGTTGTCGAATTTTATTTCTAATATCAAGAAGAGAATCAATGGTAACATTATCAAAGAGAGAACAGAGAGAAGAGATCTGAGCCGAAGGCGATTGGTCCATAATTAGAATAAGAATATAGAATAATATAGGTATCAATTTTCCTAACTCATTTCTGGATTTTCCGACTCATTTCTAGGCTGGATATAAGTGTATAGTGATTTAAAATATAAAAATAGAAGTAATGAGTAAAAATAGAAGAAATGCAGGATTGCAGTATGAAATTAAATGGTTGAAAAATATGCAAAAATCGTTAATGTTAAGGTCCTGTGTCTCTAAATAATTTTGAATTAAGAAAAATAAAAAAATAGAAAAATAGAATCCTATAAAATTAATTCAAATGAAAATATGCAAAAACAGTTAAATAATGTCTCCGTTCTCTAAATATTTTTGAATTAAAATTTTTAGAGAGAAAGAAAAAAGAATAAAAAAGTGGGTCGGCCAGACCCTTTTACTTTTTTATGGATCGTACTCGTCGTCCGATTCGATGTCGGTCTCGTCGGTGATGTCGGTGATCTCGTTATTGTAGTTGATGTTGATATTGATGTTGTTGATGTATTCAATCATCTGATTCTGTGTCTCAGGAATATAAGTCTCCGGAAGCCAATCGACGGTGAGATTCTCGTCAAGAATCATGGTGCCAACGAGAAGGTCTTGGAAGAAGATACCCCGCCGACCCTCGATGCCGATGTCTCTGCAGTTATAGCCGACGCCAGCACACCGCCAATAGTAAGAGCCGTCGTTGTTTTGCATCCATACCATGCATTCATTGCCGTCGTCGTCGAAGTAGAGCGAGAAAAGGTTGCCGTTTACGTCAGGATACCAATGCCACCCGTTTGGAGCGATAACAGGTGCAACAGGTTCAGCCACAGGAGTTGCAGGAGCGTCCCAATCATCATAAATGTCGTCGAGGTTGTCGTTGATGTTGTTGAGGTTGTTGAGGTTGTCGTTGTTGTTAAGGTTTTGAAGCTCAGTCATGTTTGAAGTCGTCAGGATATATCAGTTTCTCTTAGTTTCAGACGGTTCAATTTTAAAGAGAGCAGGACGAGAAGGGAAGCGGCCGCTAATGCACCAAACATAAACCTGTTCGAAGTCCGGCCCGAATGAGATGATCTTGTTAGTGTGGTCGATTGTATATATGTGTTTGACACGGTTACGAAGCATTGACTCAGGTGTGGGGTGTTTTTCCCAGGCCTCAGTATTACCATCCTTTTCAACCATAATATAATGTTTGTTCTCAACGCGATTGCCGTGAACGAAAAGGGCCCCATCATAACCGGAGATATCGTAGTAGGACATAATGACTGTTTTGGTCTAATGTAAAAACGAAGAGTTCAATTTTATAAGCATTGAAATAAAAAGTGGCCCCGCCTGGCCTTTCCTTTTTATTTACCATGGCTCATTGTCGAGAGGCATGATGCCGGCGTCCGCGTTTGATTTGTATGTCCAAGTGCCGTTGTAGGTTGCCTTAATATGACCGAATTCCTCGATGCTGTAGAGTGACATGTTGCACATGGCCGCAAGAGAACCGAGCGAGTCGCCGTGCGAGATGACCGTAACTTCGGACACCTTTCGCTGAAGACACCAATCGCCAATACGAGTTAGAGTGCCCCGGTATCGTGCATCAGCCGTGCCTCCAAGACCGCGTGTTTCTTCGCGAATGACGGGCGGATCAAGACGAATAAAGTGCTGAGTAAGCTTTCGAACTTCTTCGTCGTCGAGGACGTCGAATTCTTCGACAGGGCGTTTCAATACCTTTGGATGCCTAACCTCGCCGAGCTCCCCGTCGATGATGATGATGCCGCCATTACGCTTTTGAACCTCGACCGCAGTTTGGATGCAACGCCACAAGTCAGAACACCAGATGTATTGAGTTGGTGCGGCCCCTTTTTCGTGAATCCGCTCGATACCTGCTGGGGAGAGAGGTGTGTCGTGAATGCGAGTTACTGTAGCTTGTACCGCTGGGTCAGCGTCGCCGTCAGCACGAAGAGAATGCCGATGAAGATTGACGTCAACCGAAGGAGCCGAAGGAGCCGAAGCCGAAGGAGAAGTGGAAGCGGAAACGGAGGTCATAGTTCGCTGCATTTTTACTATAAATGATCAAATTAAAAAGGGTTCAATTTTATGAAGTATTGTCTTAAAGTAATATAATGAAGTATTTAGGAGGAAAACAAAGAATAGGCAAACACATTGCAGCGTATTTACATAAATTCATAGAAGCGAACGGTCTAAAGGAGGTAAAATACTTGGAACCATTTTGTGGATCATTGGGGGTATTAAAGCATATGACGGACCATGATGTAGTAGCGAATGATTATCATAGTGATTTAATAGAAATGTGGAAAAGGGTACAGAAGGGCGAATTAGTATATCCAGAAAGTGTGAGTGAAGACGAATATAATGAAGCAAAAGAAATCAAAAGTCCATCCGCTCTAAAAGCATTCATAGGGTTTGGAATGAGTTTTGGTGGTCGGTATTTCGGTGCATATGCTCATAAATATCTAGGAAATAAGAAGGAAGATTTCTGCAAAGAGATGCGAAACAGTTTAGAGAGAATACGTCCTAAAATAAAGAATGTGAAGTTCATGAACAAGGATTATCGTGATTTAAATCCAGAGGGATGCTTTATCTATTGTGATCCGCCTTATAGAGAGACAAAGTATCCAATCAAATATCGTAGAGGAATCAAGGATTATGATGTGTTTGATAGTGAAGAGTTCTGGAATGTAATAAGAAAATGGTCTAAAAAGAATACGGTCATTGTCTCAGAGACAACCGCCCCGTCAGACTTCAAAGAGATCTGGACATCAGACCAAGTAAGATCGGCATCACGCAGCAAGAATACGCCCAAGACAAATGCAGTAGAGAAGCTGTTTATAATCCGAGACACTTAGCTAGTAAATGCTTGGTATGGGTACCGCAGCAGTTTGGGCATTCATACTCGCCATTCTCGGCCTTGACCAGTTCGATATCAGCGTGCGTGAGGTTATGGCCAGACAGGGCGTATTTGGAACGAGTTACAAAGTCACAGGTGTTGCATGCGAACGATGGGGCGGTGTGATTGAACTTGACGTGGCTGTCTCTGTGAGTAGAGTATGTGAAGAGTTGGGGGCAATATGAGCACTTGTGTTTGAATGCAGTCTTGTGTTTGTCCGCCATGAAGTCGAGGGGATGTGTGTCTTTCATGTGCATAGAGATGGTGTTAGGCTTACCGGTTTTGTCGCAGTACTTACACTTGCGGATGCAGTTGGGGTTGCAGATGAGGAACGTCTTCTTTAGCCATCCACCTCCAGGCTTGTGAAGGCTGTACTCGTGTGACACAAAGGTCGACCCCTCCTGTTTGCATGTGTAGCATCGCATTTTGATTTTCCAGCTTGTTTAAAACTGAAAAATCAAAAAAAAAAGATTTCAATTTTCAAATAAAAAGTGGCCCGAAGGCCTTGCTTTTTATTCTTTGTATTCCAGCCGCTTCCACCCGTCGTCGCTTCCACCCGTCGTCGCTCCACCCGTCGTCGCTCCACCCGTCGCCCCTTACATCGCCTTAAGGGCCGCCTCGTCGCCGAAGATGAACGCGTCGTGCTCCCGTGACTCCCAGTCCGCCAGTGCCTCCTCCTGCATCTCGAGCCGCTGCCGCTTGCCGTACTCCGTCTCCTCCATAAGTGCCTCCCGCTCCCGCTTTTCGATGTCCTTCATCGCGAGATACTTCTCGACCGTCATACCCGCTGCCTTCGCCCGCTCCAGATGCTCCTGCGTCTTTGCGTCGTTTTCCGCGAATGACACGCATCGATCCTTGACGCCCTGCAGAGTTGCCCGCTCCGCCTTGCGTCGCTCAGCCGAGTTCTTAGGCTTCTCCTTGATCTCGCCAGGCTCCAGCTTTGGCTCGATGACGCCCTCGAACACGACCGAGTCGACCATCTTGGAGAACGCCGCAGTCTTGGAGAAGGCGATGACGTCAGCCCGCTCCTTGGCCGTTGCAGTCTCCGACGTCGTTACCTCGCGAGGGAGAATGCGAGGAGTGGTCTTGACTTGCTCGGCCTGAGGCTTGTCCTTGTTGATCCGAACCTGCCAGTAGTAGCCTTTACCCCGCTTGGTCTCGTAGATGATGCGTGCCGACCCGTACTGCTCGATCTCGTCGACGAACCGCCAGACACGGCTGTGGCGAGCTGGCTCGAGCGTGATCCAGAAGAGCTTGAACGGCTTGCCGGTGACGCGATCCTTTCGCTCAAGCTCCTCGATCTGGGTGACCTCGTTGTCGAAGACCGTGTCGAAGACGTCCTTGACCGTTGCAGTAGTGACGTGGCCGAGCGTGTAGGAGATGAAGAGCTTGACGTGGGTGACAGGAGCCGAAGGAGCAGAGCCAGAAACGTAGAAGTTGGACATTGTTGAGAGCTTTGAGTGAGAACTTAGACTTTCGTCTGATGCAGGTTTCTTAGAATAAAAAAAACGGTTCAATTTTTGTATTCGCTAAGATATAACCGGTTTTAGAACTTGGCACGACAAGTGGTGTTAGTGATGTTGTAGACCTTAATGCCATGTCGTGCGTAGACGTCGGGGTTGATCTCGATTCGCTTGAGGATCCAGACGTAAGTTTTTGAGTCTTTCACGATAACTTCGTGCACCACATTCGCTTGGTAAATCGAGTTGAAGACGTTGGCCGCCGCCTCAGGAGTGAACTCTGTGGCACAGATGAACAACATCGGATGAGGCTGTCAAATGCTTAAGGAATGGTTCAATTTTCAAATAAAAAGGCACCGCCGCCTTGCCGCTCCAAGCTCCACCCGTCGTCGCTCCACCCGTCGTCGCTCCGTCGCCTAGTTGTCCATCGCGTTCCCATCCGCCCGCACCAGCTGTGGCATCGGGTAGAAGACGAAGGGCGGCCGCACGTCGATCTCCATCGGTGTTAGATGGATCGGTTCGTCCAATACCGCCGCCTTCCGCTTGTACCTCGTGTCGATGTCCATAGCCGTCGGTCCCTCGATCTCGATCCTAGCACGTTTGTTGGGCCGTTCGTAGTTCATTGTCTTCTCACTATGCAGTTCATTACAGCGGTCAGTTTGGTTCAATTTTTTCAGAATAAAAAGTGGCCCGCCTGGCCTTGCTTTTTATTTATACCTTTTGCCGAGAGCAGTGATCGCCGTGACGTTTGCCGCTAGATAACCTGCAGAGAGCACAACAGTGGGCCATGTCTTCGGCGGTGAAGTGAGGAGGCGGGTTAGGATGGATCTGGAACTTCTTGCAGCCGACGCAGCACGGCCGAGTTGTGTTTACCTTAGCGATTGGAGTCGAGCGAGTAGGAGCCGCAGGAGGTGCCGCAGGTGCAGGCCGAGTGAAGGGGAGCTGTTTGAGAGCGGGCTTTGAGTTAGCCTTTACCCGACGGACTTGGTTCCACAGCGGCTCCAGGATCTCCTTCACGTCCGCCTTGATCTTCGCCGCCGCCGTCGTCGCCACGAGCTTCTCCATGTAGACCCGATCCTTCTCCTTGATGACGGCGATGCAAGCTGCGAGTCCCTCGTCCGTCCACATGTGTGCCCAGCGAAAGTAGCCGTTATCGTTTGCCCAGGACATTGAGTTTTGAGAGTTTGGTTTGACTTGCGTCGATAAGGTTGTCTAGAGTGCCCCAAACGATTCAATTTTGCAATAAAAAGGGCCGCCGCCCGATTTATTTATGTCAGCTCCCGTCCGCTCCAGCCGCTTCCACCCGTCGTCGCTCCCGTCGCCGCCCGCTTACCGCTTCTCGCTATTCCAGACCACCTCGTCGCCGTCGACCGTCCCCAGGATTTCGCCGCTATCGATGCTGCACACGAACTTGCCGTTGCGGATGATGTAGTCCACCTCGTCGATCGTCGCCTCCACGTCCTCGTTCTCCTCGTCTTCCTCGAATCCCGCTGCTAGCTCCTCGAGGTCGATCTCTGGTACAGTCGCCTTGAACGCCTTGGTTGGCTTGGAGGGCATCTCGTCATCGCTGTCGCTTTCTGCCTTGGCCTTGGTCTTCTCCGCCTTCGCCTTGGGCTTCTCCGCCTTCGCCTTGGGCTTCTCCGCCTTCGCCTTGGGCTCCTTGGCTGCCTTGGGCTCCTTCTCCACCTTCTTGGCTTTCGCCTTGGGAGCTTCGGGCTCTGGCTCAGGTGCCTTCTTGGTCGCCTTCTTCGGCTTCTCCGTCTCGGACTCCGACGCAGCTGGTGATGCCTTGGGTGATGCCTTGGATGCCTTCTTAGGCGGTGCCTCTTCCTCGCTCTCAGGCTCCGGCTCCTTAGCCTTCTTCTTCTTCGGCTTCTCCGTGTCGGACTCTGACGCAGCTGGTGACGCCTTGGGCGATGGCTTGGGCGATGCCTTCTTCGGTTTCTCCGTCTCGGACTCCGACGCAGCTGGTGACGCCTTGGGCGATGGCTTGGGCGATGCCTTGGATGCCTTCTTAGGCGGTGCCTCTTCCTCGCTCTCGGACTCAGGCTCCGGTTCAGGTGCCTTCTTGGTCGCCTTCTTCTTCGGCTTCTCCGTCTCGGACTCTGACGCAGCTGGCGACGCCTTCTTCGCCTTCGTCTTAGGCTCTTCCTCCGAGTCTGACCCCTTCTTCGCCTTACGCTTCGGCTTGACGGTGTCCTCGTCAACCACGCTGTCCTCCGACTTGGCAGGCCGGCCCTTGCGACGCTTGGGGAGTTCGCGGCACATGAGCTGCTCGGGCGGGATCTCGATGCTGACCCCAGCCGCTGCAAGCTTGGCATAGACCTCGGAGAGCGTCATCTTGTGGCCCTTCATCCACTCGCCGAAGGTGATCGGTGCGAAGCGTTCGTTCTCAACGTTACCGTTGCGTGAGTCTGCATCTCCGAACTCGAGCTCCTTGACCTCGCCCTCCTTGTCGAATGAACAAGTCTTGCAGTAGAAGGCTCCCTCAGCGATCTTGCCGCAGCAGGGTGTGTATAGACCGCCGTTCTTTTTGATCGCACTGCAGCCGGTGTAGTTGATGTCGTCGGGCAAGTAAGGGAGAGTTACCTTGGAACGCCGGATGTTGTCGTAGGGAACCTTGAAGCCGAGCTTGTTGATGTTGGCCTCCTTCGCACACATACGCCCCCACATCAGGTGTTCAAGATCCGACGGCTTGATGGCCTTCTCGTCGAAGATCTCGCCGTAGATGATGATGAACTGAGCGAGGGACTGGCGAGCGAAGGTTTCGAGAGCCATTGCGAGTTTGAGGACTTTGAGAGCTTTGAGGACTTTGAGTGTTAACTCAGATGTAGGTTCTTTATTGCGGCCGAAACGGTTCAATTTTTACAGAAACGCTTTCCAAACGCACAAGTCCTGAAACGTACAAGTCCAAATAAAAAGTGGCCCGCCTGGCCTTGCTTTTTATTTACTTACCCGATGTCTTGATGCCGAGCGTCCGCCCCATCTGCCAGTTGCTCGCCAAGACCGCCATCGCCGCCCGCATATCGTCGTCCATCTTCATCCATGTCTCGTACGCTGCCGCCTGCTTGTCCTGATCGACCTGATCCAGCTCCCCCTCGTCGTCTAACCACTCCAACGCCTCGCACGCCGCCTGTTTGTCCACCGCAGGCTCCACCTTGACGTCCTTTAGTCCCCAGTTGTAGGGCTTCTCCTCCCCGTTGAAGTCCTTGAACTCATCCAGCAGTACATCCGCCATATTGTAGAGTGCATCGCCCTCTTCCGTGAAGAACTCCTCCGCCTCCAGCTCTAGCTCGATCTTCAAGTACTTGGTTGCCTTTGCCAGCTGCTTCTTGTCGATTCCGAAGTCCTTTGCCCGTTGGTCCAGGTAGTCGCTGAGCCCCTTGTAGTCCGCCTTCTCGATGACACCCGCCTTCAGAGCCCGCTTCACCGTGACGATCGCCTCGGCGATGGACTCGGGGGTTTCGTTGAAGAGAGGCATGTTGCTTTGAGGTTGCTGGTTTGACTTGCGTCGATAAGGTTGTCTAAAGTAACCGAATCGGATCAATTTTAATAAAAAGTGCCCCGCCCTCCACCGTAGTCGCTCCACCCGTAGTCGCTTAGACCGCCATCAACTCGTTCGCCCGCTCGAAGACCTCCTCGTCGTCCATGTACTCCACTGCTTCCGCCGCGTTGATCCCGTCGTGCACGTCCACGCCTAGCTTATCGCCGATGGCCTCGAGGAGAGCCTGAAGTCCCGCGTAGGTTCCGTTGAAGTCGTTCTCCGCCTCTGCGTGCTCCACGATACGAGTTGCCTCCGCGACATGGTATGGCACACAGTCGAGGTGCATCTCCAGTGCCGTCATGCGTTCGCACGGGACCCCCACAAGAGTCTCGGCGATGCGGAGGTGTTGAGCGATGAAGCGTTCGAGAGCCATTGAGTTCGAGGTTGCTTTGACTGGGTAGTCGATAAGGTTGTCTAGAACGGCCAAAAGAGCTCAATTTTAAGCCCGTAGCGGGCCCCGCTAGCCGCCCCGCCGTGGCCCCCGAGGCCTCCAAAACCGCCAAGTCCGGAAACGGCTAAAACTTCGAGAAATGGTCAAAACTTCGAGATTTAGTGAAAACTTCAAAAAATGGCCAAAACTTCGATTTCATACTCAATTCTTATTTTGAAAACTTCGAGAAATGGCCAAAACTTCGAGAAATGACGAAAACTTCGAGAAATGAGCCTTCTGAGCCAAACTTCGAGAAATGGCCAAAACTTCGAGAAATGACGAAAACTTCGAGAAATGGCTGCACGGCCTTGGAGCCTGCCGGGGGCCTGAGCCGCAGCTGCCTCCTAGAGCCGCTGTCTCCTTAGCCTGTCTGAGCCGTTGTCTCCTTAGCCTGTCCGAGCCGTTGTCTCCTTAGCCTATCTCAGGCGTCCTTAGCCTGGAGCCGTGTCTCAGCCTGCCAGAAATTGAACCGGCCGAAAATCGGCCCTCTGTAGCATCAACCCAGCCTAAACCCAGCTATGAACCTGCTCCCATTCGAGATCCAGGACTACATCTACGCGTTCGACGGCCGCTACAAGAGGCTTATGGCTGCATGCTTGGAGCGAATCAAACAGCGTCGGTATTCGAGCGTAGGCATCAACAGGCACACTCGCCCTCCCAAGCATTTCAATCCGCGTGAGTATGACCTTGAGATCCAACGACGTGTCGCTATCTATCGGTCTCGTATGGTACTTAGAGATCCAGATGATCCCGGCCTTGGTGGCCACATTCGCGGTGTCACCACTCACCTGCGTAAGCCACAGACATCTTACGTCTTCAAGGATGCTATCGGCGTATACATGCTAGGTATGGTCAAGGAAACCATCGTAGTCGACGGGAGGTCCTATGTATGTTCGGATAAGACATTCAGTGTTGCAAGGTACGAAGGTAGCCGCGAGCCTCATGGGATAGAGACAGTTGTCAAGCAAAACCGTCTCACGATGAGTGAGGGCGATTTGGCCAAGAATGGTGTTCCTGGTCAAGTCTTTCGCAAGATCATTGCCCCTTGTTGGAAGGAGGGATATGATTTCGAGTCACACGCTCGTCGTCCTCCTGCATCTCTTGAAGCGGCAACTGAGCGGTTCTCGCGTCTCAAAACTCCTGGCAAATACATAACTATGGGCAATACATACACGGTATGCACTAAAACCGGCACAGGACTTCTGTATGACAAAAAGGGAAAGGTCGCAGGTTACTTGACCAAGGGGCTACGATTCTACCTGCATACCGAATAATAAAAAGGAAGGCCAGGCGGGCCACTTTTTATTGAGAAATTGAACCACTGGAAAATAGATCATCTGTAGCATCAAACCCAGCCTAAAACGACCTCAACATGAACTACTCTAAGACCTCGATGAACTACCTCAACATTCTTCCTCCTCGGATGCGGCAGATGATCTACGACTTCGACGGCCGCTACAAGATCGCCAAGGACCAGTGCATTGAGCTCATTCGGCAGCGAGGCAAGACCCCTATCGGCCTCAGAGGATCGGATGACATTCGCAATGTCTATCTGAAGATCAACGCGTTCAATATGAAGACCTTCCATCGCGACTATCCCGAATATTACGCCGAGGTCCAACGCCGTGTCCAAATGTATCGGTCCAAGATGGAGAATGGCCACATTCGCGGTGTGACGACTCACCTGAAACGTGCCCCCAAGTCATACTGCTTCATTGACGCTCTTGGTTCCTACAAGCTCGGCATGGTCTTCGACACGGTCATCATCGACGGCATCGCCTACAAGTCAGGGGAACGGGTCTACAGTGTCAGCTTAGAGACACTAGCTCACAAGGGGGTCACTACCATCGTCAAGTGCATCGACGTTCTGGATCCTGTCTTCAAGAAAACCGTCAAGGGCCATCGTTCTGCTCGAATCAAGGTGTATCGCGATCTTGGTGTCTCCGAGAACGGCATTCCTGCGTCCATCTTCAAGAAGATCCTCGCGAATCGGTTTGGCTTCAGTGAAGCCTGGTATGAGCATCGTAAGTCTAATCCTCCTGCTTCTCTTGCTGCGGTGACCGGGATGATTGAACGGTCGAAAGGGGATGGAAATATGCTTCGCAACGGTTGCTTCACTCTCGACGGCAAGGACTACAAGATCTGCATCAAGACTGGAACGGGATTCATCTATCAACGTAAAACGGCTGTTGGCTATGTCACCAAGAACCTGACATTTCGGTTGACAGCCTAAATATAAAATCGGGTCGGCGGACCCTTTTTATTTGAAGATTTGAAAATTGAAAACGACTAAATATCACTCAAAAGTATTAGTACCTATTGAAAACTGTGTCTCTGTATCTGGATGAATCGCTACTTCAAAGTCTACCGTGCTAGCATGAAGCGTCTGCCTAAGATGGAGACAATTTTGGAGGAGGTCTTTGAGAAGGAGCCTGGAACAATATATCTAAAAGTCGAACCGTCTTGGAAAACAATATGGTATACGTCACGCGATTCAGACTGGGACCAATGGGTCGATATTGAATACATGGATGAACCTTCAATCGCTCCACCAGAGTTTAAGGTAACCACGGCTCGACAATAAAAATTGAAACCAAAAATAATCCTTAGAAAGACTACATCTCAACAGTCCACTATGTCTTCCACTTCTGCTTCCACTATGTCCGCTATTCCTTCGCTCTGCATCGGCTATGCTCTTGATCGTTGCACGCCTGAGCAAGTTCGCGAGATCTTCAACTACATCATCGACGACAACGAGGTTGAGAGCGTGTCTGTGCTTGACAAGACCAACCACAAGACTCAGCGGCCATTCAAGATCTTCTTCATCAACTTCAAGCGGACATCAGCGAACTTGGCATCGGTCATCACACGCATCGAGGAGGACGGCTTCGTCAAGGTAGAGTACGACGCACCATGGTTCTGGAAGGTAACACTCGCGAAGAAGAAGGACGACGAGAAGAAGGGCCCTCGGATCATGGGACGCGACGAATAAATAAAAATCGGTTGACACAGTCCAGCGGGACCAACCATTTTTATTCTTAAAAATTGAAGTCATTCTAAGTCAATGTCATACTATTATTCTTATTCAATGGAACGATCCTATCGTCTCGCTCGCCGCAACGCCATGAAGGAGTCACCTCGTGCTGCTCGATTGGCAAAGTTTAGAGACATGCGTGCACAAAGTCTTCGCGATAGTATATTCAAAAAATATCATAGGGATAGTTACATACATTATATATATATGTCATTGAATCTTGTTTTTGGGAATTCCTTAGCTGCTCCAAAGTGGACAAAGGATATGAAAAAGTTCCCCAAGGATACTCGTTACAAAGAATGGTGGATTACTTGCCACGGGTTTATCGCTAAAGATGATGGTTTGGTGAAAGGATGGGTACACGAAGATGGCACGGTCCACTGGATCAAGGTAATCCCAGACAAACTCAAGTGTTTTGTTTGGGTATAAAAAACGGTTGAGACAAGTCCGGCGGGACCAACCATTTTTTATGACTCATTTCTGCAGATTCCGACTCATTTCTCGTTTTCCCTACTCATTTCTTTAATCTGAATAAAAATATATCATGTATGCTGTATCCAATGTAAGATTACTTGTACACGATGAGCGAGTGCATTCCTGACCTGGTCGAGGTTGTTGAGAATGATATGTATTCAGTTGGCCGCTTGTTGATCGCCTTCTGCACCTCCTTTGCGTGACCTTGGGCACAGTCACTGCCAACGAAGAAACAATAGGTAGTTACTGTCTCCACATTGTAGGCGGTGAGAGAGAAGAGAGACATAGAGAACGCAATAAGAGTTAGGAACTTCATTTTGATGATACAGTATACTCTAATTATATGGTTTCAATTTTTATAAAATTGATATCATATTTATTCAGATATTCTACACTATTCAATGAGGAACGATTACAATCCGATCCGTAAGGCAAAGAAGGTGGCACGAGCTCCGCCAACAATCCAGAAGCGTAAGATCCAAAAGCCTATCATCATGCCGCCGCTCGTCATCGTGCCGCCGTTCTTCGTGTTATAAATATTCGGCCCAATATACTATACATTTTTTATTACTCATTTCTGGATTTTCCGACTCATTTCTGGGCTTCCGAATAGGTGCAGTTATAGGGTGATATTTTTTGTAGAATTATTGGAAAAAGAATAAAAATATATGGAATATCGGGATTGGCGAGTACATTATCTGTAGTATTCGGCGGTCGCCGTCGTCACGTCCAAGTTGCAGTCGATTTGAACACAAGATACAACCTTTCCATCGCGAGTTAATCGCCCTTCTCGAATCAGTTTATGTATATACATCATTTGATATTCAGCCGCCTTTCTGTAATGTAGCAGAGAACATGCAGAATAACAATATTGGGATTCAAGTATAAACTCGAGCACACCATTCTCTATAATGTATTCCAGCGGGACAAATCGATAATGAGATTCAAGTGGTTCGACGAGACGATACTCCATTTTGACCGGCTTGGGAACCGCATTGTCTCCGTCGCGAAACTCATCATAAAAT
>Ga0247722_10001269_pt1 | contig 14160 bp, 9 predicted proteins | sample MSEWelMarce3H_FC_FD_189094 | JGI IMG/M metagenome (GOLD analysis project Ga0247722, IMG submission 189094) | Subsurface sediment microbial communities from gas well in West Virginia, United States - MSEEL Well Study Marcellus 3H_FC | ecosystem: Environmental > Terrestrial > Deep subsurface >... | reverse complement strand
GCCAATATGAAGCAAATTACTTCCATTCAAAATCCGTTCATTAAAGCTTTAGTACAATTACAAGAAAAAGCTAAAAACAGAAAACAAACCGGAACATTTTTAGTTGAAGGGCAACGAGAAATTGAATTAGCCATTAAAGGAAATTATGAAGTTGAAACACTTTTATATGTTCCTGAGATTATAACAGAAAAACAAGTAAATCTATATTTAACTTCAACCACAACGTGTATTGAAATTTCAAAAGAAGTTTATCAAAAACTAGCATATAGAGACACAACTGAAGGAATTTTAGCGGTTTTAAAATCAAAATCCTTAGCACTTTCAGATTTGAATTTATCTCAAAACCCAATGATTTTAGTCGCCGAATCATTGGAAAAACCTGGCAATATTGGTGCTTTATTGCGAACAGCTGATGCTGCAAATATTGATGCCGTAATCATCGCAAACCCAAAAAGTGATTTATACAACCCAAATATCATACGCTCTAGCGTGGGATGTTTGTTCACACGACAAGTGGCAACAGGAAGTACGGAAGATGTAATTGCTTTTTTAAAAGAAAAAAATATAGCAATATATGCAGCAACATTACAAGACACTACACCTTATTACACCCAAAATTTCACTACTCCAACCGCAATTGTTGTTGGCACAGAAGCAACAGGATTAACAGCACTTTGGCGAACAGAAAGCACAAAAAATATTTATATTCCGATGCAAGGCGAAATTGACTCCATGAATGTTTCTGTGGCGGCTGCAATTTTACTTTTTGAAATGAAAAGACAACGAAATTTCGAATAAAATTTAATTTATCAAAAAAAATATAGAAAAAAACATCTTTTTACAAAATTAATTTGTACTTTTATAAACTCGAAATACCAAATTCCATGACCGAACTAGAACTAGAAACAGAAAATAAAGCAATTGCACAAGAATACAAAGACTTATTACGTATAAGTTATCAAACACTTACAGATGAAGATAAAAAAATCATTCGTAAGGCATTTGATGTTGCTGTAGATGCACATAAAGATCAACGTCGAAAATCAGGTGAAGCGTATATTTTTCATCCTATCGCTGTTGCAAAAATTGTAGCAAGAGATATTGGACTTGGAGCTACCTCAATAGCCGCAGCTTTAATGCATGATGTTGTGGAAGATACCGATATTACGGTACAAGATATTGAAAAAATGTTCAATCCTAAAATAGCACAACTTGTTGAAGGATTAACAAAAATTGCAAAAGTAAAAACCGATCAAGAAATTTCGATGCAAGCGGAAAATTTCCGTAAAATGCTATTGACATTAAATGATGATGTTCGGGTTATTCTGATAAAAATAGCGGATAGATTACATAATATGCAAACAATGGGCAGCATGGCTGATTATAAACAAGCTAAAATAGCCTCCGAAACCTTGTATATTTATGCACCACTAGCTCATAGATTAGGGCTTTACAACATCAAAACGCAACTAGAAGATTTAGGACTAAAATACACAGAACCAACTGTTTATAATGACATTGTTAGTAAAATAAAAGAAACAAAAGAGGAGCAAGATGCGTATATCAAAACCATTTCGGATATTTTAAGTAATTCACTTCAAGAAGAAAATATTGATTTCATTATTAAAGGTCGTCCGAAATCGATTTATTCGATCCGTAGAAAAATGAAAGCTCAAGGCGTAACTTTTGATGAAGTTTATGATAAATTTGCATTACGAATTATATACAAATCTTCGCAACACGAGGAAAAATTTATTGCTTGGAAAATATATTCCATAGTAACAGATCATTACAGACCCTCTCCTAGCCGCCTTCGTGATTGGATATCTTCCCCAAAATCAACGGGTTATGAAGCATTACACATCACCGTAATGGGACCCAAAGGCCGCTGGGTTGAAATTCAAGTACGAAGTGAACGCATGGACGAAATTGCTGAAAAAGGATATGCTGCACATTATAAATATAAAAACGGGGCAACAGAAGAGCATGGTTTGGAAATTTGGTTGAATCAATTGAAAGAAGCTTTAGAAAATGCTACTACAAATGCTGTTGATTTTGTGGAGGATTTTAAGCTAAATTTATATGCAAAAGAAATTTATGTATTTACCCCAAAAGGCGAGATAAAATCATTACCAAAAGGAGCAACTTCACTTGATTTTGCCTTTAGTATTCACTCTGAAATTGGTGTAAAAACAAGAGGTACAAGGGTTAACGGAAAATTAGTTCCTTTAAATTATGAATTGAATAGTGGAGATCAAGTTGAAATTATTACATCAGTCAACCAGAAACCAAATTCACAATGGCTTGATTATGTAACCACTTCAAGGGCAAAAAATAAAATAAAAAGCGTTTTAAACGAGAATACAAAAAAAATTGCCGAAGATGGAAAAGAACTTTTAGAACGAAAATTAAGACATCTTAAAATAAATTTCAATGAAAATACCGTAAATGAGTTAGTGAATTTCTTTAAATTTCAAACAAGTTTAGATTTATTTTATAAAGCAGGAATTGGTGCAATTGAAAACCAACAACTAAAAGAATTTGCTACTCAAAAAAGCAATACTTTAGTAAATTTCTTCAAGAAAACAATTAAACGTGCCCCAACTACTTTACAGCAACAAACACAGAAAAAGGAATTAAATAAAAAATATGATTTATTGGTATTTGGAGTTGAACAAGATAAATTAGAATACAAATTATCTAGTTGTTGCAACCCTATTCCAGGAGATGAAGTTTTTGGGTTTATCACTATAAATGAAGGAATAAAAGTACACAAAAAAGACTGCCCCAACGCCATTAGTTTGCAATCGAATTATGCTTATAGGATTATTCAAGCAAAATGGATTGATTCCACGCAAGAAGAATTTAAAGCCATTTTAAAAATTACAGGAATGGACATTTTAGGATTGACTAATGAACTAACAAAAGTCATCTCGAATCAAATGAATGTAAATATCCAAAGTATTTCCTTGAGCAGTGAAGCCGGAATATTTAAAGGACAAGTAGCAGTTATAGTACAAAACAATACCATTTTGAAAAAATTAATTGATAATATCAAAAAAGTTGATGGAATTGATAAAGTAGCCCGTGTTTATCAATAAAAACTAGTCTTTCAAAATGGATAAAGAATTAGTTGCCACAATTTCTGGAGTAATTCTTTGTCCTAAAACATGGGAACGTTTTGCCATTTCTAACAAATTTTCATCTGATAAATGAATAATTTTTTGCATTTTCTCAGCTAAATCCTTGCTTTCTTGATTTTTAAATGAATAACCATTATAATTAGAAATTAGAAAATAAGGATTTGCACCACAGGCATCAGAAGCAATTATTGGCAAACCCGCAGCTGAAAATTCATGCAAAACTAATGCCCAAGGTTCCTTTTTGCTAGGTAAAACCAAACAACCACAATTTTGAATTAACGACTCAAAATGTTCAGGTTGCATAAAATCAAGGATTTCGATTGTATCAATTCCGACCAAACTTTCTTTCAATGGCCCATTTCCAACCAAACAAAGTTGCCAATCTTTTTTATCAGAAATTTGATGCCAAGCAGCTATTAAAACATCTAAGCCTTTTTCAGGAGCAAATCTACCTGCAAAAAGGAATTTGTGCGGATATTTTTCTGTTTTTTTGGGTAAGGTTGCTTCATAAATGGAGTTAAACAAACCTAAATCAGCCGAAAGAAAATTAAAAATTATTTCTTCATTTTTATAACCAAGTCTTTTAGCATATTCATATTGATAAGGACCAGCAACCCAAAGATGTGTGAACGCTTTTTTATAGAATAATTTAAAATACAAAAGGCCTAATTTTTGGCGTAAATTTCCATAATATTGCGTATCCGAAACAGCAACGATTGGAATATTTAAAAACCGTAATTTTTTGCAAGTTCCAATATAAAAAGGATCCATCCAACCAGAAGTAACAACCAAAGAAGGTTTCAAATTTATAATAAAATCTAGAATCGAAATAGCTGTAAATGAGGATTTTCCATAATAAGTAACCCCTTCAATTTGTGGTGGAATATAAGGTGTTTTCTTTTGAGTATCCCAACCAATTATATGAACTTCTGCGTTGTGATTACTACAATATTCTTTAAAAATAGCTACATTATAACTCATAACTTCAGCATATAAATAAACAATAACTTTCTTGGAACTCCCCATTTGATTGATGTATTAAAGTTGATTAATTAAAGTTGCATAATCTTTGGCAACCCGATTCATGGTATAATTTTCTTGAACTAGCACTAATGCATTAGCAATTATTTCCTTACTAACTTCTTTATTTTCAATTAGATACATTAATTTCACACGTAAATCCTCAAGACTACCATCATATAACAACCCATTATTATTATGCGTTATAATTGTGGAAGGACCACCCGCTTTACTACTAGCAATTACTGGAATTCCGTAACTCATAGCCTCAATAATAGTCCGACCGAAACCTTCTTCTTTTGCAACAGAAAGCACAACATCAGATTGTTTGTAAATCCGATCAAAATCAGTTTCATGACCTTCAAAAGTTACAAATGTTTCTAATTGATTTTGATTTATAAAATTGGACAATGTTTTTTTATAAGCTACATCAATTGGCGTAAAAGTGGTTCCAAAAATATGAAGATGAACCTGCATTTTATATTTCAAAAGTTGAATTAATTCCAAACATTGCATTTGATTTTTCCGATCACAAATACCTCCAATTGTAGTTAAATGAAGCGTTTCAGAAGTAAAAGGTGTAAACTGATGATTCGGTAAATCTATCCCATTTTGAATAAGGTTTACTTTAGCATTTTTAGGTGCATATTGTTTCATTAGCAGATATTGTTTATCAGAAATACCAACAAATTGTGAAACTCTAGGGAACATAATTGCTCGTAGAAAACGTGCCGATAAATTCGTATAAAACCAACCTCGTGAAATATAGAATAATTTGGATAACTTTGGCATTAATAAAGCCAACATCAAAGCAGGACGATCGGAACAAAGAAAAATTGTATCGGCTTTTTGTTGATAGATGGCTACTTTCGTTTTAGTAAAACTACAAAGGCGTAAATAATGAAACGGATTTAATAATGAAATAATTGGATTTTCATGAAAATATTCGATTGTAATAGAAGGATTAAATTTCGCTACAAACTCACAATCCTTTGGTAATAAAACAATTACGTTAAAATTTTCAGTTGCTAATCCGTTTAATAATGCAATAGTAGATTTAATTCCACCGCCAATGTCTTTAGGTGTAATTATTGGGCAAAATATATTTTTTGTATTCATGAATGTAAGCACTATTAATTAATTTATCTGCCGCCAGTTAAGACTTTAAAAATATTTGGAACGAATTTTTTAGTCAAAAAACCTATAAAAATAGAAAAAGCAAAAACAAAAAACGGTAATGAAAAATATAGTATCAAACTTACTGATGGGGTTTTTCCTAAAATAGCAAAGCCTAATTTCTTCAAACTAATGAGAATAGGTTCATGTAGTGCAAACAAGAAAAATGAAAAAGAAGCCCATTTAGTAAGTCTTAAATAAATGCTACTTTCTTGATTTACAACATCATATAATTTCCAAACGAAATACAAGCCAGTTAAAATGATAAGCGGTATAAAATAAACCGTAATTTCAAAACGATTTGCAAAATATAATAAAATCCAAACAATTCCAATAATAGCAAAATGTATATTGATTTTTATTGCTAAAATTTTGTTGAAGTTAAGTGCCAAAAATAGGCCAACAGCGAAATAGAAAACTGCTAAATTACTGAAAAAGAGCAAATCATAATTCCAATACACTAAATTAACATATAAAAATCCTAGAACTAAAGGCGGTATTTTTTTGACTAAAATAAGGAATAAAGGAGAAAAAAGCACTAAAAAAATCAAATCTTTTATAAACCAAAATTGATAACAAATTGGTGATTCAAAAATAGAAATAAAACTTGTAAAAGTAAAATTTTGAATTGATAAAGGACTGTTTATAAAGGATTTAGTAACACTCAAATTACTTAAAATATAAAAAAAAGAAGTCCACAAAACCACCCATAAAACATAAGGAATTACAAGCGACTTAAATCTTGATTTTAATTTTTCGAGATAGTTTTTTAACGTTAAATCAAAATTATATGCGAATAAAAAACCAGACAAAATAAAGAAAAACGGAACAGCAATCCTACACACATGAAACGATATAAAATTCTGAATATCAGTTGCATAATGATTTGGCAGAATCAATTCATTTGGATAAAGTGTGCTATTAAAACTATGTATAAAAAGCACCATTATCATGGTTATAAACGAAATAAATTTTATTTTTGTGCTTAAATAATTATTCATTTAATTTTAAATTCAGATTATTTTTTTTAACAAATATAAACAAGGCAAAAGTAAAGAAAAACAATAAATTTCTAGATAAATCAACACTAAATTGTGCCAAACCAAGATAATAAAACGTAGCCAAAATTAAGAAAATTTCCAATCTACTATTTTCTTTATATACAAAAAACACTTTAAAAAGTTCATAAAACATATAATAGATAATAATACACAAAACGAAAAAAGCAAAAATTCCTGCTTCCACATAAACTTCTATAAAAATATTATGAGCATAGTCGTGGGCTCTCGTAAAGATTTTAAAATTGCCAAAACCCGTTGAAGGCTTATCCAAACTGATATATTCAAATGCTTTTCCCCAAATTTTTTCACGTCCAGAACCTTCTGTACTTGTACCATCAACCGTGGAAACAATTCTAGATTCAACACCATTCGAATCCAAATAGCTTAAATAATTATAGAAACCGTAAACTAAAAAAATCAAACCAATAAAAATTCCAGAATAATTTTTCCTGTTTTTCATTACACTATAAACAACATACAAAAACATGGGCAACATCAAAGCCACAATGGATTGTCTAGTCTGACAAATAATAACCATGATACCGAAAAAAACTAGAAGCCCAACTAAGTATAATTTCTGTTTTGAGAAATCTAAAAGAAAAATGAAATACGCCAAAATCCCAACTCCAGCGATCCTTGTAGCAGTTATAATGTCAAAATTATGCCCTCGAATACCATCATCTAAAACCGAAAAAACTTCCCACGTTCTAAATGGTGAAAGTGTTTGCTCTTCTGACATAGCATTCGAAAAATGCGGAACAAATAAAATAAAAGCAATTTTTAAAAATTCTTCAAAATTAAAATCATTAATTCGATTATCAAATGTATTGATAGAGAAAAACAAAACACCTGTCCAAAGAAAAAATAATTGAATCTTAAAGTTTTGATATGTAGCATCATAAGTAGCAAAAATGGAACCCAAAATCAATAGAAAAAAAACCGCATACAATACAATAATCGTGATCTTTTTGGTATTCAATTTAGTAAAAGAATTGAACTCCGTTACCACCCTAAAAGCCAAAAAAGCGATCACAACACCTAAAAGCATCGCTAAATTTGGCAAACCTGTAAGTTTATTCACAAACAAAAAAAAGGAATATCCAAATAATGGAAAAGCAAGTGCCAATTCATTATACCATTTTTTTTGTATGGCATACACAAAATAGCCAAAACCAAAAGCCAAATAAATAAAGCCAATTAGGTTTATATCTATAAAAAAAAGCGCTACTGCTAGTAATGTTATAATTATTTTTTCACGCATTATTTTTTTTCATTTTTAAATAATTACTATATATTTTCCAAAATTGCATTAAACTTGGTGTTGTATAATGCTTGCCTTCACCTTGCTGTTTTGCGTTAGCATAAAAATTTTCAAAATTCGTTAAAACAGTAACCAAACCTTTAGCAGAAGCATTTTGCAAATGTACTAAAGTTTTTGAAACCGTTTGTTCTAAATTTTCAGCAAAATAAATAGGTACTTTTTCAAGATAAAGCACTTCACCCGTATCGATTTTAGCATCAATTTTATGAATGGTAAAACCTGTTTCTTTAGATTTATTATAAATTTGCCAAATTATACTTTGTGCATTTTGATAAGCAGGCAATTCTTCATGATGTATATTTATCATCCCAAATTTCGGAATTGAAAACACTCTTTTACTTATAAATCCATTTCCTAAACTAATTCCCACACTCACATTGGCCTCTTTAAAAAGCTGTTGTGTAGCTTCTGAATTGGTACTTTTCACTCTAAAAAACGGAATGGAATGTTCCAAACATTGTGTTTCTAATGCGGTTGATTGATGCAGCAGCTCCACGTTTTCATTGTACCATTTTCGCATTCGAAAACCATTAAATGTTCCGAAAATCCCAATTTTTAATGCTTTTTTTAATTTATTTTTATAAAAATTTTGCTTCTTTAATAAAACACCTTCACTAACAATAACGGCTTTCACGCGTATGGAAGATTCCTTTAATAAATAAGGCAAATGATGTGCAGCAACACCATAATCGCTACTCGTAAGTATCAAAACATCAATCATTTAATAGGGATATAAATTAGAATTTGCTACACTACTCTTGGCATTATTCATCAAAAAATAAAAAATATGTTGCCATTTCCAATGGGCTATTACTTGATCTCTTCGGAACAAAACCTCTTCATTTGAAAAATTCGTTTTCTGCTGAAAATGACAACCTCGCTCGGCTGAAGAACAACTGTATAATCCCGCTTCATAAACGGCTTTTTTTCCGTCAGCATTAAAATGGAAAAAACGACCATAAGGATAGGCAAAATGCTTGCATTCAAGACCTTGCGATTCCAATACACGTTTGGTTGCTTCCAAATCTTTTAGAATTTCTTCAAAAGACATATCGGTAATTTTGTTGTGATTTAGGGTATGCGAACCTATTTCATGACCCATTTCTTGAAGTAATTTCACCTCATCCCACGAGAGCATTTCAGTAGCAGGAAAATCGATTTTTGATTCACAATGGTTGGAAATTATAGTAAAATCCGTCTCGTCAATCAAATCGGTGTTAATAAAAAAACAGCAAGAAGCCCCAAATTCATTTAATATTTCGGCTGCTTTGAGATTGTTTTTCAAACCATCATCGGAGCTAAATGAAATATAAGGTTTATCAATTTTGTTCGTTAAAATCCGTTCAACTGCTTCACTATGTGATATAAAAGTATGATTTTTGGCTAATTTTTTTAACAAATTTCGAAACTTAACCTCCTCATCTTCAAATATATGATGAAAATACAACAGTTGAACTCTTGGCTTATTCAATAAAGAACGATTGCCTTTCAACTGTTCCAAAAAATAGAGTACATCTAATGCTATTGACCGAACGCGATCTCGAATTGATAGTGGTTTTCTATCCAAAACTTCTTGAAAGTGGGTTGCAAATTTCATTTCCTTGATTCTAGGTTGCAAATATACGTTTTTTGTTGATTAGCAACAAATTAATGGAATTCATTTTTCAAAATTAACAAAATAAAATAACTTTTTAACCCGAATGCATAAAAAAGTAACCAATTAATTTTAAAGAAACGCCCTTTGTAGAATAATTTTGTGCAATTTAAAAGAAAAAGTTAAAAAGTTAAAAAAAATGTTTAAGTTTGTACATTATTAATTTAAAACTAATAAAATGGGAGACAATAAAACTACAAAAAAAATCACCAGAATTGAAGGTGATAACACCACAGATTCGGTGCAAAACAACACCACATTTGTGCCAACAGGAGAAGCAAAAGGAAAGGCTACGCAACTCCGATTATTCGCGGGTTTACTGTGGCTTGGAGCCATTGTTGCTCAAGTATTTGCCATTCGATTTTTGCTAAAACCACCCGTTAGTATGCCTTGGATTATTGGGCTAATTGTTCTGGATTTGATTTTGGTTTTCATTGGTTCAATGCTTTGGAAAAAAGCAGGAAGACTGGATCCACCATCTGAAAAAAACAAATTTTTGTTTGTTTTGCAAAGTCAATTGGGCGTTGTGGCGGCAGTTGTTGCTTTTTTACCGCTCATTATTTTTGTGCTTACCAATAAAAACATCGATGGAAAGCAAAAAGCAATTCTTGGTGGAATTGCCGGGTTAGCTTTAGTTATCGCAGGAATTGGAGGTGCCGATTTTAATCCGCCTTCTGTGGAGCAATATACCGAACAAACCCAACAAGTGGAAGCCTTGAACAACGGTGTAAACAAAGTATTTTGGACAAAATCAGGAAAGAGCTACCACCTTTATAATGAATGTCATACCATCAATAAAAAAGCAACTTCAGAGATTTTTGAGGGAACCGTAGCACAAGCAAGAGAATTAAAAAACATCACCGATTTATGTGATTTTTGCCAAAGAAAAGCAGAAAAAAACAAACAAACCGATTTAATTCCGCAAGCAACTGACACCACCGCTGCCGCTTTAATGGAAGAAAATAGGGATACCATCAAAAAATAAAAATGGATTGAATTGCAATCCTAAAATTAGTAAAAAAGTGAAATCGAAAGGTTTCACTTTTTTTTATGCCATTTATAAAATTCGTAGCTTTAGAAAACAATTTCATTCCCAAACGGCTAAAGAACACTAGAAAAAGCAGTTATGAAAAACCGAAACTAATGATTTATTACTTTCACCTTATAAATTTTTTGGGCGTTCCCCTACGGGTCGGGCTTTTCGTTACAATCTTTTTTTTAGACCTAACAGGTTTTTGAAACCTGTTAGGTCTAAAAAAAAGGATTTCCACTGCAATCCCTAACGCGTCCGCATTTCAGTTGAATGTTTATTGAAAATTAGTGTATTGAAAGATTGAAAGATTTAAAAATTGAAAAAATCCAAAGAACTGAAAAAATTGAAAAAATTGAAAAAATCAAAAAATAAACAAACTTTCGTTTTCTTCATTTGTGCTTGACAATTCGCTTTGAAATCAAGGGAGAATTAATGAAAAAAACTAAAAAAAACAACTAATTTTACACCAGAAAAAATCATAAAAAAAATTGTTCCGTTTTATCGGAAATAGGTAGCAATTTAGAACTACAATCTTCAAAAAGTATTTATAAGAATGTTAGGTAAATATATGAAATATTTTAATATAGAAATGTTTTTTTGTTTAATTTTTTTATTTATTCCGTAAAGTTGGGAGGGTTTGAGGAGTTGTTTTATACCCATTAAAAAGCAAAAAGGATAAACATATAGCTTATCCTTTTTGCAGTTATTTTTGAATATTATCAAGTGCCACGCGAAGGGATTCGCACGGGAGCGGGGCAAACTTTTTGTTTTTGGAAAAAAATTAAAATATTAATTATTTTTTAATAAATTTATCTACAAACTCTCCTTCATCTGTTATAACTCTTATTATATAGAGTCCAGAAGAAAGATTACTAACATTAATACTTTTTTCTTTTGAATTAGAAACTAAATTACCTTGTAAATCATAAATTTTAACACTTGATAAAATTGTGTTATTTAATAAATTGACATTGATAATTTTATTTGTAGGATTTGGCCATATTGAAATTTGCTTAGGTATTGTAAAGTAATCATTTGACAAAACATCATTACCATTTAATCCAATTAAAAAAGCTGAAGAACCATTTTCTTTGAATTTTGTAAATTTTCCAGCAACAAAAACCCTTCCATCAACTTGAATAGCAATTTTATGAATACTTGGATTACCAAATAAAGATGAGTTAACTTCAAACCCATTACCTGTTTCAAATCCAATGTCGTTTGTTCCGTCAGAATTCAGACGAATGATTCCGTTTGCAGTTACTCCGTTGTAGGTTGTAAAAAATCCTCCCACCACAATTTTTCCATCGGATTGTATTGCAATGCTATAGATTTGATGACTAAACCCTGTTCCAATATTAAATGTGAGATCTTTAGTCCCATCAGAATTTAGTCGAATGATTTTGTTTGCATTTTCTCCGTTAAAGGTTGAAAAATTTCCTCCCACAACAATTTTCCCATCAGATTGAATCCCTATACAAAATATACTACCACTAAAATTATTTCCTGTTCCTAGATCAAATGTAGTATCTAAACTTCCATCACTATTTAAGCGAATAATTTTTGATGCCCATGTTGAATTATACAGCGTAAAATCTCCTCCAATTACAATTTTTCCATCAGTTTGAACTTTAATGTCACGTACCACTGAACTTAACCCCGTTCCAATATTAAAAGAATTATCTATTGTTCCATTGTTATTTAAACGAATGATTCTTTTTGAATTTACTCCATTATATATAGTAAAATCACCTCCTACAAGAATTTTTCCATCAGATTGCAAGACTAAACTGAAAACATTAGAATTAAATCCAGTTCCAATATTAAATGTATTATCTCTACTTCCATCTGAATTTAGACGAATTATTTTGTTTGCAGCTATCCCATCATAAGTTGTAAAATAACCTCCTACAAGAATTTTTCCATCTGATTGTACTTCAATTTCGCGTACTTCTGCATTAAACCCCATTCCGCTATTAAAACTAATATCTTTAGTTCCATCAGGGTTAAGACGAATAATTTTATTTTCAGTAATTGCGTTATAATTTGAAAAAATACCTCCAGCAAGAATTTTTCCATCAGACTGAAATTCAATCTCATATACTATATTATTAAATCCAGCTTTATTAAAGTTTATATCTTTTGTTCCATCAGAATTTAAACGGATTAAATAATATTGTGATGTACTATTATAAATATTAAAATAACCCCCAGCAAAAATTTTCCCATCAGATTGAATAGCAATTGAATTTACAAAACTACTAAATCCGATTCCAGAATTAAAAGACAAATCCTTTGTACCATTACTATTTAAACGGATAATACGATTTTCAGTAACTCCATTATAGGATGTGAAATGTCCGCCAACAAAAATTTTTCCATCAGATTGTTCAACTATTGTTTTTACAGAATTATTAAATGCTATTCCAGTATTAAAAGTAGTATCTTTAGTTCCATTAGTGTTGAGGCGTATAATTTTATTTGCAGTGGCTCCATTATATATATTAAAATTACCACCAACAAGTATTTTTCCATCTGATTGTATGGTTATGCAAGTTACATTATAATCAAATCCAGTTCCAATATTAAATGTGTTATCTCTACTCCCATCGGAATTTAAACGAATAATTTTACTTGCAGATAACCCGTCAAAAGTTGAAAAATTTCCCCCAACAAGAATTTTTCCATCTGATTGTATTTTTATATTACTAACATTTGAATTATAACCAGAAAAGCTGGATCCTAAATAAAAGCTGTTATCTTTAGACCCATCTGAATTTAGACGAACAATTGCCATTTCATTTTCTCCATCATAGCTTGAAAACAATCCTCCAACAAGAATTTTACCATCAGATTGAAGAGCAATAGTAGTTACATTATTATTAAAACCTGTTCCACTATTAAAACTAGAATCTTTAGTTCCATCAGAATTAAGCCGTATAATTCTATTTTCAGTAATCCCATTAAAAGCTGTGAAAGGTCCACCTGCGAGTATTTTCCCATCTGGTTGCAATGCAATGACAGAAACATTAAAATTTGACCCATTTCCTACACTAAAACTAGCATCTTTAGATCCATCAGGATTGAGACGGGTAATATGATTTTCATAAATTCCATTATAAGAACCAAAACCACCACAAACAATAATTTTATCATCATTTTGTATAACTATATCATCTATCATAGCATCAAATCCTGGGAAAGATCCAAAATTTTGAACGACATCTCCTGCGTTTTGTGCATTACTTATAAAGTTCATTATTGCACAAAATAAAAAAAAATATTTTTTCATCTTTTATTTTTAATTTATTTTTAATTTATTTTTTTCTAGATAGTAATTAATCTTTAATTTCTGTTTAAATTGTCTAACGTGTTGCCATTCAATCCCCGCTCCCGCACGAATCCTTTCGCGTGGTTTTATATTTTAAAATACTGAAAAACACAAACTCCATCTAATAATCCTTTTTTCCCTGCATAATCTGCTGCACTGCTGTATTTATAATCTTCTGGTCTAAAAACAATTCCTTCTTCAACTGTGTTATTATGAATATAATCTATTTTTTGTTGAATTACCCGAAGGGGAAATTACAAGCTAACGAAAAAACTATTTATAAAAACGTAAGGCAAATATATGAAATTTTTTTAATAAAAAAGGGTTTTTGTTTTATTTTTTTTATTTATTTTGGAAAGTTGGGAGGGTTTGAGGAGTTGGTTTATACCCATAAAAAAGCAAAAAAGGATAAACATATAGC
>Ga0247722_10001268_pt1 | contig 14167 bp, 1 predicted proteins | sample MSEWelMarce3H_FC_FD_189094 | JGI IMG/M metagenome (GOLD analysis project Ga0247722, IMG submission 189094) | Subsurface sediment microbial communities from gas well in West Virginia, United States - MSEEL Well Study Marcellus 3H_FC | ecosystem: Environmental > Terrestrial > Deep subsurface >... | reverse complement strand
TAGGACCGTCACGGGGGTGTTGGTGGTTTCACCGATTGCGCCTACCTTTGGAACATTTACTGTTCCTGGCAAGAACTTCAGGGACACAGCGTTCAGTCTGACTGCGCCTACAACCGACAGTAGCGGCGCATTTACATATTCTAGTAATGCGCCTACTGTTGCAACAGTCACATCTGGTGGGGTCGTGACGGTGGTCGGGGCGGGTAGCGCAACCATCTCGGTGTTCCAGGACGCATGTGGGAACTTTACTGCTAGGTCCGCCACTGCGGCTTTGGTGGTTTCACCGATTGCGCCTACCTTTGGAACATTTACTCTTCCTGGCAAGAATTTCCGGGACGCGGCGTTCAGTCTGACTGCGCCTACAACCGACAGTAGCGGCGCATTCACATATTCTAGTAATGCGCCTACTGTTGCAACCGTGACATCTGGTGGGGTCGTGACGGTGGTCGGGGCGGGTAGCGCAACCATCTCGGTGTTCCAGGACGCATGTGGGAACTTTACTGCTAGGACCGTCACGGGGGTGTTGGTGGTTTCACCGATTGCGCCTACCTTTGGAACATTTACTGTTCCTGGCAAGCTATTCAGGGACGCGGCGTTCAGTCTGACTGCGCCTACAACCGACAGTAGCGGTGCATTCACATATTCTAGTAATGCGCCTACTGTTGCAACAGTCACATCTGGTGGGGTCGTGACGGTGGTCGGGGCGGGTAGCGCAACCATCTCGGTTTTCCAGGACGCATGTGGCAACTTTACAACTAGGACCGTCACGGGGGTGTTGGTGGTTTCACCGATTGCGCCTACCTTTGGAACATTTACTGTTCCTGGCAAGAACTTCAGGGACACGGCGTTCAGTCTGACTGCGCCTACAACTGACAGTAGCGGCGCATTTACATATTCTAGTAATGCGCCTACTGTTGCAACAGTCACATCTGGTGGTCTTGTCACGGTGGTCGGGGCGGGTAGCGCAACCATCTCGGTTTTCCAGGACGCATGTGGGAACTTTACTGCTAGGACCGTCACGGGGGTGTTGGTGGTTTCACCGATTGCGCCTACCTTTGGAACATTTACTGTTCCAGGTAAGAACTTCGGGAATGCATCGTTTTCCTTGAGTGCACCAACAACCGACAGTAGCGGTGCATTCACATATACAATTGATGCATCTGATTCTGAAGTTGCAACCGTCACATCTGGCGGGGTCGTCACTGTGGTCGGTGCGGGTAGTGCAACCATTACCGCAACTCAGGACGCATCTGGGAATTTTACTTCTAGGGCCGTGACAGGGGTGTTGGTAGTTTCGCCTATCGCGCCGACCTATCAATCGATCTCGCAAATCACGAAAACGTATAGCACCGATGTTTCCTTTTCACTTACATCGATAATGGCAGGAGTGAGCAGCAGCAGCGGTACGTATTCATTCTCTTCCACAAGCAGCGCGATTGACATATGCGGTGGCGTTGCAACCATTCTTGCCTATACACCATCTGCTATTACCATAACGGCTTCTCAAGCCGCAACTGTAAATTATACTGCCGGCAACACAACATTCTCATTACTTATAAATCGCAAGACGCCTTCTTATGGTGAATTCTCAATTCCAGCAAAAACATATGGCGACGAATCCTTTTCTGTTGTACCCTATGCACCAACCACAGACAGTCTGACTGTTCCCTTTACATATACAAGTTCCGACTCAGCTGTGGCCACCATCAATTCTAATGGAACCATAATGACTATTATCGGGCAAGGTTATACGACCATCACTACTTCACAGGAAGCAAGTGGAAACTACGCAGCAAATAGCATTACTACTTCTTTCCTTGTAAATCGTGCGGCACCCACATTTTTAAAGGCATTTACAATCCCGAACAAGACATTTGGCGATGCTTCATTTTCGCTTCTGCCATTTACGGAAGGATTGGATAATACAGATGGAACATATCACTTCACAAGTTCAAACGCAGAACTTGTTTCAATTTCAGATACGGATAATGTAACTGCAATCATTCACGCATATACGCCCACTCCAATTACAATTTATGTTGCAATTGACGCTTGTGGAAATTACGCAGCGAGTTCAACCAGCGGAACATTAAATGTCGGCCGCGCTAGACCGACAATCGGGACGCTAACCGCACCTCCCAAAAACTTCCGGGACGCAGCGTTCAATATGACTGCACCTACAACCGAAAGTAGCGGAGCATTCACATATACGATTGACGCATCTGGGGCTGGAGTGGCGACTGTCACGTCTGACGGAATTGTCGCTATCCTTGGGGTAGGCAGCGCGATCATCAACGCAACACAGGCAGCTAGTGGAAATTACATAAGTGGAAGTGTCAGCGCGACTTTGGTGGTTTCACCTATTGCGCCTACGTTTGGAACATTTACTGTACCTGGCAAGAACTACAGGGACGCATCGTTCAGTCTGACTGCGCCTACAACCGATAGTAGCGGTGCATTCACATATACCGTTGATGCGTCTGATGCTGGGGTGGCAACTGTCACATCTGGTGGTGTCGTGACTGTGTTCGAGACGGGCAGCGCAACCATCACCGCAACCCAAGATGCATGTGGGAATTTTATTGCTAGGACCGTCACCACGGCTTTGGTCGTTTCACCCATCGCGCCTACCTTTGGAACATTTACTGTTCCACCCAAGCTATTCAGGGACGCGTCATTTAACTTGACCGCACCTACAACCGACAGTAGTGGAGCATTCACATATTCAATTGATGCATCTGATGCTGGGGTGGCGACCGTCACGTCTGGCGGGCGTGTGACTGTTGTCGGGACAGGAAGCGCGACCATCACTGCAACTCAAGCTGCGTATGGTAATTTTACTGCTAGAGCTTTGACAGCTGTGTTGGTGGTTTCACCTATCGCGCCTACGTTTGGTACATTTACTGTTCCTGGTAAAAACTTTAGAGACACATTTAATATCGCAGCACCTACATCTGACAGTAGCGGTGCATTCACATATACGATTAATACGTCAGGGCCTGATGCAGGAGTGGCAACCGTAACATCTGATGGACGTGTGACTGTTTTAGGAGTAGGCAGCGCTACTATCACAGCAACTCAAGCTGCATATGGGAATTTTACTTCTAAGACCGTGACGGGTGTATTGGCAGTTTCACCCATCGCGCCTACCTTTGGAACATTTACTGTTCCGGGCAAGAACTTCAGGGACGCGTCATTTAACTTGACCGCTCCAACAACCGACAGTAGTGGAGCATTCACATATTCGATTGATGCATCTGGTGCGGGTGTTGCAACCGTCACGTCTGGCGGGTTCGTGACTATAGTCGGGGCTGGTAGCGCAACCATCACCGCAACCCAAGATGCATGTGGTAATTTTATTGCTAGGTCGGTGACGGGTCTCTTGGTGGTTTCACCCATCGCGCCTACCTTTGGAACATTTACGGTTCCACCCAAGCTATTCAGGGACGCGTCATTTAACTTGACTGCGCCTACAACCGACAGTAGTGGAGCATTCACATATACTATTGATGCATCTGGGGCTGGGGTGGCGACCGTCACCTCCGGTGGACGTGTGACTGTTGTCGGGGCAGGAAGCGCAACAATCACGGCAACTCAAGCTGCGTATGGTAATTTTACTGCTATGACCGTAACGAGTGTGTTAGTAGTTTCACCCATCGCACCTACCTTTGGAACATTTACTGTTCCTGGCAAGAACTTCAGGGACATATCGTTCAGTCTGACTGCGCCTACAACCGACAGTAGTGGAGCATTCACATATTCAATTGATGCGTCTTATTCTAGAGTGGCTACTGTAACGTCTGGAGGTCGCGTCACTGTTGTCGGAGCAGGTAACGCGACTATAAGTGCAATCCAGGACGCATGTGGTAATTTTACTTCTAGGACCGTTACGGGTGTATTGGTGGTTTCAACCATCGCGCCTACGCTTGGAACATTTACTGTTCCACCCAAGCGATTCAGGGACGCCTCATTCAATCTGACTGCGCCAACAAGCGACAGTAGTGGAGTATTCGTATATGGTAGTAGTACGCCCTGGGTCGCAACCGTCACTAGTGACGGGGTCGTAACGATAGTCGGAGCAGGCTACACGACTATAACCGCATACCAGGACGCATGTGGGAATTTTTATCCTTTAAACGCTAGCACAGCCTTGGTGGTTTCACCTATCGCGCCTACATTAGGACCATTATCTTTTCCAACCAAATACTTCAATGACGCATCATTTTTCTTGACTAGGCCTACAACAGACAGCGGTGGTTCATTTGCGTATTCTAGTGATACGCCTAGTGTTGCAACCGTATCAGATAGTGGGCGTGTTACTGTGTTCATGGCTGGTAGCGCAACCATAACTGCAAGCCAAAATGCATCTGATAATTTTACTTATGGGACCGTCACCGGTGTGTTTGAAGTTTTACCTATCCCACCTGTAATTTCACCTTCTACTATAACAAAGAATTACGGTGATGCATCGTTCAATATTCGCCCTACATCAACAAATTCGGACGTAAATGGATACAACGGGGATGGTCTTGGTGGTGGACTCTTTTCATTCTCCGGTAGTAGTAATACCAGCGTCATAACCGTATTCGATACGTCATATGTTGGTATCACGGGAATTGGTTCTGCGAATATTACTGTGACCCAAACGGCAACAAGGAACTTTACTAGTAGAAGTCAAACAGTTATGGTGACAATCAGTAAAGGAAATCCGGTTCTTTCCACATTATCTGTAAGTTCAAATAAAACATATGGTTCAGCCCCCTTTTCGATACTAACAACACCCACGAGCGTAAGTAATGGATCGATAACATATTCATCGAGTGATACGAATGTCGCAACAATCGATAATAGTGGTGTTATTACACTCGTCGCGGCGGGATATGTAAACTTCACCGCGTTACAGGGAGCCACCGCATTTTACAACTCAACTAGTAAAACAAGTAATACGATGACGGTGTATCGCCGGGCATTACCGCTTACACGCGTCAGTCCATCGAATGCCGTCATCAACAAAACATATGGCGACTCGTATTTTATTGTATCTGCAACCAACGAAAGTAACGGTGGTGCAATCACGTATGAAACCGATAATCTAAGTGTAGCCGGTGTTATAAACGCAAGCACCGGTGTAATATCCGTGGTATCGGTTGGAACTGCGACAATAACCGCACGACGCGAACAAACCGCGCAATATACATCCGAACCTGTATCATGGACCGTCGAAGTTGCACGCGCAACCACAACACTCACCGGACTCACCGATCTATCATATAATGTCACCGCTGCCCCCTTTACGGTGACTGCGTCTAGCCCAAGTAATGGTGCCGTAACTTATTCACTACAGAACCCATCATCGGGAGTATTAACGATTCATCCAACGACAGGTCTTGTCACATTACGGTCACCAGGTACCGCTGTTATCGTCGCATCTCAAGCACAAGGCACTCTGTATCTCGCCCCTGCAAGTATAACAGCAACTATCACAGTAAGAAGTGCAGGTAATGCACTTCAAGGTGCAACTATTACAAGTACATCCAGTTTTACTAGCGTGGATTTATCTGGAGCATCTCTCGCTGGTGTCAGTATCACAAATACTACATTTTCCGATGCAAAATTAAGTAATGCCAATTTAACAAATGCGGTCATTACAAGCGCAAATTTTACAAGTGCCAACCTCTCAGGTGCCACACTTGCCGGCGCCACCATCACCGGCGCGACATTTACTTCAGCATCTCTCAAAAATGCAGATTTATCCGGCGCAACACTAACAAGTACTGTTTTCACGGGTTCCGACCTCTCCGGCGCCAACCTCACCGGCGTCGATGCATCTGGTGCTTCATTCGCGAATGCAAAACTCAATAATGTCGACATGACCGGCGCTAATGTTCAAAACGTCAATTTTAACAATACAAGCATCAAAGGCGCCATTATAACAGATATTTCGTTTTCGCCACTTCAAAAACTCCAATTATTGAAAAATTCAGATAACCGTGATATCGGACAAATTATTATTCCGGCGGTTAGTGGAACGACAATTCTCTCTGCGATTTCAGAAACGTCTCCCTTACGCTTGATTGCCAACCTCGATTTGACGTCGGCCTCTGTGTCAGTTGCGGTGGTTGTTCCAACGACATCAACATCACCGACAGATGTTTTGCCAGATGTCGTTATAAACGTAACAGACAACGATAAATTCTATTTACCTATCAACGAGAACGAATATTTCCAAATTGAAGGTGTCAAGTATTTTACATCAGGCGGTTTGGTGCGTAATTATGTAACAAACGCGGTCGTCGAAGTCATTAGTTGTAGTGGAAAACCGGTGTGGCTCATCGCTGGTTCGGCCATCGGTATAGTTTTAGAAACGAATACGCTGAATACAGCGTCATTCGTTGTTCCAAGTAATATAGTATTCACAGATACCACTTCATTTATGCCGACAACAATACCAACGAGTAATAGTGAATCACCGATAGTATATTCATCAAATAATTCGTACGTTGCAACGATCGACTCATCATCTGGATTAATCACGCCCACCGGAAAATCTGGAATGGTGAAATTTACTGCAAGACAGGTTCAAAACGCGACATATGAACCCGGAAGCAAATCAAGTAACTATATGTTCGTTGATAAAAATGTCCATTTTTCTTTGATCGGTCTGAACCAAGCCTTCAATCTCTCGACGTTGGCGATCTTGGACTCTTCTTCTGTGAATATGGACGCCACCGATGCAACCGCTGTGTTTTATGTGCGGCTTTCTGATATTAATAACATATTCAAGTATCAGACGGATGCAAACGACGTAAATGATATCATCGCGAATGACATCAAATATTACGTGTTTCATAGAAAATGGCCGACCGAACTCAAAATTAATCCATCCCATGCGATGATGAATAAATCAGAAAGTTTCAATATGCTTGGTTTTGGCGAGGGTTATACTTCAGGTAAATCACTCCTTAAACATGATTTTATTCGTTATATTGCACTTCGCCTGTTCAACACGATACATGGTGTCGATTTATTCCGTAATGAAACCGATATACAAGAAAACTCAGTTTATTTGGGCGAAACTGTCCGGCACAATATTGATGTAATTCTATCCGGAATATCGACAACATCGAATAGTGGAAGCATGTCATATGATGCTTCAGGAAATAAGTATTTGACAAATGACTCATCTGGAAATACGAACTTGTGTCGCGAGTTAATGCGACAGGTTGCGGCAGGTGCGTCGTCAAGATTTTACAATAATGATGGGGATGACGCCGGGTTGAAGAACGTTCCGTTTCTCGAAAATGACACCATTACATTTAAGGTGATAATACAAGCAGCGGCAAGTCAAAATGATCTTACGGGTGTTAGAGATATTCCATCACGTTCTTACACCGTAAAACTTGTATTGAAAAACACGGTGACGGCCGGCACCAACGCGAATACAGAAATAGTGGATAGTGAAATGTATCCAAATTCTTACCCGTATTCATCATCTGTCACGACGTATGCTCCGACTTCTGCGTCATCCGCGGTATATAACGATTATTCACCTCCGGCGCCGATTCCGTTCTCACGTTTTGGATTTAATGGATGGTATTATGCGAATAGTGTTGCGTGGGTGAATGTTGCTCCAGCGGTTCGAAATCATATCAAATGGGTTGTTCCTGCCAACACCATCACGTCAACTGTTGGAGATCTACAATACATTCGGTTGAATCTTAAAATTCATAATAATGCATCTTTGCCGTATCTTATGATATACACCGGGTCCTTGTTGTCGGCACGTAAATACGTCGTTACTAGTGGTAATGGGTCACTTACAAACGGCGGCGTGTATTCTTTGTATATAAACTTCAATTCATATACGCGAGAACCTGCGATGATCGGATACACGAATGCCGCTCTTGTATATACTATAGGTAGCGGAGCCTTTGCAAATAATGAAGTTATCACATCGATTGCGGTCGAATCAAATGGTAATGCAGCGGCCAGTAATGTGGAATTTACGCTTGCAAGTATTGTGGTTGGCGAACTCTCGACAACTACGGGTGTTACTACAGAAAAAGAATATGGGTTTGAGGCAGCTGTTCCGGACTCTTACCCGTAATTTGGATAGTGTCTCGATTTGTGTAATAAAATACATAATAAACCTACGATTTTTATAATAAATACAATTTGATTATTTATTATTTATTATATTCATACTATTCAAACGATGACATCTGAAGAGATTGATTGGACTAATGAAAACAACAGTACGACATTTCAGTTATATGCATTAGGTACAAACGATGGTACCGACGGCGCCGTCGGTGTCGGTATCTCTGACACTGATAATGTCGAGAGAAGCAGAGATGCAGCCATCGACGCAGATGCGGTATTTTACGTGAAGTTATCCGACATGCTTTCCGTCTTTAAATTTCGAACGTCGACAGTGTCATCAAACGGAGGAAATGACATATCTCTCAGCCTATCTGATGCATCATCGAATATTCAATATTATGTATTTCGTAATTGTTGGCCGAGTGCATTAAAAATAAACCCGTCTCATGCGATGTTAGATCGAAGCGAGTCGTCGGGAATGCTTACTGGGGGTGGCGGCGGTGGAACGTATACTGCCGACAAATCTCTCATGAAGCATGATTTTATCCGATATATCGCGCTTCAATTATTCAATACAATCCATGGTGTAGATTTTTTGAGAAATGAAGAAGACCTTCTGGGGAATATTGCATATTATGGTGAAGTAGCGAGAGTTGGAATTATGGCGGTATTGGATACTGTAAGTACTTTATCGGCCGACATTACGATGCCGGTAGATAGTTCCGGAAATCGGTACTTGACCAATACAACTACAGCCAATACAAATATCTCTCGAGAGTTGCTTCGGCAAATTGCAATAAACGTGCCTGAGAGATTGACAGCACTGGAACAAGGCGGCGGCGTGCTTCTGAGCGTGCCTTTCGTCGAAAATGATACACTGAATATCAAGGTCGTGATGGCGCCATCTCCAAATCAAAATGCATTAACAAACGTAAATACGATACCGGCGAGAACCTATAACATTAAGCTTATTATGAAAAATGTGGTTGGAAGTAGTGGTAGCGGCAGCGGAACCGCGAATACTGCAGTAAATGATAGCACGTTATTTCCAAACGGTTATCCTTATGCAACGAATGTTCAAGATATTTCAGCGTCAAATCTCTCGGTTGCTGCATCTGTATATGCCGACGGATCGCCACCGGTGCCGATTCCAACGATACGATATGGATATCAGGGTTGGTACTATACGAATTCAAGTTTGTGGGTAAATCCCGCACCAGCGACCCGAAATAAAATCAACTGGTATCTTTTACCGAACGCGAATGGTGTGACGAAGGTCAGCGATTTACGGTATACTCGTTTGAATGTACATCTGTTCAATAGCGTATCAACGCCTTTTCTAACGGTTTATACACAAGCAACCGGGAGCGGTGATGCCGGTGGATGGTATAAATCGAAGCGCACGTATATAACTGCTGCTGTGTCGGATGATGGTAATGCACTCGCCGACCATACAAACTATTGTTTTTATATGAACTGGAACGGATATTCGATTTCACCATTTACGGTGGCACATTCGAATGCGGCGTTATCGGTTTCTGGAGTTGATGGAAGCGCGATAGGTAGTTTTGGTAGTAGTGAAGTAATATTTGCATATTCGATTGGAACAAATAGTAATTCTGCACCTGGTAATGTTGAGTTTATTCTCTCGGCGAGCATCGTCGGAGAGGCGAATAGTAATGGAAGTATAACGGAGAAAGAGTACGGGTATGTAATGTAATGACATGGAATTATGGTAGTTTCATTTTTAGATCAGAAATCTCTCGCTTCAGCTCTTTTATTTCTTTCACAAGAAGCGCAAACATAGGTATATAATTAATCGTCTGATATTGTTCCGCATCCTTATTTCCAATTACAATATCCGGAAAGATTTCTTGAACTTCATGTGCGATGAAACCATATTCATGTTTCTTAAGAAGTTTATTGTAATACATTACTGGGCGTAATCCGTCGATTGTTGGGATATTTGGCGTAGATGAAAGTGATGTTACGTTTTCTTTGATACGATAATCGCTGACATTATTTATTCCTAGGGTTTTAATCACACCATTTACATGAAGAGAATAACTTGCATCAGGTGTGCTTGTACCTATACCCACGGCTCCATTTGAATAATAGATGTTTGTAGAAGATTGGGCATTTAACCAAATCGATGCCGCTAATGGACCGGTTGGACCAATTGAACCGGTGGAACCGGTAGGTCCGGTAGATCCGGTAGACCCGGTAGGTCCGGTGGGTCCTGAAGTACCAGTCATGCCCATCGGACCCACAGGACCGACTAATCCCAGACTGGTATGCAAATGTGTGTAACTCGCCGAACTTTGGTAATATACACGACCATTTCTTATGTTGGTATTATTATTGAATGCGTATATTTGCACCTGTAAGTAGGGTCGTACATATGTCGCAATATTTGTATATGGAATGTAAATTGACGTCGTGTATTCCGTAATAAAAGTAGAATTAATTGATACCGGATTTGAAGTTGCGCCAATTTTAAACACGTTGGCGGGTAATGCCACCGGAGGGATAGTTGCAGGATTGGATGTGTCCAGAATAACTGTTCCTGGAACTTGCGGACTTATCGCTGCACTTGCATCAATAATATACACCGAGCAATATATCTGGATATGCGGTATATCGTGATTTGCATCTGCTGACAAAAACACGTTAAGGTCCCAAAGACCAGATGTTAAAAATGGCTGACTTGTAAATGATGATATTAATCCGGCATTTACACCGGCTACGACAGTTTCGCCTGCCCCAAAGTTAATCGAATAAAAATTCTGTGCTGCAGAATTTGGCACAGTAGAAAGTTCGTTTAATGTGCTTCCACCTCCATTTTGACGATTTAAATATAATATAAGGCCACCACTACCTTGAATACCTTGTACTCCTGTAGTTCCAGTTGGTCCGATGGGTCCGGTGGGTCCTGTGGTTCCGGTGGGTCCTGTAGCGCCAGTAGGTCCTGTATATCCGGTAGACCCAGTTGGTCCGGTTTGTCCAGTAGGTCCGATAGGTCCTGTATATCCGATAGACCCGGTTGGTCCGGTTGGTCCGGTTTGTCCAGTAGGTCCGGTAGGTCCTGTATATCCGGTAGACCCGGTTGGTCCGGTTTGTCCGGTAGAACCAATAGGTCCGGTAGGTCCTGTATATCCGGTAGACCCGGTTGGTCCGGTTTGTCCAGTAGAACCAATAGGTCCGGTAGGTCCTGTATATCCGGTAGACCCGGTTGGTCCGGTTTGTCCGGTAGGTCCTTCGTCACTAATTAAAATATTTCCCGACATGCTTGAATGAAATTCACAAGAGTAATATAGTTCTGATGGAGCATTAGATGGAACGGAAAAAATAATAATACCAACACTTATACCGTTGTTTTCTACACCGGAGTTATAATTATTTTGAGTTCCAGTTTGGTTAACCGTCTTTATCCAAAATGGATGACCTACTGCATCTATTTCAAATAAATATTGAAAGCCGCGTATTAGTTTTAAAGTTGGATTATTTATATTATCAATAAGATAAGAACTCGAACCGCTGTTTGTTATTTTATACAATCTAGAACCTCCTACTAATCCTCTGGGTCCGGTTGTTCCTGTAACTCCAATAGGTCCTGTAATTCCGGTGGGTCCGGTGGATCCGGTTGGTCCTGTGGGTCCTGTACAACCGGTAGAACCGGTTGGTCCAGTAGGTCCAGTTGGTCCGGTATATCCGGTAGACCCAGTTGGTCCGGTTTCTCCAGTAGGTCCGGTAGGTCCTGTATATCCGGTAGACCCGGTTGGTCCGGTTTGTCCGGTAGAACCAATAGGTCCGGTAGGTCCTGTATATCCGGTAGACCCGGTTGGTCCGGTTTGTCCGGTAGAACCAATAGGTCCGGTAGGTCCTGTATATCCGGTAGACCCGGTTGGCCCGGTTTGTCCAGTAGAACCAGTAGGTCCGGTAGGTCCTGTATATCCGGTAGACCCGGTTGGTCCTGTTTGTCCGGTGGGTCCTATTGAACCCACATCACCCGTTGGTCCTACGCCGATTGAATAAATATCAAAGACCGCTTCACCTAACCAGTTGTTGCTAGTAGATGTAAGGATGTTAAATGATATATCTGGCGCGGGAGGTGATGCAGGTGCTGCAACAATAGATATACTAGTAACATTATTTGCATTCGCTCCTCTTGCATTATGCACGATGTAACATGACCATCTTTGAATATATGGAGTGTAAAGGTTAGATGAAACATCGCCAAAATATCCACCCGTTCCTTCAATCACTTGCGCATTTTGTTCTGGTGTATTGTAAATACGAAACGTCATGACCATTTCGACAGACCCTAACTCTGTGGGTGGTGGAATAATCATGAGTTGACTTCCAGAGCTGTCCATGCGGATGACTGAATTCGACGTATTCAATTCCGTCATATAGTAATAATTATTCATATTGTAGTCATCGTTGATGATTATACAAACGCTATACGGAACATTAAAACTATGGCCACTACTCAACAAGGTGGCATTATTTCTTTTTCCGCGAAATGTAGCAAAATAAAAATTATTCGTCTGGGAGATGTTTAATTCTCCATTTCGAATAGACCAATCGGTTTGACCTGATGATATTCGGCTGGTTTTCACGAGACCTGCAACCGGTCCTTGTGGGCCGGTTGGACCAGATGGTCCGGTGGGTCCTGTCGGTCCGGTGGTTCCGGTGGTTCCTGTCGGTCCGGTGGTTCCGGTGGGTCCTGTCGAACCCATTGGTCCGGTGAGTCCTGTCGGTCCGGCGGGGCCAGTAGAACCAGTATTTGCTGCAGTACCAGGTGCACCAACTGCACCAGTCACACCGGTGGGTCCTGTGGGGCCTGTCGAACCCGTTGGTCCGGTGGCTCCCGTTGGTCCGGTGATTCCTGTCGGTCCGGTCGAACCCGTTGGTCCTGTTGGGCCGGTGGGTCCTGTGGTTCCTGTGGGTCCGGTCGAACCCGTTGGTCCAGAGGGTCCTGTGGGTCCGGTGGTTCCTGTGGGTCCGGTCGAACCCGTTGGTCCTGCACCGATTGAATAAATATCAAAGACCGCTTCACCTAACCAGTTGTTGCTAGTAGATGTAAGGATGTTAAATGATATATCTGGCGCGGGAGGTGATGCAGGTGCTGCAACAATAGATATACTAGTAACATTATTTGCATTCGCTCCTCTTGCATTATGCACGATGTAACATGACCATCTTTGAATATATGGCGTATAAAGGTTAGATGAAACATCACCAAAATATCCACCCGTTCCTTCAATCACTTGCGCATTTTGTTCTGGTGTATTGTAAATACGAAACGTCATGACCATTTCGACAGACCCTAACTCTGTGGGTGGTGGAATAATCATGATTTGACTTCCAGAGCTATCCATGCGGATGACTGAATTCGACGTATTCAGTTCCGTCATATAGTAATAATTATTCATGTTGTAGTCATCGTTGATAATTATACATACGCTATACGGAACATTAAAACTATGGCCACTACTCAACAAGGTGGCATTATTTCTTTTTCCACGAAATGTAGCAAAATAAAAATTATTTGTTTGGGAAATATTTAATTCTCCATTTCGAATAGACCAATCGGTTTGACCTGATGATATTCGGCTGGTTTTCACGAGACCTGCAACCGGTCCTTGTGGGCCAGTAGAACCAGTATTTGCTGCAGTACCAGGTGCGCCAACTGGACCAGTCACACCGGTAGGACCGGTGGGTCCTGTGGTGCCTGTGGTGCCTGTTGGGCCTGTGTGGCCCATCGGGCCAGTAGAACCAGTATTTGCTGCAGTACCAGGTGCACCAGGTGCACCAACTGCACCATCTGCACCAGTCACGCCGGTAGGTCCGGTGGGTCCTGTGGGGCCTGTCGAACCAGTTGGTCCTGTGGGTCCTGTGGGTCCTGTGGTTCCTGTGGGGCCTGTCGAACCAGTTGGTCCTGTGGGTCCTGTGGGTCCTGTGGTTCCTGTGGGTCCGGTCGAACCCGTTGGTCCTGCACCGATTGAATAAATATCAAAGACCGCTTCACCTAACCAGTTGTTGCCAGAGGATGTAAGAA
>Ga0247722_10001267_pt1 | contig 14168 bp, 11 predicted proteins | sample MSEWelMarce3H_FC_FD_189094 | JGI IMG/M metagenome (GOLD analysis project Ga0247722, IMG submission 189094) | Subsurface sediment microbial communities from gas well in West Virginia, United States - MSEEL Well Study Marcellus 3H_FC | ecosystem: Environmental > Terrestrial > Deep subsurface >... | reverse complement strand
GCATTTGACTGTGCATTCAATGTTGCATTGAATGAAAACAGGAGCAGACAGGCCAGGAATGATTTTTTCATTTGATTTGATTTGAGTGTTCTAGGGAGCAGCTTTTCCCAAATAACTTATACCTGTTTTTGGCAATCAGGTCATAGACAATATCCCTGACGGGCCTTGGGATAAACTGGAAATATTTCAGGTAATGCGGAAAGCCGTGCAGCAGTTTCGCAATTTCAATGGCAGCATCTGATTTTAGGAATATTTTTTGGTCTGCAATGAAAACAATGGAATTTAGGTTTTCATTGTTGAACGCAGAATTCTTCAACAGTTCTTTGGCTTTTTCACTTTGAAGTGAAGCAAATTGTATTTTACTGTCCTTGTCATGCCTGCTGATGAAGCGGACTGATGCATTGCAGAGATTGCAAATTCCGTCAAACAGTACAATATTCATTTGTGCAAAGGTAGGTTAACGCCCTCAAATGGAAGATGCAATGACCAGTTTGTATAAGCTCGGTATCATTTCAGCAGCATCCTTCTGGTTCCGATGAAAAACGGAATCAGAATTGAATAGCCGATTAAAAATGGGATGATGAAATCAATCCATCCCATCACCATAAAAAATGCCATCAGCAACAACTGGAATCCCAATCCATAAAATGAGACACAAAACATGAACCATTTCGGCGAGATAGTTGCCCTGGAAGCATGGGGATCCAGGGAGTAAATGAATTCGTCAAACACCTTATAGAGCAAGCGAAACAATTTGTAAAGGACGTTCACCACCGCTTGACTTTCTTCAGGATAGGCTTTGGGTACTTGGTTTTCAAAAATCTGGCTGGTTATTTCACCATCTGTTCCATGCCTGAAAACCACATGATAATAGTTGTACAATGTACCCTGTGTCTGCATACAAAAAAATGCCACGAGTGTCCAAACAGCCTGTGTGTTGGTGAGCCAACCAATGGTGCACAATAGTGCAAGGTTTAAAATGCTGTCAAAGATGGAGTCCAGGTAACGGCCAGTAAATGAGGGTTGATTTTTTAGCCTGGCCAGTTGTCCATCAGCGGCATCGAGAATTGATTTTAGCACCAAAAAAAATCCTGCTGCCCAGTAGTATTCAGCAACCATGAAATAAATGGCCATCAGTCCTGAAACGCCAAAAAGCAATGTAACGTGGATTGCAGTGACTTTTGTGTCTTTTAATTGCTCAGCAATGATTTTGGCAAAGGGCCTTCCATAATCTGAAACGTCAATAAATTTATTTTCTGCAGTGAGTTTAGACATGCGTTTTTTTTGGCTCATCCACAAGAGCAAAGTTTGCGAATACAATAAAACGGACAGGATAAAATAGTCTTTCGTTGAACCAAAAGCTGTGTTAATGCACAAAAGGTTTACAAAACTGCACTATTGATGCACTGTTGATCTTGAGTATTGTTGTTGCAAATTTAATGTCTCACCTTGACAATTCAAGATTTTGTGGAATCATTGTCTTTGATGTTCATTCTGATGTATAGATCTTCTACCTGCTTCCTTGCCCAGGGTGTTTTGCGCAGAAATTTCAAGCTTGACTGAATACTGGGATCGCTGTTGAAACAATTGATGCGGATATGTTGCCCCAGGTCTTCCCATCCAAAATAGGCGACCAGTTCAGTAACGATTGATTCCAGTGTTTTGCCGTGTAAAGGATCGTTTGACACATTAGACATCAGCAAATTTATGCATTTCACATAAAATCAAACAGCAAAGGAAATCCGAAACTTACCATGCATGCCCAGATCCCGTATACCGGCAGCATGATGGTCATGCTTTTTTCCAGGTCTTCAATTTCGCCTTTGTTCATCACAATCCTTAAGAGTTTGTATGAAACCAGCGACAGATTAACCAGTATGAGCAGGTTAGCGCCCAGCACTGCGATTCTGTTTGGTGTAATGCCAAACTCCTGAAGCCTGAACAGAATGGCTGAGAGAGCAATTCCGTTGATGACAATTGTCAGGGCTGACAGACCCAACAGGATGGCCAGGTTGGTTCGGCTTTTGGCGTTTTTTGTGACTTCACTCACGGAAAACAGGATTAGGGCCATTACCCCGATCAACAATCCATTGAAAATCATCAATGCGTTTCTGTCATCATAGGGATAGTTCCCTGTATAAATTACCGATGAAATAAATATGAGCAAGGTGACCAAAACAAAGGGGGTGAATATTCTTGCTATGACCGGAGATATTTTGTTCACCAGTTGAGGATTGTTCATGACCAGGTAAGTGCCTACGACTGGAACAGCCACAAGTCCAAAAATGACAATGTATTGGAAATAAATTGTTGTAATATCAACATGGATGATATCAAAAAGTCCTATGGTCAGACCGCTGAAGATGATTCCTGACAAAACAATAAGCGCACTCATCACAACGAAATCACCATTGAAGCGCAAATACCCAATCTTTTTTTGCGCATCTTTAAAGTCTCCTCCAATAAATGTGTATCCTGCAATCGCCCATAACATGAATGGCAGGTGTATGCAGGCCAATATGATGGCATCCGTTTCTTTTTTTCCGGGTAAAATATTGATGTAGATGAGTGACAATGCAATTGTAATGAAGGGTAAAATCAGTAGACGGATGGTCTGTTTATTTTTCCATGAAAAGTAGGCAATCAGGAATGGGAAAACGAGGAATGCGATATTGCGCGAATAAAAACGTTCCTCATTGATCGAAAATATTTCAGGCAATTTGGCCATCAATCCTGCTGTCAGCGCGACAATCACCACAAATAACAGTTCATTTTTTTTGCCCCAGGAAATTTCATCCTGTTTGTAGTGTAATCTCTCCTGCCATACCTGGGCAATAGCATTTTCCTTTATTTCAGGATAGGCGGATTCAAATGCCTGGGTAAATCCTGTTTTATTGATCCGGTACATTTTTTCCAGCTCATTAGGCTGGTTGATGTTAGCAATGATTGCTGTTTTTATTTGCAAAGTGTCTGTGTTGGACATACGATGGTTGTTTTATATATTGACAGTTGTTCCTATTACTTTAATTTGATTGACGGATGATGGCCTCAAGGGCATTCAAATGCTCATTAAAAGCCTTTTTCCCATTGCTGGTTGCAGCGTATGAGGTGTTTGGTTTTTTACCAATGAATTTCTTTTCAACATTTATATAATTCAGTTTTTCCAATGCGCTGATATGACTGGCGATATTGCCATCAGTGACTTGTAATTGCTCCTTGATGGCGCTAAAGTCAACCTGTTCATTGACCATGAGGATAGACATGATTCCCAACCTCACCCTGCTTTCAAATGCCTTGTTCAGATCCCCGATGAAATTTTTCACTTCTCGTATTTAAAGTAAAACCTTGTCCCATAGATGATGTGTACCAAACCAAATCCCAAAGCCCAGAAAATCAATCCATGCCGTATGAAGACTGCTGCCAAAAGTCCGATGCCAATCTCTATGATTCCCAGGTAACGGATATCGTCTATGGAATATTTGCTTCCATTCAGCAGTGCCATGCCATAGAAAATTAAGGTAGAGGGTGCCATCAGGGCGAAATGACCATGATAGAACAATATTGCGCAGAATATTCCCCCGGCTGCCAGTGGTATTGCAAAGTTGATCATAAGGCGTTTGGCTGCATTGTCCCAAACAGGCAATCCTTTCTTTCTTGCATTTCTTGCCGCAAACAGGATTCCTGTAGCGGCCGACAAGATCAGGACAAACAAGGCATCGAGCAACAAAAAGGTTCCATTCAATTGCATCGAGGAGTATTGGTCCTGTCCTGGTGCTTCATATGGAACCTGATCATAAGACAAGCCCAATGCAGCGTACGCAAACACTGTGCCAGCAATGGCAATAAAGCCTACAATAACACCTGCAATCCCACTGAGTGCCTGAAACCTGGAAGACCTTTCCATGATGCTCCTTATTTCCCGTATTTCCTCTAAAGGTTGAAATTGCTTGTCCATAATCAATAAGTAAAAAGTACTTTGAAATACAAAGTAAAATCAAATTACGCTTAAAACAAAAATTCTTTTTCAGTTTAGTGGATATATTGCGGCCAATATTTTCAGATGCTTTACCCCATAACATTGGTCGATTTCCCGGGCGGACTACAGCTCCATGTACCTGATCCTGAAAAGGTAAAGTCCACATATGAGGAGATGATTACCGTCGATCCTGATACAGCTTTTCCTTTTTGGGCAAGGATTTGGGCTTCTTCGTTGGCATTGACTGCTTTTCTTCGGAAAGAACCCCAATGGATAGCATCCAAAAATGTATTGGAAGTTGGGGCTGGGATAGGTTTGCCATCTTTCTCCATTTCCCGGGAAGCATTGACATTGGTGATTAGCGATTATTCAAGGGAAGCGGTAGCCTTGATGGAAAAAAACATCCAAAGTCTGGAACTCACTAATGCTAAGGCAATGTATTTGGACTGGAATGATTTCCCGCCAGACCTCTCTGCCAATACGGTCTTGTTCAGCGATATCAACTATGACCCAGAGCAGTTTGAAGCCTTGTTAACCTTGATTCAGCAGTTGCTGGAGAAAGGCATAACCGTTGTGATAGCAACTCCAGAAAGGATTAGTGCAGTTGCTTTTGCTGTTCAGCTTGAACCCCATGTTACCCTTTCTGTTTTGGAAAGCGTTGTCATGACAGATATGACCATTGACATAAGGATTTTTGTGCTTTCGGCATAGGATTCAGCACATGAACCTGCGCATGCATTGTTTACCCCTTTGGGCGACATTAAAGTTTCACACCAACCGTCACAAAAAAATTCCTTGGTTCCGCAGCCAATATCCCCGGACCCGGATAACCATTTGCCCTTCTGGTGAAATATTTTTCATTCAACAGGTTATTGATGCCAGCCTTCAGGTAAAACATTTCAGTGAATTTGCATGTTCCGCTGATGTCTACAATCGAGTATGCAGGAATCAATCCATTAACGCCGTTGGCTGTAGGTGTTGTTGTATTGTTGGCATCACTGAATGCGTCAGAAACATGGCTGTACTGCGCAGTACAGGTAATTTTTTTTCTGCTGTAGGTGATGCCTGTGCGGTAAATCTGTTCTGGCGCATTTTCTACCCGATTGTTTTTTAAATCAGTTTCGACCAAACTGTTGCCCTGTCTTGTGATCACGCGAAGTTGATCATACGTTGCACGGATAAAAGCGACCGATGCAAATGCGGTTATATTTCCAAATGATGGTTTTACTTTCCATGCTTTCATTGGATTAAATTCTACAAGACCTTCGATGCCACTGCTACTGCTGTTACCAACATTGGTTCTAAGGTTGTAAAAACTACCATCTTGTTTCTGTTGTGCAATGACACCAACCCGGTTGTTGTACTGCAAAAGAAAACCGCTTATATCAAAGAATAAATAATCTTTGATTCGTCCACGGTATCCAAGATCAATATTATAACCCTTGGCATCTTTTAGCTGCTGATCAATTACATCTGTGGTAGGATTGCCAGACAGGTCACTGAATAAAACAGGACGGTATGCTTGCGAATAATTGGCATAGATTTCTGTTTGTCCTATGTGGTATTCTGCACCTATTCCAGACAGCAGGAACTGTCTGTTTCTGTTTTGATTGGCAATTTTCAATTCATTGCTACCCGATAGATTGAACCTGCCATCTGCTTTGTTTCGGATGTTTTCCATGCGTATGCCCGGAATGATGGACAGGTTCTTGCCAATCCTGAAAATGTTTTCAGCAAAGAATGCAACATTGGTGGTCAGGAAATCAAGATCGGTTGGATAAGGATTGCTGACATTGAGGTTGTACTTGAGGCCTGCATCGCCTCTTCCGTTTTGGAAGCGATAGGTATTCCCCATAAAATATCTTGCTCCTGCTGAAAACGTATGTTTGGATTTGTCCAATTGGTAATCTGATATATAACGTGTTTCCAGCCCAAAATTGTTGTACTGGTCCACATCAACACGGCGGTTGTTGTATAATTGTGAAGTAGCGTTGATGCTGTCAGCGATATTGGGTGTCTGGTTGAATCCTATGCTGTTCCTTTCTCCATACATGGCAAAGATTTTGACATTCAGCCTGCTCTTTTCGCTAAAAGTATAATCAAGGTTGATGGCTGCAATGTTCCATTTAACTTCGAACCAGTTCCGTTGCCGAAGACTGCTGTAGGCATCAACCTTGAACTGTGCATCCGTCAGTCCTCCCGGTTGTTGACTGAGGTAATTGAAATGGGTAATCTCAACCCCTACCTTGAGTTTTGGGTTGATTTTCCAGGAAATGGCGCCGTAGCCTGTATTCACCTTGAAGCCACTGTTTTCCCTGAACCCATCGCCACGGCGATGATCCCAAAAGGCATAATAATGGGCATTGCCCGTCTCACCTCCAACCGCATTGTATGCATTGAAAAGGCCAAAACTCCCGGCTGTTTGCTGAGATTCATACTGAAATGGTTTGTTGATGTCGCTGCCATCTTTCATGATAAAATTCACCATTCCTCCGAACTGCGGGCCATATTGGAGACTGGCTGCACCACGCAGCACCTGAATCCGCTGAACGGAATTGAGCTGGGGTGTATAATAGGCTTCAGGATAGCCAAAGGGGTCGCTGCTGATGTCATACCCATTCTGACGGATATTGAATTCCCAGCTGCGGTTGGGGCTGAGTCCGCGCGCTGCAATCCCAATTTGAATCCCGCTTGGGTCACTTTCCCAAACCTGAATGCCGGGAACTTTGGCCATCACCTGCCTCATGGTATTGGTAACAACGTTTCCCTGCACATTGTCCATCATGATCAAGGCATTTTTTTTGCCTGCATTGATGGCAGTACCTACTATTTCTGGTAGAAAATGAATGTCTGCTTTTGTGTTGCGGCCTACCAGTTTGATGTCGGGCAAATACTTTGAATGGAGCAATCCACTGTCTGCTGTTCCCGTGTTTTTATTTTCTTGAGCAATGAGTTGACCAGTTGAAAAAAACAATACCATCAGTATGAGGACCCTCTTCATTTTCCCTTTCATTTAGGGAGCAAAAATGAAATCTTTCTTTTCTATTCTTTTACGAGAAGAGAAAAAGGGACTTGCGAGATGCGAAAAATAACAAAAAAAGCAACAGGAGGTCCTGTTGCTTTTTTATAAAAATGTTTAAGACAATATCAATATCCGGGATTCTGCAATGCTGTTTTTTCTGTTGCTGTCAATCCTTTGCCATTGACCTGTATACCATCCAGGAATGATTGTGGAACCGGACGCAATACATGGTGGTCGGCAACTTTTGAACCAGCCTCCAAATTGAATGCTTTTGCCCTGGAAACCAGTGTTTTGGTTCTGGCCAGATCTGCCCATCTTACATATTCTCCTGCCAATTCACGTGACCTTTCATTCAACACCAATCCCAGCATTTTATCATAGGCAGCAGTTGCTCCAAGCGTCGTTAATATGAATTCATCCTGGGTTGGCAGCTTGGTTGGATCAGTGATGGAAAGACTCGCAGACTGTGCTGTGGTTACTGGAATATTGTTGGACTCATAGTATGAATTGCCAGGGAAGAAGGAGTTACCAACGCCCGGAGATTGGAGTGATGCAGAAATCAGTGTGTTTCCGCCATCCCAGTATCCTGCACGGTTTTCACCCGCCTTGTACCTGGCTCTTTCACGAACGGCATTGATATAAGGAAGGGCATCATTGTAGGTACCCGTACCAGCTTTTGCCAGTCGGATTTTGGCTTCTGCAGCAATCAGGTAGGTCTCTGCTGACCTTGCCAGAATAAAGTCACGGTTGCCGATGACTTCGTTCAATGAAGCACGGGATCCATCGATGTGTTTGCTGAGTGGTGGGAAGCTCTGCCCGGCAGTAGTCAAATCAGTATTCAATGCACCATCCGTAGTTCTTCCATTCGGATAGGCAACATAAACTGTTGGGATAACCTTTCCTGTTCCAAGAACATCCTTGATGAGATTTGCTCCGGAATTGGCTTTTACAATTTTCGACAGTGGATACCTCGTGTCTCCTGGCTTATTGATAACGAACATGATTCCAAGATCACCTTTTACATTGGGAGCAACAGGACTGGCTCCGTTCAACGCAAATTTTGTTCTGTATGATTTCCAGAACCTGGAGTCGTTGACCATGTCATACAGCCTGTAGGTGTAGTAAGTGGTTGCCAAACGGCTGAATGGCCTGTCTCCAGTGATGTCCCTGGCCATCTGGTCTTGCACGTCGTACCTGGATACGAAGTACAGGTGTTGGGTGTTGCCCGTTCCCCTGTTCGTGTTCAGGTCATTGGTCATTTGTGCAGATAAAATGATTTCAGGAAGCCTTTCGCTGGCTGAATTTGGTCCTCTGTAATCCCAGATTGCACCAAAGTCTGCTGCCAGCGGATGACCAGCAATGACCTGGTCACAAAGCGTAACGGCAGTGCTGAGGTCTGTAGCAATCGTGGTTGAATTCCATGCGCTGTTTACTTCACTGGCCCTGAAAAGATGTGTCTTTGCCAGAAAATGCAAGGCTGCATTTTTGGTGATCTTGGCAGGCGCACCTGTAGTTGGCAACAAATCTTTTGCCTTGTTCAGGTCTGCGATGATTTGTGCATATACATCTTTGGGCTGAGACCTGGTGAACTCCAGCTTTACAGTTGCAAGTGGTTCCAATTGCAGGGGCACTGCACCATATTGTGAAACCAATCTCAGATAAGAATAGGCACGGATAAAATAACCTTCGCCCAATGCTGTGCTTTTGATAGCAGTTGAAGTGGAGGTACTCTTGGTTGCATTTTCAATCAGCAGGTTTGCATTGCCAATGCTCTTGTACAGCTCATCCCACTGGAAATTTGCGGATGCAGTGTTTCCGTTCACAACTGTTATAACTGAGTTGAAGGTTTGGTCGTAATTGTTCCATGGAGAATTGGAAGGGTCGCCTCCAATCCTGAATTCGTCCGTACCATAGTTGGTTGCTGAATAGAACCACTCACCATTGGTAGGAACAGCGAAGGCTTGATGATAGGCCCCGGCAGCCAGTTGCAGGATTCCCTGATCAGTTTTCAGGAATTCACCGCTACGGTCGGTTTTTAGCGTTTCCTTCAAGAAATCCTTTTGGCAAGATGATTGGGCAATGATTACCAGGGTAACAATTGCCAATTTGATGATAGTAAAATATTTTTTCATGTTCTAGTGTATTAAAAAGAAGCATTTATACCAATAGTGTAACCCCTGTTCCAGGTGTTTCCAACCACATCCATGTCCATAAATTTGATTTGCGAGGTCAGCATACCAGGATTTTGAACCTGGAGGAATGCCCTTAAACCAGACATACCCAATTTGGAAATTGATTTGCTGTTGAGGTTGTAAGACATGGAAATATTGCGGATTTTCAGGAAGGAAGCATTCAGGTAACCCAGTGCAGGGAAAAATGCGTCTCCTGCTGCTCCACCCGCATTATAAATGGGCTTTTGGAATTCAGCATTCGTATTGTTCTCGTTGTAATAGTTGATGACCCTGTTCACACTCCTGGCTGCCTGCACTTCACCACCATAGTTATACTTGTAGTTTAACCTGCCGTAGATGAAAACATCGAAAGTGAAATTTTTGTAAGAAAGGGAATTGGTCATTCCCACTACCCATCTTGGCCTTGTCCATCCAATAATCTGACGGTCAAAGTTGGGTTCAATCTTGTTGTCTCCATTTACATCTTCGATCCTGACATTGCCGGGAGTGAATGTATTACCATTGGCATTGAACGATGCATATTTTGCCTGATCGGTTTTCTGCCACAGACCCAGTGCTTTGTAGCCATAGATGACGCCGATGGGTTGTCCAATAAACCAGTTGTTGCCGATATCATCCTGCTTTCCGTTTGACAAGCTGACAATTTCATCCTTTTGCCAAGAAGCATTGAAAGTGGTAGACCAGTTGAAATTCTTGTTTTTGATGTTGACTGTTGTCAAGTTGATGTCGATACCCCTGTTAGCAGTTTCTCCGATATTGGCAAAAGTCGTTGTGTATCCTGTAACGGATGGAATTGTCCTTTGCATGATCAGGTCTGTAGTCTTTGATTTGTACACATCGATTGTACCTGACAACCTGCGACCAAAGAGTTGAAAATCCACTCCCATGTTGTATTGGGTTGTTTTTTCCCAGCCCAGTTCCTTGTTCGCCAGCAAAGGATTCAAGATAGCCCCGGCAACACTGGAGGTATTGTTGGGGTAGAACAATGACAAAACAGCACCTTGTGTAGAATAAGCAGCAACAGCAGAGTTTCCGGTAACACCCGCACCAATTCTCAGCTTGAGGTCATTCACCCATTTTACATTGTCCATGAATTTCTCCTGGTTCACCCTCCATGCCAATGCAGCCGATGGGAACAAAGAGTATTTGTATCCTTCCGCCAACTGGGAAGCTCCGTCTTGACGGGCTGAAACGGTGAGCAAATACCTGTCTTTGAAACTGTAGTTTAACCTGGCCATATAAGAAAGCAGCTGGGTTTCAACCAGATTGGATGCAGCGGTCAATTGACCTGTAACCACACCACTGGTCAGTGCATTCCAACGCTGACTTTCAAGGGGTACTCCATTGCCTGTTACAGTCTGTCCATTGAGTTTATAGGCTGTCTGGCTTTGCAAAAGTGTCAGACCAAAACTATGTTCTCCTACGGATTTGTCGTAGTACAAAAGATGGTCGAGTGTATAGGAAAACCGTTTTTCGTTGTTGTATGAAGCCCAGCTGGTACTTCCACCATTTGCTACTGACTTGGAATCTATGTATCCGCCATTTTCAAACTGAGAGATATCCGGACCAAAGTTCATCCGGTATTTCAAGCCTTTTAATTTTGAGAAAATAGAACCAAAATTCAGTTGGGTATAAATGCTACCAAATGTCCTTAGGGTCTCGCGTTGATCAATATTATACAACCATTCATCTACAACATTTTTAATGGCATTATCACCACCAGGGAACAATATCCTGTCTCCGGTTGCGTCATAAGGCAATGCATAGGGGAAGATGGACCTGGCAGATTCATACAAACCGCCAGATGGGCTTCCTATGGTGGCAACACCCCTGCCTGATTGTCCAAACTGCTGCATGTTATAATTGACATTGATATTGCTTCCGAGTGAGAACCAGCTTGTAGCATTGAAATCCAGGTTGACTTTGGCAGTATAGCGCTGGAAGGATTGACCTTTGATCGTACCTGTGTTGTTCAGGTAGCCCAAAGATGCGTATGCCTTCAATTTATCAGTACCACCACTTACACTCAATAAGTTATCAGATGTAATGGAGTTTTGCTTTATAATGGCTCCCCAGTCAGTAGTGGCTACTTTTGATCCGTCCCATGTACCGGAAGCCCAACCTTTTTCGATATTGGACCAAGCAGTAGGGTCACTGGTAGCGCCAAAAAATACCCTGTCGGTAGCGATGGTAGGCTGGTCTCCTCTGGGGTAAGCACTTACTCCGGTTGTCTGGTTCAATCCAGCATAATAATAAGCCCATCTGCGATACGTGATGTACTCATCGGAGTTGAACATTTTTCTACTGTCATTCAGGGTTTCTGAAGTGAGATTGTGGTTGAAATTGACGACCACTTTTCCTGCCTTACCCTGTTTTGTTGTGACGATGATAACACCGTTTGCACCACGGGATCCGAAAATCGCAGTCGCAGACGCATCTTTCAAAACGTCAATAGACTCGATGTCTTGTGGATTGATGTTGTCGATGCCGCCTGTTGTGAGCGGAATGCCGTCCACAACAAACAAGGGTGAGTTGGAGGCAGTCAGAGAGCGAACTCCGCGGATGTTGATTGATCCAACGGTACCGGGCCTTTCGTTTGATGAAATGTCAACACCTGCTACCTTGCCCTGCATGGACTGAACAGCATTGTTTACTGGCCTTGAGCGGATGTCTTTTGCGCCTATACCTGCAACTGAACCGGTTACATCTTTTCTTTTAACAGTAGCATATCCAACAACCACAACCTCCTCAAGGCCCTTGGTATCCAGCAAAAGTACAATGCTCAAGATAGTGCTGGATTCATTGTAAGGAACAGATTGACTGGTATATCCTGTGAAAGACATGGCCAAGGAACCACTGCCCTTGACTGAAATACTGAATTTTCCATTGGCATCTGTAAGTGTAGCTGCATTGGATTTCTTGTCCTCAACGACTACGCCTTGCAATGGTTCTTTTTGTTCATTGGTGACAACACCCTCTATTTTACGGGTAGATGTACCCTGGGCATTAGCGGCATGCACCATCAGGCAGGTGAGCATGGCACATGCGACCAGCATTCGCATTTTTTTTAGGATTTTTTCATTCATAGCAATTTTTTTAATCAATACTGTAATAGGTTTTGGCAAAATAGCAAGACAAATTGCGCCTTTTTCAGCTATTTCTATCAAAATGACAAAAAGAATTTACGCAATCGTTCCCGGTAGTTCCAAGTAAAAACATCAACAGGTTTGTCGATATTTATGCTGCATCATTTGTTATTTGATTTTAAAAAATATCTACATTCAAGCATATCAATTGATTATCATGAAATTAAGCAGACACCTATTAGGAACAGCTTTCTGCATTTTGTTTTCTATCCAATCAAAGGCGCAGGAAAAAGACGATGTCAATACGCCACTACACCTCTTGCCCGCCAACTATCCAACACCTTACAAAGCTCCTGATAAAGTACTGGTGAAGGGCGTATTGGACAGGGTATTCAACTACATCAACCAAGCCACACCTCCTGAGCTGACGGATACATTGACAGGGAAAAAGGTTGATTTGCCATCATCCCTCACACCAAATGTCGTTCTCAAAAAAGGAGTTTTCAGGATAACCAGTTATGAATGGGGAGTTGTTTACAGCGCCTTGCTCAATGCTTATAAAACTACCGGGGATAAAAATTACGTCAAGTATGTAAAAGACCGCCATGAGTTCATTGCCCATTGGGCGGGTGTTTTCAGGGAAAAGCTTGCAAACGGGGAGATGACGTTGAATGCTGATTTTCCGCTACGTCAACCTGTTGCACCGCATGCATTGGATGATGGCGGAGCAGTGGCAGCATCCATGATCAAGGCAGAAATGCTGGGCCTGGCAACCGGGCTCAAGGGACAGATCAACCATTACTTGGAGTATGTTTCCCAGAAGGAATTCAGGTTCCCTGACCGGACCATTGCCAGAAACCGTCCGCTCAACAATACCTTGTGGCTGGACGATTTGTATATGGCGCTTCCTGCCCTGGCGCAAATGGCAAAATACACAAACAACAAATCTTATTGGGATGATGCCATTTTCCAGCTTGAATCTTACAGCAGCAAAATGTTTGTTCCAGGCAAGGGCCTGTTCATGCATGGCTGGGTGCAAGGTATGCAGACCCATCCTGCTTTTCACTGGGCAAGAGCCAATGGATGGGCCTTGCTGACCATGACAGAACTGCTGGATGCACTGCCAGCCAATCATCCCAAAAGGAGTTTTGTGCTGAACCTTTTCCAACAGCATGTGGAGGGGTTGGTTAAGTTGCAGGATGGAACAGGTTTCTGGCACCAGTTGCTGGACAAGCCAGACTCATATCTTGAAACTTCAGCTACAGCAATTTATACCTATTGCATTGCCAAAGCCTGCAATGAAGGCTGGCTCGACAAGCTGGCCTATGCACCCGTTGTGGCATTGGGATGGAATGCCGCTGCTTCAAAAGTAAATGCTGCCGGGCAGGTGGAAGGCACATGTGTAGGTACCGGCATGGCATTTGATCCTGCCTTCTATTACCACAGACCCGTGAGCAAATTTGCAGCCCATGGGTATGGCCCACTGATCTATGCGGCTTCTGAGGTTTTCAGGCTGCTGGACAAAGGGGAATTCAAAATCAATGACAGTGCCTTGATTTTTTATCCCAAAGATTGATTGGAGAGGTTGAAAGCCGGGATGGATAAATCAATTTCTTTTGTAAATCATGCCCATCTTTAATTTTACAATATCTTCATTCCAGCATTTTCCATTCTTTTTTGATCATCTTTTATGCCAATGAAATATTTGTTTTTATTGTCTCTTACTCTTTTGTTTACCAGTTTTTCCATACATGCTCAATCAACGTTAAGATTACGTATAAGTAATGCCGATGCTAAAGAGCCCCTGGTTGGTGCAACAGTAAAAATCATTGAACTCAATAAAACAAAACAGACAGACAGTATAGGTATGGTTATGTTTGAGCAAATTCCGG
>Ga0247722_10001266_pt1 | contig 14169 bp, 22 predicted proteins | sample MSEWelMarce3H_FC_FD_189094 | JGI IMG/M metagenome (GOLD analysis project Ga0247722, IMG submission 189094) | Subsurface sediment microbial communities from gas well in West Virginia, United States - MSEEL Well Study Marcellus 3H_FC | ecosystem: Environmental > Terrestrial > Deep subsurface >... | reverse complement strand
ATTGATGTGTCGGTGATGGATGTGAAAATGCCCGCAAGGGTGGCCCCAGTGGTTCCGGTAAAGACCTTTTCATCATCGACATATCAAAGAGCCAGTGGCTCAAGGAGTTTAGTAATGGGATTTTTTGCACAACACGGGAAGTTCTCGGAAGGTGGCGGCAAGAAGTACAGTGTAGCCGAGCAGGGTATCTACATCTGTGCGCTGATTGATTGCGAAGCGGTACAGGGTAAATCATTCGATGACCCCAACGTTCTCGAACCCAACTTTAAGTGGGTGTTTGAAAGCACCGAGGTTGGTGACGATGACGGCCAGCCCTTCCGCTTCATCGCTTACACCAAGACCTACTACGGCAACGAAAAGGCTAAGCTCACAATCTTGCTCGATGGCATGGTTGGTCGGATGACTAGCCAGCAGTTTGCTGAGCTTGACATGGAAGCCCTCAAAGCCAAGTCATGGCAGGTAGTGGTAGGCACCCGCCAGAAAATGAATGGCGAACTAACCAACGTCATCGAAACCGTGAAGCCGGTCAAAGTTGCAGCTACAAAGCCACTACGCAAGGTTACACCGCAACCGGTGGATGACATCGTAGACCCGTTTGAAGGCGAGTAGATAAGGGTATGTTTGATAGGGGCAGGGTAACTTGCCCCTTACTTTGGGAGATAAAACAATGAGACAAACTAATCAATCACTGGCGGAAGCCATCAAAGATATGGCACGACGTGCTATCGACAGAAGCACTGACCCGTTTGCAGTTATCGATGCTCCGCTATCGATTAAGGTATCAAGCGACCATACCGAAATCTATATGCAAAAAGGTGAGATGCATTTACTGATTGAACTCACTGGCGATCGTACGGGTGTTCACGATTGGAAATATGTTGGATGGACAGTACAGAATCCATTCTGGATTAACAACCTCAAGGTTGCTGACGTGATTGCAGACATCTGGGCAGTATCCTACGAGATTGATCGCATGATGTCTTATCGCCCTGTGGCGGTAGCCGTATGAAAGTGACACCATGCACGGCAAATCAAGCGCTTACAATTTTGCGCGAGGGTTACAAGGTTAGATGCGCCGCTTGGGCTCATGGACGATATATCGAAGTGGTAGCCGACAAGATTACACTTAACGATGCATCTAACAGCATCGCACTCAACCATATAGAGGCTAACACCATAACGCAAAACAGCATCCTTCAGGATTTCGTTTTGAACAATCAATGGGAATTTCTACAATCTTGACCGGTCATTACCGGACAACTAAGATACAAGCCCTCAGCGTCATTGACGACTGGGGGTTAGACTTTGCAGCTGGCAACGTTGTCAAATACCTACAACGATGCCCACACAAAGGAACGGCTACAGACGATGCCATCAAGGCACTCTGGTACATGGCATATGCCGTTACCAAGGACACAGCCTTTGCGGATCGCATAGCCAGGGAAGCCGAGGAGATAAATAAATGAGAACAACATTCCAAGTAGAGCTGAGTGCATATAGAGGCGATGAGGATGAGTCATGGCGTTTAGGTCGGCTTGAAGATTGGATGAGTTGGTACGCCTTCAAGATTGGTAATCCAATGCACTGTGTACACTCATCTATACATTCGGTACATGATCACAAGGGTTGTTTTACTATTACGTTTAGTCAAAAACCAACGCAACCAATGATGGATTGTGCTACATGGGCTTATTCAGAATTAGGTGAAGTTGAAGAAATTCAATTTCAGTACGTTGAAACTGTTGTAAACATAGTCAAGGTTGAGGCTAACCATGGCAATAGCATTTAGTATCGAAGAGAAGAAAGAACGCATCCGGCAAGCGATGGAAATCTACGCCACCACCGGATCATGGTCTAAAGCCGACAACATCGTACGCCGGCAGAGCGTCGAGAAGTGGGTAAGAAACCCTGAGCTGCTGGCTTACGCTCAAAGCCTTGGATACCAGCAGATGTGTACAGACGAGGTAGCAGGGTTTGCACCCGTAACAGCACACTACACCGCTCGTATGGCTTTCTCCGGTGCCTTGGTGCATATGCGGGATGGCAAGTACGTTTGCCGGGACGGCGCAAGAATCCATTATGCCGTACAGCACGGGCAGATGGTTATGTACAAGCTTGACGGTGCAGGCAACCGGCATCATGCAGGTGCTGCTTACTTCCGTGGTGCTGACATACTCGCTAACGACTGGATGATAATAAGATGACTTTTGATCGAGCCATACGGGCTTTGTTGAATGGTAAGGCCATCCGCCGAAAAGATAAGAAGTTTGTACGGATAGGCCAGACTACTGAAGAACATTGGTTAGAAGGGCCAAGTGGTTATGCCATCGCAAGTTTCGGTGTTGATGTTGACTGGATTACTGCAGATGACTGGGAATGTGGAACCTACGACACAAATACAAAAACTGTTCGTTGGGATAATGTCGTTTATGACGGTCATAATCAGCCGATTGATAGGCATCCATACGTCAATATTCGCATGAAAGATAAAGATACGCTTGATCGAGTTAGATACAACGGAAACCCTGAAATGATAGGACAACCACAAGATGAGATTCAGTGAAGTGATTCAAGCCTTGATGGCTGGTGGCGGTAATGCCGTATGGCGCGGTGAGTGGGGAGGAGCCGTATTCCTGCGGTACTCCGAAGTGTGGAATATCTTTGAACTTCACGGGCCACAGAAACGGGTAACGCAACTGGAAGAGTTGAGCCTGTCCCCTGGTGATTTGTTTGCGAACGATTGGGCTATCGTTGTACTTGATCCGCGAACCGGGGAGGTTGCCAAGTGATACCTTTTGCTATTGGTGCTTTGGTCGGGGCTGGATGCGTGGCTCTATACAACGAACTCTATACACGCTGGCTGTATGCTGATGTGAAGAAGCGGGCTAAGGCTCAGGGTATGAGTAAGGATAAACTGCGGGCTGCCATGCTCTGGGCTACCAGCGCGGAAATCAGGAAGAATCTTGATGAGTAGAGTAATCAATAAGGAGATTGAGCAGGTCGCTATTGACCTGCTCAAGCATCATCCACGCAACGCTAACCACGGTGATATTGAAGCCATCAAGAAGTCCTTAGCAGTGAATGGTTGGTACGGCTCTGTGGTGGTCAACACGGGGACTAAACACATCCTAGCGGGAAATCATAGGGTCATGGCTGCCAAGGCTCTAGGATGGGAAACCGTACCCGTGCAATGGGTTGACGTTACACCTGAAGAAGAGCTACGCATTCTTGTGGTTGACAACCGGACTACCCGTATCGGGCAAGATGACACAACCAAAATTACCGACATCCTTGCTGAACTTGCGAATACGCCTATCGGCTTGGAAGGTACAGGGTACGGTGCTGCTGACCTTGATGCTTTGATTGATGAACTGGCTGGTACTGCTGACCCTACTGAGTTGCTAACCGATCCTGATGAAGTGCCGGAGGAAGTCGAGACACGATGCAAGCCGGGAGACCTTTGGATTCTTGGTAGGCATCGATTACTTTGCGGTGACAGTACAAAGGCTGATGATGTGGCACGGCTGATGGATGGTGCTGTAGTAAACGGCATTGTTACTGATCCGCCATACGGCATAGGCATTGACGGTCAAAAAGAAAGCTTAAGTGCAAACCCAAAACATAACCGCAAGGCGCATGAGTTTATGGGATGGGATAAAGAAAGACCGACAAAAGAACTGTTTGATTTATTGCTATCGTTTGATTGCCCTACAGCAATCTGGGGTGGCAATTACTTTGCTGATTTCCTTCCAGCATCTAGGGGATGGATTTACTGGAGCAAAGGTCAAGATGGTTTGACTATGTCCGATGGCGAACTTGCATGGACAAACTGCGTTAAACCTTTACGGGCAATCGTTGTGAATAGAGCGGCTTTACAAGGTTCAGTACATCCAACACAAAAACCGATGCAGGTTATTGAATATGCTCTTGAATACATCAATGTTGAAACCGGCAATATATACGATCCGTTCTTAGGCTCTGGTACTACATTGATTGCAGCCGAGAAAACTAATCGCAAATGTTACGGAATGGAAATCAGCCCTAAGTATTGCGATGTGATTATTCAGCGATGGGAAAACGCCACAGGGCAGAAGGCGGTGCTAAATGAAGGGTAAGCCATACAAGTACAACGAAGACGTAGTACAGCGCATTACACAGGCTCTCAGGGCAGGTAATACCCGCCGAGCATCTTGCGCCTATGCCGGTATTTCTGAGGATACATTTGCAATCTGGCTCAAGGGCATTTCGGAGTTCTCGGATTCTATTAAAAAGGCAGAGGGTGATGCCGAGGTTCGGAACGTGGCTATCATCCAGAAAGCAGCTGATACCACTTGGCAGGCCGCCGCATGGTGGCTTGAACGCAAGCACAAGGCCGACTGGTCTAGCCGGGTAGAGCAGACCGGCGCAGACGGTAGCCCTGTAAAGGTGATCGTGGAGTACGCAGACAAACCATAATGCCAGACATACGATTGGTTCTCCCTCGACCTCATGAAGCACAGCAGGTGATAATGGCACAGGCAAGGCGATACAACGTCCTTGCCTGTGGCTGAGTAGGCAGACGCTTTGGAAAGACAACCCTTGGCGGTAACCTTTTATCTGACCCGGTGCTGCAGGACGGCTTGCCCTGCGCTTGGTTTGCCCCTACCTACCGCTTGCTGGAAGAGGCATACGCCGATCATAAGCGCATCTATGCTCCGGTTATCCGGCGAGCCGTACAAAGCCCAGCCCCGCGCATCGAGCTTATAACCGGGGCAGCCATCGATTACTGGACTTTGGACGATCCTTCAACCGTTGCTCGTGGTCGTAAGTACAAGCGGGTCATCATTGATGAGGCCGCCATGGCACGGCATCTAGAGCAAGCCTGGACGGAAGCCATCCGCCCAACGCTAACAGACTACATCGGGGATGCGTTCTTTCTCAGCACTCCTAAAGGCTCCAACTACTTCCGTACCCTTTACAACCAAGCCGCTACCGATGCCGACTGGATGTCTTGGCAGATGCCGACTACGGCTAACCCGTGGATTGATGCTGAGGAGGTAGGCAAGGCTGGTGAGTCTCTGCCCAGCATAGCGTTTCGGCAGGAGTACTTAGCCGAGTTCGTGGATGCAGCTGGAGCAAGAATCAAGCGGGAGTGGCTACGCTACGGCGATTGCCCTGAAGGGTTGCCTACCTACATCGGGGTTGACCTTGCAATATCAACCAAGTCTGAAGCAGACTACACCGGGGTTGCGGTAGTGAGCCGTGGTGACGATGGGACAATTTACGTTAGAGACATCAACCGTACTAGGGCGGACTTTGCAAGCGTCCTGCGCTTCATTGAGATGATGGCGGCTAAGTGGAATCCATCTATGATCGGCATCGAGCAGGTGCAATATCAAGCCGCTGTTGTGCAGGAGCTCCTACGGCGCACCAAACTGCCTATCCGGGGCATCCGGCCAGACCGTGACAAAGTGACCCGCTTTGCCCCTCTGGAAGCCCGGTACGAGCAAAGCCAAGTCATGCACTGCCAAGGCCTACCCGCATACTTTGAAGATGAGTTGTTATCCTTCCCGGTTGGTCGGCATGATGACGTGGTAGATGCCCTGGCGTACGCTTGGCAAGTGTGCGGATCTAAGCGTTCATGGGGAGCCGTCTAAAATATATACACCTATACCCTTGCAAGATATACACGGGCGGTGTATATTATCTACATCAAGCAGGGAGATATGACAATGGAAAATTACTTCGACTTTTACGTTATCAAGGTTTCAAGCACACGCAAGACAGACCTTAAGAAGGCCGGCATCGATGCCGCAGACATTAACTCAGTATTCGATGGTTATGCTCAGTATGGCCGCAACAGCTACCGCCGCTACATCTACACAAGCAGTGTAGGCTTTCAGTCAAACGTTGCTGGTGGACTCAACGAAGAATCGAAAGCCATCATCGCTAAGTATCACGCACTCGGACTTGATGTAGATACTCAGTACATCACAAGAGACTAGACGATAGGAACCGCCACAGGCCCCCGCAAGGGGGCTTTTTCTTTTTGTGGGATACTGAAGCCATGGGTATCTTTGACCGCTTCCTCGGACGTAAAGCCGCAGCCAACCCGACACAAGCATTGCCATTGCCGTTGTCTCAGTCTAGGGACATCTACCTAACCGGTTACGGCTCTGGTCAGCTGCAGACATTGCTACGCCGGGCGCTCCCTGGAAGTACTAAGGACTGGGCTAGAGTTGCCGGTGACTTAGGGCTGAATGGCGTTGTCGCTAGTGCGATTGATTGGTACGTCAGGAACTACCCTCAAGCCACACCACGGCTCTACCGACCGGTAGACAGCCAGCAGGCAGAGCCGGTAGAAGACCACCCGGTGCTACAGCTTATGGCGCAACCGGATCCGATGATTATGGGTAGCCTTTTCTGGGGCTGGTGCATTCAGGATTACAAACTATTCGGGAATACCTACCTACGCAAGATTCGATCTAGCACCCGTGGCACCGTGACCGCCTTGCAGTTCCTGCCGCAGGACATGGTACGCCCGGTAGGCAACGGCGTAAACCCGCTGACGCACTACATCTACACCACGGATGGCCGCTCTTTTGACATCCCGGTAAGTGACATTATCCATATCCGGTACGGCAGAGATCCTAGCGACATCCGTATTGGTAGAGCGCCACTTACCGCTGTACTGCGGGAGATAGCCACCGACAACACGGCAAGCACTACCGCTTACGGACTCTTGGCTAACGGGGCTATGCCTTCATTGATTGTCGGCCCTGATGCCAAAGAGACCAGCGTTGATATGTCGATGGACGATGCTCGGCAGGTGAAGCGGCAACTTCACGAAGACCTTACCGGAGACGGTAGCGGCGGTATCGTTGTCATGACCGGTGCCTACAAGATGGACAGGGTTTCCCTTACGCCTTCCGAGCTTGCTCTGGATTCTGTGAGACGTGTACCGGAGGAGCGTATCTGTTCAGCCCTTGGTATCAACCCGATGGTCTTAGGGCTTGGAAGCGGGCTAGAGCGGTCTACCTACAGTAATTATGAGAGGGCGCAACAGGCGGCTTGGGAAGATGGCATGGTGCCGTTGCTCCGTACCCTTGCGGATGCCATCACCGCTGACCTGCTACCGGAATACCCGGAAACTCAGCAGGGCGATTACGTTATGTACGACCTTGAAACGGTTAGGGCGCTTGCCGACGATATGCAAGCGGAAGCGGTAAGAGCCGAGAAACTCTACAAGGCTGGCATTATTGATCGGGCTGAAGCCAAGCGTATAGCCGGGCTGGAAGCCGTGCCGGAAGATGAGGGGCAGCTACACCCAACGGCTATACCAGTACAGAGCGGTGGTGGCTTTGATGGTGCCGCAGTGCGCTCTTACGATGTCAAGTACAGACCAACTGAAGCCATGCGGACAGCGGCACAAAGAGCGCTTGACTGGAAAGCAGAAGGCTTTGATGGCGGCACACGCGTAGGCCTTGCAAGGGCTAACCAGATTGTGAATGGTGAGAAACTGAGCGAGGATACTATCCTCCGGATGTACAGTTTCTTTTCACGTCATGAGGTAGACAAGAAGGCCGAAGGCTTTAATGCTGGTGAGGAAGGTTTCCCTAGTCCGGGGCGTGTAGCCTGGGACTTATGGGGCGGTGATGCCGGTTTCCGCTGGGCTACATCCAAGCGAGACGCAATGCAACCTGACGGCAAGAGCCTTGATGGTGACCACGTATGCACTCCGGGGGTAGTGTATAAGAGCCACCCTTTTTACGGGTATTCGCTGGAGGAAATCTCAAGCGAGTAGACAACGGCACGGGCAGGATTTATGCTGCATCCCAGAAGTATAGGAACGACCTATTAGAGCGTGAAGGCGTAGCCATCAGCCGGATGCAACGCGCATACAAAGCCGCAACCAAGGCGAGCATCGATGAGCTTGAAGCGCTGGAGGGTAGGATTGCTGAGCGTGAAGCCAACGGGGAACCGCCAAGCGAAACCATACTCTGGATGCGTCAGCGGATCATAGATAACATTGAGCAGCTCGGAAAGAACCTTAAGAAGTTCAGTGTTGAAGGGGCAGTGATTACAGCCGATGGGCAACTGCAAGCCGCTATCCTTGCTAATGAGGCAACGCCAAGCCTTGTGGAAGCGGCAGCGGGTAAAAAGCCCGCCGGGGTTACCCTTGGTACTAGCTGGACAAGTCTACCTGACGAAGCCTTGCAGGCCTTTGTCGGGTTCGCAGGCGATGGTAGCCCTCTGGCTGTCCTATTCGATGCCATCCCCCAAGTAACCACGGATGCTATGCAGATGGCTTTGGTACAAGGCATCAGCCTCGGTGAAGGCCCACGAACGGTAGCACGGCGGGTACGCAAGGCGGCTGATATCGGTAGGCAAAGAGCCGAGACGATAGCGCGTACCGAGATGATACGTGCAAGCCGGGAAGCCCAGCGGCAACTATACACGGAGAATGGTTCGGTAACCGGATACCGGCGGCAGGCTACGCAAGACGCGCGGGTATGCCTTGCTTGCTTGGCTTTGTCCGGCACCCTTCACCGTACAGATGAAATCATGCCTAGTCACCCAAATTGTAGGTGCGTTCTTATTCCGGAAACCCTCAGTTGGGCTGAGATAACCGGCGATTCTTCCATACCGGATACCCGCCCCAAGGTGGCAACCGGTGAAGAGATTCTAAAAGGGCTAACACCGCTTGAAGCTCAGCAGATACTAGGCACCGCTCGTTACAACCTTTACAGCGAAGGACTACCGCTCAGCGACATGGCTACCGTGGTACCTAACGCTGACTGGGGGCCTACTACTAGGGTATTGCCGCTTAGAGACCTAGAGGGATACCAACCGGATCTAACGACTTATCTATGAAAACGGCACTGTGGGATACTGAGGGTATGGACTTGCTGACTTCTACCGTAGACAATATCAAGAGTGACCGGCTGGGCTACGTCAAGGGCTATCTGGTGCGCTTTGGTGATACCAAGACCGCTGACCTTGAAGGTGACTTTTTCACACCTCAAACCGACTACGGCTTTCCGGTTTCCAAGGGTCAACGCGTACCGCTCAACGTGTACTATCACCACGGCATGGATGCCGCTGTCGGTAAGAAGTCTATCGGTACAGGCTACATTAAGATGGACGATACCGGGCTTTGGTACGAGGCGCAGTTGGATCTAGCCGATGAGTACGGGAGCATGATTGCGAAGCTCTGCAAGCAAGGCAAGATGGGCTTTTCCTCCGGTGCCGCTGGTCATCTGGTAGAGCGTAAGAGTATGGGCGGTGCCGCTGAGATTACCCGCTGGCCTATCGCAGAGGCAAGCATCACACCGACACCAGCCGAGTATCGCAACTCAGTAAAGAGCCTACAGGAGTACTACGGCATGGAGCCTATGATGGAAGAAGAAGAAGAGATGGTCATGGCTCCAATGCCTGAGCAATCCCCGGAAGAGTACGCCGCTGAGTTATTCAAGATGGCTGAAGCGGATCTAATCCATGAAGGCATGGAAGCCTACTATGAGGCTATGTCTGAGGGTATCGGCTTGGTGGCTGATGCGTCTATGGCCGATGCCATCATCAATGAATTTGCGAATCGTGCAAAGCAGCTATACGCCATGCACGGTGCCAAGTGTATACAACCCGCATCCCTGCGGGGTGTAGAACGTCGACTGCGGGATGCAGTCGGTCTTAGCCGGACAAGCGCCAAGCGCTTAGCACCTGTAGTCTGGGATTCACTGCGGGACGCAGACCAGCCAGAAGTGCAACCGGAACTCGTAATAGAGGCGAAAGCCCATGACAATGACGAACGCCAGGAACTGCTGGCTCGTCTGGAGTTGCTAATACAACTATGAATCTGACACAACTACAGAATCAAAAAGAATCTGTGCTTGCTACCGCGCGGGAGCTTGCTTCCGGTAACGGTGACCTTGCACAGGTCAAGAGCCTGATGGCAGAAGCCAAGGACATCGAAGAGCGCATTGAGACCATCAAGGCACTCGGACAAGGCCACCCTGTGGCTACTGAAGTTGCAGTAGAACAGCCTTGGAAGTCCGGCGGTATCGGGCGTAACCCGCTTTCCGGTACCCGTGATGAGGCTAACTGGAAGGCTTACGCTTGGGGTCAATGGGGACGCTCTATCATGGGCAACCGCAAGGCCGCTGAGTGGGTAAAGAACAACCTGAAGGCACAGAACGAAGGTACAACGACCGCTGGTGGTTTTACTGTTCCAGATCCGCTGTCTAGCGAACTTATCTACCTCCGTGAGCAGTTCGGTGTTGCACGTCAAAACTGCCGCATCTACCCGATGAGTTCTGACGTTCTCAACGTGCCAAACGCAACGGCATCGACCACTGTGTACTATCCGGGTGAGAACACGGCTATTACCGATTCGCAGCTTACATTTGCACAGGTCAACTTGGTTGCAAAGAAGCCATCGATTCTTACGCAGGTATCTAAAGAGTTGGCTGAAGATTCGATTATCGACTTTGGCGCAACGCTTGCCCGTGACATGGCGTACTCCTTGGCTAAGGAAGAAGACCGCGTTGTTTTCAACAATGCAGTAGATAGCACCTCCGGCCTCGATGGCATCCTGTATGCCGTCTACAACCTCAACGCAACTAAGGCTAACATTGCTTCCTTGCAGGTCTTCACGACCGGCCAGACAATCACGTACAGCCCGACACTTGCTAACTTAAAGGGTATGGTTGCCAAGCTCCCAACGTATGCACCGAATGCGAAATGGTTCATGCATAAGGAGATTTGGTACAACGCCATCGCACCTCTGCTTGATGCTTTGGGCGGTAACTCGATTATGGACATCCAAGGCGCATATGGCCCTAACCCTATGCTCTACGGTTACCCGGTAATCTTTGTCCAGAATATGGCTAAGACCCTTGCGGCAACCACGCCATACATCTTGCTCGGTGACCTGAGCGTAGGTACTGCTTTCGGTGACCGCCGAACCGTTACCATCGAGGTATCGGATCAGCGCTACTTTGTTGAGGATGCACTCGCATTCAAGGCAACTGAGCGATTCGCTTTCTCTGCTTTCGATGTTGGCAACGTCAACGCCACGGCATCCAGCCGTGTCCCTGGCTCGCTTATCGTTGGAGCATCCGCAGCTACATAAGCCTAGCGGTTCGTATCTCAAGCCCTCGGCAGACGTGCTGGGGGCTTTTCCTTTGTGTGGGATACTGAAACCATGATGACCAGAGCCGAGGCAATCGCACAAGTAAGTTTATTTGTGGATGCCCAAAGTTATCCGCAGATGTCCACAACCGACATAGGGAGCATCCTAGATTCTTTCTCACGGTTCAGCACTTGGACGGCTAGCACCACCTATGCTGTCGGTGACCGTGTAGTGCCTACAACGCCAAATGGTAGGGTTTACGAGTGCCGAGTTGCTGGAACATCAGGCACGACACAACCCGATTACCCTGTCTATGCTCCTTACCAAGTCAAGGGCTTTACCTTGGAAGATGGCACCGGTGACCCTACCCTGATGTGGGTAGACCAAGGCCCGATCAATGTGGAGCGCTACGATGTCAGGACAGCAACCCGGCAAGCGTGGATGATAAAGGCTAGCCGCTGCGCTAGCGACATCGATGCTAAGGAAGGCACAAGCGATGTCAAGCTCTCACAACTCAAAGCCCACTGTCTAAGCATGGCAGAGCGATACCGCCCGTTGGTGTTCGCATGAGTCCTATCCTACGCGCAACCATAAGCGCTGGCATGGTACGCAATTTGTGCCAAGACCGGGTAGAGATACACCGCTTCACGCTTACCGAAGATGGCAGGGGTGGTGCTACTGAGACATGGCGCAAGGTTGCCGAGTACAACGCCAGACTGACCAACCAATCAGACACAGAATCTATCGTAGGCGGTGGCATACAGTCATCTGCACAATGGACGCTGATTGTTGCTGTAGGTGCTGATGTCATGCCGCAGGATAGGGTTTACCGGGTGGGTGATGATGCCCGTTATTACGATGTCATCGGGACAGACTTTGGACAGACAGAATTACTTGTACAGCACGTAGGGCTGGTGGAGCGTACATCATGACGGCAGAGGCGTGGGTTCCTATTGGCATACAAGCCTTTATAACCGTTACTAGTATCGGTGCCGCTTGGGTGGCTATACAGGTCAGGCTGACGCGTTTAGAGACGCAGGTGGCACACATTATAAACACCTTAGACGGGCAGCAGCAGGAAGTGCGCCGCATCGAGCAACGGCTCGGCAAACTTGAAAACAAGGTTTCAGCGTTGGAGGCAGTAATAAACCGATGAACAGCATTTCAATCAAGAGGTTGGTGGTCGTTGTGATCGTGGCTTTCGTAGCTGCCTTCACTTCCGTTTTTGGCGATGGCATCAGGACAAGCGAAGCACACGACCTGAGCGAGCTGGGCGCAGTGCTTGCACTCTACGGAAGCAAGGCGGTAGCGGCGGGTGTCTCCGCTGCGGTGAGCAGTGTGCTGGCGTTCCTCACGATGCCGTTCAAGGGTACGAATGCGAACAGCCTGAAGGTGGGCAAATGAACTTCCAGAACCTACGCATCGAGCAGGTAACATCACCGACTCCAGACTGGATTGTCTACGGTGAGTTTTATTCCTTAGATGGCGTGAAACTTGGAGACTTTGGAGTTAACGGTACATCGGTATTCCAGTGGTTCCCGCAACAGTCCTTTGAGTTTCAATATCAGATTGTTATGCAGTTTATTCCTTATATGGCTGCGGAACTTGTGAAGGGTGCATCTAACTAATGGCTACAGCATATGTCAGCCCAGCAGGTTCGGCGGCTTATCCCGGTTCTGTCGGTGCGCCTACGTCCTTGACTACAGCATTATCTTCTGCTGGTGCTGGTGACATCGTCTACCTCGCTCCCGGTTCATATCGTGGAACCTTTACACTAGGTGTTTCGGGTACAGCGGGAAATACAATCCAGTTCATCGGAGACCCGTTAGCGAGTCAAGGAATCGGTGGTATAGCGGCTGGTATTGTTAGGGTTACAAACTACTTAAATGATAGTGCAAACCCAACTTCAGCAACACTTCTGACAGCGACAAGCCGTTCTTATTTTTCATTTACAAATGTATATTTTGAAAGCTTCAACACAAGTACCTTTCTAGCAATACTTACTACGTGTGCAAACTGGTCGTTTGAAAAATGCACATTTATTAATGTTCGCAGTATTGGATTAAATGTTACAACAAGTGCCGGTGTAGCCTTAAATGCATCGTTTACTAAATGTACGTTTTCGTCATCAGTCACTAGCGTTGCGTTGTATTGTGCAAATCATTCGTCCGCATATAGCCTAAATCTCAATTTCATTGACTGTGTTTGTATGGGTTCATCCGCTCAACAACTGAATACTTTGTCGGCAACATCTACTGGTGGTTCACAAACAAACGCGGGTGGAATCAATTATTTCAACTGTTTATGTTATGGATTTATGATTCAAAACTACAGCACAAACACAACACACCCTTCTTATGTGTATAACTGTGTCATCTTAAATACTGCTGGTTTTGCGTTATTAACACAAACATCAGGAAGTTTGATTGAAAATTATAATGTTGTCTTTGGTTCTACAAATGCAGTTACCGCTGGTGCTAACAGTTTCTATGCTGGTGCTATCGGGCTTGACTACGGTCACAGTGCAATCGTTGGATTACCGGCACCTTCTGTAAACGGCCCATACCTTGGTTCCCGCTTACTTGGAGCAGGTACAGCAAGCGGCGCACCAGCAACAGATGCAGACGGAGTAGCGTGGTATCAATCTCTTCTAGGTATGGGGGCATATACCTATGCCGCTCGTAACAACGTGATTGCATTCCCCCTAACTCCAACGCAAACAACAATCACCGTTGCGCCAGCATCAACCTCACAAAGCATCGAACTCTACCTCGGTGCAACAGGCTTGACCTTTGCCACATCCGGTCTAGCGGCCTACTACGTCCGCAACCAAGCCGCTCCGGTGGCTATTACGCTGGTTACGCAGACAGCAACAGGCGCGTGGACTTCTGGTGGTTTCGCTGAGATATCATCCTCCCTCGTGCCGGGTGTGTATCGGCTTGATGTTCCTAACGCGGCATTTGCCGCAGGTGCATCTGATGTCACGATCGTGGTGCGTGGTGCCTCTGGCACGAACGGCGCGGTCTTGACGGTCACGCTGAGCAGTGGTGGATTGACGG
>Ga0247722_10001264_pt1 | contig 14173 bp, 9 predicted proteins | sample MSEWelMarce3H_FC_FD_189094 | JGI IMG/M metagenome (GOLD analysis project Ga0247722, IMG submission 189094) | Subsurface sediment microbial communities from gas well in West Virginia, United States - MSEEL Well Study Marcellus 3H_FC | ecosystem: Environmental > Terrestrial > Deep subsurface >... | reverse complement strand
GCGTTATACGTCTCGCGATAGTCATGCCAGAGTTGATGATGCTGGTTGGCAAAACTTTTTAGGTCTGATTAAAAAATTCCGCCGTAAACCGTTAAATGGGTTGTTAATTAGTTTTAGTATCGCCGATTTGTTGGCGCAAAATGAAACAGAGATACGCACCAATATTCAGCTGATTAAACAGCGCGTGACTGAGCTCAATCAAAAATTTGATACTGAGTTTCCTCTCTATATTTTTCTCACCAAAACAGATTTATTGGCCGGCTTTAGTCAATTCTTTGAAGATTTGACTCAACAAGAACGTGAACAAGTTTTAGGCCTGACTTTTACAAATGAAGAGGGCGAGCAATCACCACTTGATGTTGAATTCAGGCGGAAGTTTATTGAATTACTTCAGGCGCTGGAAAGGCGGCAGTGGGCCCGGATGGACTCGGAGAGAGATCCAAGTCGGAAAATTCAGCTATTTAGCTTTGTCCGGCAATTAGCAACGTTGTCTGATGTTCTTGCAGAACTAGTAGTGACTCTTTCCACTGCCGAAGCTGGCCAAATTCCTGGTTGTGTCAGAGGAGTCTATTTTACCAGTGGTACACAAAGTGGTTCTCCAGTAGACCGACTGATTGATAAATTAAGCCGCACCTTTGGTGTTAAAAACAAAGCACAAGTGTTGTGGAACAACAGTGGCAGAAGTTTCTTCGTACGGGATTTACTGCAAAAACTCGTGTTTGCCGAGGCAGACGCATCCGGAGTATTTGATCGATACGAAAGGCGAAGAAGAATGTTTTTCCGAGCTATGCTCGCTGGTTTCGGTATCGCTGCGGTTTTGTTGATATGTGGTTGGACTTACATTTTTTATCAAAATCAGCATTTTATTCAAAAGTCAGCCGAAATAGTTGAACGTTGGGACGAGAAAACACTCGCAGGTTACGCTGGGGCAGATATCAAGACAGTCTTGCCAATCCTCAATGATTTTAGGGACCAATTGGCGGCTCTCGATGAGATAGCGTCTTTTCCGCTTGGGCTTGGTCTATCGCAAACACCAGATTTGTTGAGCCGTTTTGAACAGCATTATCAACAATCACTCAATGCTATTGTGTTGCCGGCGTTACAGCAATCATTGGTGAATAGGTTGATGAGAGGTGATGATTTCCAGCGATATGCAAGCCTAAAAGCGTATTTGATGTTGGGGATGCCAGAGCGGCGCGATGCAGGTTTTCTGGCTGACTATTTAAATCAAGTACCGCTGTTGCAAGAACAGTTAGACGATATCGAAAAGGCGCAACTACAAAATCATGTGATGAGCTTAGTGCAAGGTGAGTTTGCCAGAGTTCCGTTAAATGAAGCGCTGCTATCGCAAGTTCGGCGCAGCATGCTTGCGTCGTCATTGCACCAGTTCTACTACCAGCAGTTTAAGCAGCAACAGCTGAAAGCTGACGCATCAATGCTAAATCTCGACCAGTTAGCGGGGGTTGATTGGCGTAGTATTTTTGTTGCCAATGATGAGCAAGGGCCAACAATATCAAATCTATTCACTCTTGAGTCCTATTCAAAATTAACGGACGGATTGCTCGATGAGTATATTGCTGAAGTCGGCAAAGAAACCTGGGTTCTTGGCACTGAATCGGCCTTTGATGCCAAACAAATTAAGCAACAATTGCTTGTTTCATATGGCAGAGAATATCAAATAGCCTGGCTCAGTTTTTTTAATGGATTGCAGGTTAAGAGCAGTTTTGAAAAAGCAGATGTGATGCAACAATTGGATGTGGCGGGTTCTTATAACTCACCGTTATTGCAGATAATTGATAGTGTTAGCAATGCGACCCAGCTAAATAAACTGAGTGATGCAGAGGCAAAGGCGTTGCAGTTGGCTGAAAAAGACAATAAAACTAAGCTACTGGCGAAGAATTTACCGAACAGTAATCACACAGCGACTATGGTTGCAGAACCATTTTCCCGTTTTCACCAGTTAGATCAGCCGGAAATTAAAGCGAATTGGCAAAAACAATTGACTACTCAGCTGCAGGATTTAGCTTTTAATCTGGCGCAGCCCGTAAATGAAGAAAACGCTTTGCTAGTAAAAAATTCCGTGCGTAGCTTAAAAGCGCTTGCTTACTCCCAGCCACAACCTTTAAAGAGTTGGTTGAATCAACTAGTGGATAACGCTGTTGGCGTCACTGATGCAATGGCTGCGAGTGAGGTTGCCGCCTTGGCGCAGGAGAGTAAAACGCAGTTGCTGGAGGCTTGGCGACAGGAAGTTCTGCCAGTGTGTCAGGCTGCGACCTCACTTTACCCTTTTGCGCAGAGTGCAGATTTAGAAATTAGCTTACAGCAGTTAGCAGATCTGTTTGCGGCAGAAGGTGTGTTGCAGCAGTTTTTCAATACCAATCTGCAACCATTATTGGTGTCACCTAATCGTCCGCTTCGATTCAAACCAGATATTCAAGCACAATTTCAACTACCCGATACTGTGCTGAAATTTTATGAGAAGTTGTTTCAAATCCGTCAGTTGCTTTACCCAAGATCGGGCAATGAGCCACAACTGAATTATGGTTTTACCCCGTTATTGCTGGATGCTAAAGCGACGAAATTCAAATTGAGTATTTACGGGCAAGAACTGGTATATCAGTTCGGTAAAGCCACTACGTCGCGAGTACAGTGGTCAGGGCAACAAGGGGAGTTGCCGGTTGAGTACGCATTTGTTCGTGCTGATGGCAGTGAGCTAACGCAAAGTTATCGCGGTGTATTTGCGCTGTATCGCTTGTTTGATAGTGCGACAATCCAGAAAAAAGATAGTCAAACCATTGAAATGACACTCAAAAAAGATAATTTTACGGCAACTTATCAAGTAACAGGCCAGGGTATGACTTCTGCGTTGCTGTTTAACGATCTGCGAAGTTTTAGCTGTCCAACGGTTATCTAGTAGAAGGATTAATGTTTTGAGCAAAGGTCTTTTGGGCGAGATAACTGAACTTCTGGTCATGCTGGCCTAGGTGAGGATAAAAATGGAAGTCGGTTACTTTGGCAAGCTACCTGGACTTGGCGATTTTCTGCAACGGAATGTGGCGCCTGAGTTAGTTCAATCTTTTGAAGATTGGATTTATCCTGCGTTTGAAGCCACTATTCAGGCGCTAGGGCCTGCTTGGCAACAACATTACTTTACTAGCCCTATCTGGCGTTTCGTGGTCCCAGCTGGGTTATGGCACGAATATGCCGTCACAGGTTTTATGATGCCCAGCATAGATAAAGCGAGCCGTTGTTTTCCTTTTGTGGTGATTTGTCAGGCAACATCCAATGTCAATCCATTGATGTGGGCGATGCAACTAGACGCTCAGCATCAGCAGGCTGAAAATTTAGCCTTAGATTTATTGGAAGTGGTCGACCCTGATCAATTCTCGCTGCAACAATGCCTACAACAAATTTATGCTGATTTTTCAGAAGGACAGTGCCAAAGCCATAGCCCGGAGCCATGTGCTACGACACAGAGTAATGAAATTCAGCGTTGCGCGTTATCAAACCAAGACTTAGTTGCCAGCCATTTTGACTTGTTACAACACGCATATAGCCAGCAATTATGCTGCTGGTGGACGAGTGGTGGACCAGAGCATCCTCCCTGCATCCACTATTATCACGGGCTGCCTTCAGCGGCAGCTTTTACTAATTTGATCTGCAACGAGAACATTTAATGCATAACCAATGGCGAAGTGTAGCCCTGACGGATGTTGGCCGGAAAAGAACCGAAAACCAGGATGCGGTATATGCTGATGATGTTCAGCGGATCTGGTTAGTTTCAGATGGCATGGGCGGGCATGCGGATGGTGCTGCGGCGAGCCAAGCCATTGTGGCGGCGATATCCGTATTGCACTTAAGTGATAACTTAATTGAGCGTGTGGTACAAATCCAAAAAGCATTACGTGAGGTCAATACCCAGTTACAACAGCATGCTGCCCAGCAATTGCAAGGACAGCAGACGGGTGCAACAGTCGTATTGCTGACAGAGTGCCATGGTTTAGCCGCTTTGTTATGGGCTGGCGATTCTAGGTGTTATGGTAAAGAGCCTAAGCAAATTCAACAATTGAGTTGGGACCATAGCCATTTGCGAGAGATGGTGCGCGACGGGCATATGACCGAGCAAGAGGCGGCAGTTAGTAGGCTGTCAAATCTCATCACTCGAGCAATCGGGCCGCACTCAGACGTGTTTTTTGATTTTATCGTGTTTCGTATACAGCCCGAGTCTTGTTTTCTGCTCTGTAGCGATGGCTTAACCAACGAATTAACCGACAGTCAAATATTCGCCGAGCTGAAACGTCAATCTGACTTGTCGACCGCTGGAGACGCATTAATTCAACAGACCTTGCATAAAGGTGCTAGAGACAATGTGTCGGTTGTATTAGTTAAGTTGCAGGGCGATATGATGTCCGCTGTACCTGATGATGCCCCCGTCACCGGCTGGAACAAGCATCTGCAAGAACTGAATCAGGCCGCTTTTCAAAACAACTTGGATGTTGAGACCTATTATCAGCATTTACAAAACGTCATCCCGCTATATCAAACGAAACAGCAGGGAAATAAATTACCTATTTCAAAGCAGGAAGAACTGTCAAAAGCTTCTACGCTTGAGATGAAGACTGTGGATCATATAGTGCAAGTTGATAAACAGGTAGGTAGGAATACTTCATGGAGTTTATGGTTGGCGATTATCGTTTTAGTTTTTATTGTAGTGGCCGGCATATTGTATTTATCATACTGATTGCAGTCGGTACAGATGTGTTGTTTATTTGATGTTTGTTTTAAGTATGGCTTTGAATGCGTTTGATATAACTATATCTCAAGATAGTTCAGTAAGTAGTTTTAATATTTATTTGTGTCGGGTGGTGTAATTACGTCTCTGGTTTTGTTTGGAGATGGCGTGATTGTCTATACATTCTGGAAGTGTGAGTCTTGGAGCTAAGTGGTTGCGCCGCGTTATAGATGTTAATTTTTTGTGGTGCTGTACATTTTACGTCGTTTAATTTGATTTTTATGAAATTATTCTAAATGAAGGGAGTTGTCCATGATTGCAAAATATAAAGCAGTACTACCGATAGTTCTAACAATGTTAATTTTCCCAACGAGCTCTGTTGCTGAATCAAAAATCGTTTTTGCACCAATCATAAGTTTGTCCGCAAATGAATTTGATGTGACAACAAACCAATTTGGCGGAGATAGTGTTAATTACCAATCCATCAAAGTAGGCTTAGTCAGTAAAGTGGAGAACTGGACTCTACGGTTTTCTAATGAACGGCCCTTATCAAATGAAGAAATTGAATTTAATCCTGTAATGGGCAATAGCGATCTTGACATTAAAAATCATGATATTAATCTATCGTATTCATTTGATAATGACGTGAGTGTGTTTGCTGGTTATTTAAACAATGATTTTAGTTTTACTAATAGAAATTTATTTGTACCTTTTGGGAGTCGAGCCGATTACTTGACGTCTTATTCAGAGCTCGGTTTTTACTATGGTGCTGGATATAGTTATCAGGTTGGCCCTGGGACCATTATTGCTACCATTGCTTATGCATTTTTAGATGCCACTTATACCGACAATTTCTACGAAGTCGGCTTACCAGGTCTAATTACGGATGGTGAAACAACAGGTCTAAGTTACAGCCTTTCATGGCAGTCAAATATCAATGAAAATCTACTGTATAGTTTAGGAATATTTGTCAGGAGATTTGACTATGATAGTAATTTTAAGTCTGGCTTGCCTGAATTCCCTGGACTGGGTAAAATTAATGATAACTCCTTTGATTCTCAATGGAATTTATCGGCCGCAGCATTAACATTTGTCTATATATTTTAATCGTATTCTAATAGAACTATAAGCTCATATTGTTTGCTGTCATCATGAGCTTATAGTGTTCGCTAAAAACCGATTATTTTAACTTTCTTTTCCTTAAGCGCTTTGATTTTATCGCGGCGTAGCTCTAGTTCTTTATCGTTAGGGAAAACTTCCGAGCTTAGAACAACTAACGCTTCACTGAACGTCACTTCTTTTTCTTCAATGTTTTTATCTAGAACTGTCAGAAGAAATGTATGTGTATTCGTCTTGAGTTCACCAAGCGTAGCTAATAGCTCGCTTGGAATTTCCTGTTTATTGGCGTTAATTTCTTGTAGAGTGATTAATGCTTTTTCTATATCTTCGTTTTCTAACGCTTTAGAAACTTCAATTTTTCTTTTTTGAAATAAATCAGATGCCGCAGCGTGTTGATTAGTAAGATTAGCTGTTTGCTCAGCGATCTGAACGATCGAATCTTTTGTAGATTTACTCGGAGGGATTTTTAGCCAGTATTGTGTAGTTGTAGTGTACAATTTAAAAAGTTCATCATATTTCTTCTCTTCAAAAAGACGTCTTAAACTTTTAAGAGAGGATTCATATACGAGTTCAATTAAGCGAGTATATTCTTGTTGCGAGAGCAATTTTTGAGTAGTGGGAGCCTGCAACTGATCTATAGCATTATCAGGAGTAGGGGGGAACAGCCTGTTACTATTTATCGCATTAACGATTTTATCGATCTGTACAGTTACATTTTCTTTAGCTGTTTGTTCAATTGATCTCATTCTCGCTAAAGTATCTGTTAGTTGGCTATTATTATCTATAAATTTCGTATCTAAAGCTTCCTCTAAAACATTGATTGCTTGATCGTAATTTTTATTTTCTGAAAGTTTCTCTACGGTTCTGTATACAATCTCAGAGATACTTATCTTAAGATTTTTTGTTTTAGCAACGCTGACTTTACTATCTATAATATAGTGTAGATCTTTTAATAAATTAATAATTTCTTGTGTTTCAGTTATTTTGGCTGTGTTGGCGTTGCCAATTCTATTAATAATTAAACTAACACGTTTCGAATCAGTAACTTTTTTGCTGAAGATTGATAAGAGTCTAAGGTAGTTGGTTTTGACTGATTGATGACTTGTTAGTTCTTGATATTTTCTGAGTTCAGGCATCTTATTGAAATAAATGTCATCAATTTCTAGTGATTCAATTTTTTCAATGTTTTTGTTAATTACATCATTTATTTTTTTTACAGCGATGTCATCGTCCCCATGAATGCTAAGGTATTTGTCTGCATTCTCATAAAACTCATAGAAATTATCTTTTGTAGAATTCATGGTATTAAAGTTCGACACGAAAAACTTAGATTGCTCGACAGATAATTTTTCGGCGTCGTTCGTAGGACGTGTTTCACCTGTGACTCGAGAATCGTTTATATCTTTAGTAATTCTTTTATAATCGGATGTTTTCCCGAATAGTTTCTCATATTGCAGTAGAAGTGTCTCTGCAAGGTAAAAGTTTTTCTCTTTGATTATTAATTCTATCTGTTTTACTGAAAGCTTTTGAATTTTATCAATAGCAATGTTTGTAGCCATCGCTCTTTCAGGCTGTAAGGCTATGATTTCTTTCAAATACATGACGGCATTATCATTTTCTGGATAAATTAGTCGGTTACTTTCTTCAGCTTGTTTAAAAAAATACTCTAGTCTTTCGATCTGTTTTGCTGTGTTTTTTTGTGCTAAAGAAATCAACTTTGCCTGTTCGTACTTTAGTAGGAAATTTGAGTATTCTTTATCATCGCCAAATTGATTACGTAGTGTGTCGAGTTCCGCTTTGATAGTTTCGAATTTTTTTTGTTGCAGTAAATGTTGTAACTTCTCAAATAGTATTTTTTTTGTCGATGAAATTGAATCGATCGCGACTTCATTATCTGGGTCAGCGTCTAGAACTGACTTAAACTCAAGAAGAGCTTGTGAAAAATTCCCACTTTGTAGATTTTTATAAGCACTTGCCAGTTTTCCTTGAACAAAAATATTTTCCGATTGATGAGAATGGTTTAAATAAAATCCAATGCCTAACATTACCCCTATCGCAGTAAGTCCGGCGTAGACAAAATTCATTTTGTTTTTGTCTCGTGTCACTACGTTTGTAGTTTTTGCTTTGTAACTACCTGAATTGCCAAGCTTATTTAGTTGTATGTTTTGGCTATGTTCAATACTTAAAGCTAAAATTTTCTCATCGATGTGCTTTATGCACTGAATAAAGCCTTCAATGACTTCTTGGCCATCGGCATATCTATGATCTGGAGATTTAGCGAGAATTTTTTCGAAAAATGGATCTAGTGCACTGAACGCCGATGGCATTTTTGGTATTGGAGCGTTTAAATGTTGTAGTGCAACAGCAATTGATGAGTCTGCATTATATGGAACCATGCCGGTAAGAATTTCGAATAAAACGATACCTAAACTATAATAATCAGAACGTCCGTCAATTTGCTCTCCTTGAGCTTGTTCTGGACTCATGTACTTCGGTGAGCCAACAGCACTTCCGACCATTGTCATCTGTGTGCCCATATCACCAGCTTTTGCAATACCAAAATCTGCTAAAACAAAGCAACCGTTGGCTCTGATTAAGATATTTTGCTTTTTTACATCCCGATGAATAATACCTTTACTATGTGCGTAGTCTAGGGCGCTACACATTTCATTAACTAGTTGGAAGACTTTATTGATGTCTACCGGGCCTTTCATTAACTCGCTTAGATCGCCACCCTCAATATATTCAATTGCTAGATAACTGCCATTCTCTTGTACAACAACATCATAAATTTGAACGATATGAGGGTGTGAAAGTTTTGCACAAATTTTTGCCTCACGTGCAAAACGTTCTCTGAAAGAAGGATCTTTATAGAGCGCTGGACTCATTTCCTTGATCACGACAAAACGGTCAAGCTTAAGTTGTACGGCCTTGTATACTCTGGCCATTCCACCAACGCCAATCTCCTCGACTATTTTGTAGTCATTTAAATAAAAGTGATGCATTTAAATCCTTTCAATTAAGCTACTAGAACCCAGTGACTGTGTTTTACAAAATTTTGCAATAAAGACAACTTATTCTAAATTAAAATAAAATTTCTACTCAATTGGTTTAGATGCTTTGGACATTATTTAAGTTTGATCATTCTTCGCTGTTCCCAAAATATTCGTTGTTGCCATTTACGGATTTGAGCAAAACATTAACTAATTTAAGTATTTGAATAATATTTGTTTATAATTTTGCTTTAATGCCATAGCGCTCAAGTAAAATTTTCTCATCAGCACGCTTTGATTCTTCTGATTGAGGAGACTGATAGGGATGAATTCCTTCCTCTTCGCATTCTGAGCGGGGTCTAAATCCTCTAGGCTTTGAACAATAAACAATATCGTTTCGAACTCGCTCGCCATAAGGCGTCAACGCGGGAAACTGAACCCCCATACTTATCATCTTTTGCTGAATTTTAAGCATTTTCTGATAAGCCTCGGTCGCTTTATCCATATTATTTAATTCTTCTTGAACTGAATAAGCCGCAGTCATTCCCGAATGGTCCATCACAAATGGATCAGCACCATGATCTAATAAATAAAGTGCTTCATCAAACTTAACATGGATAAAGTGATACAATACCGTCTGCCCTAAACTATCTTTCGCATTGACGTCGGCACCGAAATCAATCAATAACTTTAATGAATTATTGTCTTCTAAGTTAGGAACTCGGAAAATCAGTGTCCGTCCTTTAACAGCGATGTTTGGGTCCATACCCGCTTCCAGCATAGCTTTTAGGGCTTCGGTGGTTTTACGCCACATGGCAAAGCTTGCGACCGTTTGTGGGGTAACGCTGGTGTGAATTTGAGCTGCAGGATCAGCGCCAAGCCCTATCAACATTTGGATTGCCTGGGTATTGGTATCGGCTACCGCAAAAGCCAATAAGGTGAAGTTTTCTGTACCTGGTGCATCAATGTCTGGAAGTTTCTCTGCAAGCAGTTTGGCTTTTTCAATATCTTTTTGCTTAATAGCTTTCGCCACCGACAACAAATCCCCTGAAAAGAACGCTTCCGGGTAGGGTTTACTACGAAACATATTGTGTACTCCTGCTTTTGCAGTCAACGACAGCAACAAGGCTGCTAATAGTGAAAAAATGATATATCGCTTCATAAGTTAAACTGTTGCGCCAGTGAATGTAAGTCTGCTACTTTACGCTCTTCTATCCCTTCTCTCATCATATCCATACCGTGTAAGTCAAACTTCTCTTTACCTTTTACAGCCGCATAACCGGCCGAGGCACCTCCAACTCCAAAACCAAGACCAAGTGTCGTACTTGCACCCAAAGCCTCCATAGTTAAAGATTTAGGCTTGGGCAAGTTATGCGTCGTATTCCCGATAGCATCGGGTGCAAAGAGGCTTACGAGTGGAATATCTTCTTGCAGAAAAGTGAGTAATTCACCGTCAATCCGGTATCGGGTTATATTATCATCACTGCCTTGGTTCGCTCTTTTTACACCATAACGCTCAACCGTCTCCTTGTGTAATCCTGCACTGTTAAAGGTGGTTGCTAGCAAGTCCGCAGCTTTTGATGCGGCAGAAGCTAACCCTCCGCCCAAAGAGTGCCCAGCAATTTCAATTGGTAGAGGAGGATCTTTTTTGAGTTTCTTTCCAAGCCGAACTGCTCGTTCATAATACGCTGAGTCCCTATTTATTCCTTGAGGGATATTGGCTTGAGTCCAGTCGCTGCCACTTTCTGTCCCTCGAAAAATCAACACAGCCTTGGCGTTTGGGCCAAATACTGCAGGGTCAGGTATATACACCTGAGCTCGGAAATTCGTTTCGTCAATGATAAGATCTAGTGGGTCAATTCCTAAATCATTTAACTGCTCAGGGCTTGCCATTGACCAGCCTGAGTCTTTTTCGAAATCCTCAGCCAACTCCTGACGTCGATCATCCAATTTGTCAGCGGGCTTGTCGAGGGTATAAATATGATCGCTCAGCATCGCCTTTTCAGCCCCGTCCATGTCTTGGCTAAAGCGCTCTGCGGTTTTGGGTGCTTTACTGCTGGCATTAGTTGCAATGGCCTGCCGTGCTTCGCGACGTTGTTTTTTGGTAGTGCCACTATTTAAAATGTTCAACATTTCTTGTTTGCTTGCACCATTATTTACCGCTCTGATCAACTCTTGAGCAAGCGGTGGCATATTCTCAGCAGTCGCCGCCAGACTGCCACACGATTGGATTGCAGCATCTGACGCCAGAGATACAGGAAATTGTTGCTTAGCAGTCTGATAGCTATGCAATATTTTATCTAATACGGCATTTTTTGCTTTTTCAATGGTGACTTGTACTGCATCTGCAGCGTCTAATGCTAAATTGGCAGCTGATTCCATAGAATCCATTGCCGCGGTTACTGCCTGTTTAGCCGTATCCGTTGCATGATCCCAAGCATCCGAAAACACCTTACCAAAAGCCATTATTTTTACTCCTCACCAAGCTTAGTGAGCAACATAGTCGTATATTGTTCAAGCCAAGAAGTTTTATCTTGCTCTGTCAGATCTTGATCAGATAGACACTCGTAAACAGCTGGCATTTTGGTATCAAACTGTACACCTAAGACCCATGCGGCCATCACAAATGTTGCAATACTCAATGCTTTGGTTAGGCCATATTGTCTGGCAACGCCCATTTGTTCTTGTAAAATTCGCATCAATTCATCTTGATACATCGCCTCGATATCTTGCTTAAATTCTACTTTGAGCAATTCTCTAATTTGAAGGCACATCATTTCATCAGACAATGTAGATAACTGTTTTTCATGCACTTCAATAACCATAAACAAGATCCATCAATTAATAGTTAAACTTGCAGAAACAAACTTTGTTTTGCCATAAAAATGCAAGAGAGGTAAAACAAAGAGCTGAACCGATGTATACGCCATGTCTTTTTTTCGGCGATGGGCTAGACGGGGATAGTGCTGATACCAAAGCAAAATGCCAACAATCTAACTGATTTATCTGTTTTCGTTTGAATCTAAAAGTGTTCTCCGACTAATAGTCAAATAAATATTGCATCTAAAAATATTTTTTTAAATATCAACAACTCGGAGAAAAACGCCAATAAGTATGAAAATAATGCCAAAGCCGCCAACTATGTAAATCCAACCCCACAGTGAAAAAAAATTGTTTACTTGTGCTGCTTGTGGATTGTCTGGCAGGTATAGCAACTCTACTTCTTCACCCAATCCTATTTGCATACTGCCACTGGAAAGCTCTATTGTGTCACCATTTATCGTGAATTGAATTATCTCTGTTTGATTCGATGTATTTACTCTACCAGCAAAGCCTGATTCGGTATCCTGAGCTCGTTGGGTACGAGACACAGTGCTATAATTTATGCCTGTAACCACCCCTTTAGTAATGAGAGCATTTGCAACAAACTTATTTTGTTGTATTAGTTTAAATGCAGCCCAGCTGACGACTACTAACCCTAAACAGATCAAAGCCATACCAATGATCGTTTTCATCGCATATCCTTACAACACAATAAACCATTGACCTTGATACTGCCCCAAAAAAGCAGGTAATTCATATTCCACACCATCCGCATCTGCAGGAGCCTTTATTGTATGCGTCCAGTCTTTATTCAGTAACTGAACTAAGCGCCCATCTGCACAAACTCTGTAATCAGTTACCTCAGTATCATAAGCTGGTGCACTCTTAGCGACGAGAGCATTTGTTTGAATATCCCTTAACATATCATTTCGAAAAGCATTTTCACCGTAAGCAGGTAATGCACGCCCAAGATCATAAAGTGCGGGGCTTGATAAGCGAACAACTGTTTCAGCATCACCTTTAACGAAAGCTTGATAAACTCTTTTTGCTACTTCATGAATTTGAGAAATTGATTCGTTTAATGATATTTGCGAGCATTGCTCCCAATTCCATCCGCCGAACATAGGACCCAATTCTTTTTCCATTTTTATACTAAAAGGAAACTGAATAACGGGATTTTTTTCTTTATCGTATTCGAAGTTTAACTGCATTAGAAGCTGGCCTTGTCCATCATCACCAGCGAATGCTCCTATAGGGTATTTGACCAATTTTAAACAAGCTTTGGGCGCGTGTCCTTGCTCATCCAGCCCGTGATCTTCAGATAGTTTCCTTGCTGTGGAAGGTGTAAGCCCTGGCTTAATTAATATTTCCATTTGGTTTTTGCCATCTAAAAGCAAATGGTGTGCATTCATAGAATGGAAGTTCTCACTTGCTGTCATTCTTCGAATTGGAATATCATTAAAGTAGAACTCCGCTTCACAATGCTGAGTGTACAAATCTAAGTGAATCATAAAATCTTTATTCAGTATCATGAGTATTATAATTCCTGTTAGCTAAGTAAATAGCATTCTTCAAATATGTCTTTTTCCTTCCATAAAGGTAACTGCCACGGGGGCGATTTCTTCTTTTTGGCGTGAGTGAAATAAGCAAACAAATATGCTTCGTCCCGCTTGGACTTACCTCTAATTTTGAATGGCTTTACAACAGTAATTTCTACCGAAACAGAACCTGTAACGCCAGCCTTTGTATCCATTCCATAGCCAGCAGCTGTTATCTTGAACTGTCCATAAAATTCGATAGTTGCTTTCAAAGCATTAGTCCAAAGTACATCTTCTAGATCGTTTGGATTTGTCGAATTTTCTTTACCAATTTTTGTTACTTTTTGACTGCCACTTTTCCCTTTCAATGGCAGGGTTGTCTTAATTTGGCAGTCAATTGATACTTTTAATTCTATTTTTGCAATCACTTCCCAAGCTGGGTTGCCGAACCAGTTTAGTATGTCCGGAGAGCGGCATTCAACGCCGAAAGATGCAGCAAACTCAAACTTTATAAGCGTTAGCGCTATATTAATTTGGCCATAAACATCCACCCATTGATATTCCGCGGTGCTATGTCGTGAGCCCATTTCTAGACCCCACTCGCCTGCGATAGTGCCCGACAATACATCTAACTTTAAGGAGAAACCAAAGCCAAGTTGCGGCACCGCATCCTTCAATTCATTAAAAAAATTAAAACCGGCTACTATGGATTTTCGTGTTTTTATAATATTGTTTACAGTATCAATGCCGTTTAGCTGCCTGCCATTACGTGAGAGTTTAATAACTTCATTGAGTTTAATTGTATCTGTTATAGCATTTGTCTGATCTGATAGGGCTTGCGTCGTTTTAAACAAATAACTTTCTTTACTTTCGGCGTAATTGCTCATACGACCATCTTTTGCATAAGTCACAGATGAAGACGTGTCATTGCTCCACTTTTTTTTCAGTGATTTGTTTATTACCACTTG
>Ga0247722_10001263_pt1 | contig 14192 bp, 10 predicted proteins | sample MSEWelMarce3H_FC_FD_189094 | JGI IMG/M metagenome (GOLD analysis project Ga0247722, IMG submission 189094) | Subsurface sediment microbial communities from gas well in West Virginia, United States - MSEEL Well Study Marcellus 3H_FC | ecosystem: Environmental > Terrestrial > Deep subsurface >... | reverse complement strand
AGAAAAATTAGATAAAACTTCTATCGCAGACGAAATTCAAATTGATTGCGATTGGACAAAAACAACCCGAGAAAAATATTTTTATTTATTAAAAAAAATTAAAGTGCTTTCACAAAAAGAGATCAGTTGTACACTGAGACTTTATCCTTATAAATACCCAGATTTGATGGGTGTTCCACCTGTTGATAAAGCTACTTTAATGTGTTATAATTTAATAAAGCCATTAACGAATAAAGACCAAAATTCTATTTTGGATACAAAAGAATTAGCTCTTTATTTAGACAAAAAAAGAGATTATCCATTGCATTTAGATATAGCATTGCCTGTTTTTAATTGGACACAATTGTATCAAAACAATCAATTTGCTGGGCTGAAACAAATTGAAAAATCTGAAATAGAAACCTTTGCAAAACTAGTCAAACCCATGTGGTATGAGGTTCAAAAAGACACTACAATTGATTGGGAAGATTATTACAGAATTGGTGATCAAATAAAATATGAAGAGGTTTCTACAGAGACAATTCAAAAAACAATTCAATTAATAAAGAAAAATATTTCTTTAGATAAAAAAACAACTATCACATTATTTTCTCTCGATAACGGAACTTTTAATAAATATAAAGATGAAGAAATTATTAGCTTTTACGATTCTTTTACTAAGTAATACTATTTTTGGTTGCGGGTATTCGCCTTATGGTGAAGATATTAGATATTGTCTTTTTAAACCAAGTTATTTTAATTTTGGAGAATTTTATTCTTTCAATTACCATGCTAATTTATGGGGTTTTGATTATGATGATACAAACAGATCAAAACAATATGATTCAAATATTACAGATTGGTATCATCATTTAAAAGGTAAAGTTTCGTTGGAATCTATTGTCGATTACAATTTAAATTTATCAGTCATTGACATTCATGCGCAATCTGAAAATGAATTTATTAAGTTTCTTTTTACAAACAATAAAAAAAATGAAATTCAATATTTGATAAATGCCAAAAAATGTGAAGAGCTTAACTCTTGGCAAGAAACAAATCCTTGGGAAAAAGAGCATGTTAACATCCAGGAAAAAAATAAAAACTTTTATAATTTATTAGTAAAGACTTATAAACTCGAAAAAAACACCTATTTAAAAAGAAAGTATGCTTTTCAACTTATTCGAGCAGCATATTATTTGAATGATTATAAAACTATTTCTACAACTTTTGAAACACAATTTAAGAATTCAACCAAAGACTATCTTTATTATTGGAGTTTATTTTTCAATTGTTTTACAAAAAATGACCCAAGTAAATGGGTTGATGTAGCAAATATTATGGCTAATTGTCCAGAAAAAACAAATGCTTGTTATTACTATTTTCATTCCGATTTCAATTTGAAACAAGCGCTTACTGCTACTTCAAATCCAAAAGATATTGCAAATCTATATGCTTTTTCTTCGCTTCAAAAAGTAGATGAAAACCTAGAAAATCTTAAAAACATTTATCAATTTAATCCTAATTCTAAGTTATTTGATTTTTTACTTTTAAGAGAAATTAACAAAATTGAAGATTGGGTTTATACACCCTATTATACCAATTATTTACCTTCTGTCGAAATTTATAACCACTTCTGGAACGACTCCAAAGACAAGGTAACTACCCAAACCTTAAGAGCAAGATCAGAAAAAGATAGAGAATATGCTTTACAGGTTTTACAATTTATCAATTCTATTAATTTTGACAATATAAATAATAAAGCGTTATGGTATTCTGCTCAAATTCAATTACTTTTTAGGGAAGGAGCATGAAAAAATCAAAGCCCTTTGCATCGTTTCCAATCAAGAATTCGGTAAAGCAATACTACCAACTCAAATTCAATCGGTGGTTTTAAATAATATGAAAAACAATCGATTTATTTTTGCAATAGCAAGAGAATTAGAGTTTAGAGGAAACATAATAGACGCAGTTGCATTGTTATCTTCATTAGATTCTTCTACAAGAGATGGGTATGATTCTACCGATGTAGAATGGCAAGGAAATCGATTAAAAACAACCTCAAACCTAGAAGTTTTTTACAACTACTTTGATTATCTCGACTATGTGTATTCCGCCAATGAATTACAATTGATTATCAATAAATTAAACCAAAAAATGGATTCAGATTTCTATAAATCTATTTACAAAAAACTCAATACCGACAAAAATTATTTAATAGATCTTCTTGGTACAAAATACATTCGCGAAAACAATTTGAAAAGCGCTTTACAAACATTTAAAACCCTCGACACTACTTATTGGACCAATAATTACAACGCTTGGGAACGTGATAAATACGATGAAAATTTTGCGTTTGACCAAAATCCGTTTTATTCATTAAAATATACAACCGATTTTATTCCGCATAAAGACAAATTTATTGTCAACAAGCTTTCAGTTACAGAGCACCTCATTCAATACCTCGAAAAAGCAAATAATCCAAAAACAAAACAACCAGAATATTATTATTTTTTAGTTGCCAACTGCTATTTAAACATGACCTACGAAGGAAATTCTTGGATGATGCGCAGGTATTTTTCAAGTTCAAACTATTACGAAGGCTATGAAAATCAATCCTATATAGACGAGCGCGAATACAGATTAAAACTAAAAGCAATCCAATATTATGAGCAAGCCTACCAAGCGGCTTCCTCTCAAAAATTCAAAGCCCTCTCGCTCAGAATGATGGAATATGCTCAAAACAAACCAAAATTCACCCAATTAGCTAAAGAATTCCCACAATATTACGACGATTTATCCAGCTGTAATTCGCTCAATGAATATTTTAGAGTGAGTTACTAATATTTTTTTTTGGCGTGCCCTGCCAAATGAATATTCAACTTTTAACAATTACAAGTACGTAATTGGCAGGTCGGGCTATCCGTTTCAAGTCCTCGCAACCCTCCGCTTGGGGCTTCGGGTTGCTGTGGGCTTTCCACTTCTATCCCTCACGCAGTTCTCGTTTCAATGAAATAATTCTAAACAAATAGCAAAACCAACAACGGAATAACCAAACCTGCTGCGGCAAGTTTCCAGCCTCGTTTGCTGAAGGTGTTTTTGCCAACGGTAATCATCAACATGCCCGAAATGGCAATGGTTATTAACGAAATGCCAAAAATATCTGAGTAGTAAATCCACCAGTTGGAGGTGCTTTTGTGCAACTTCATGGTCTGGCTGATAATTGGTGTTTTCACAAATGTTTCTATTTCGCCTTTACCAGTTTTTAAGTCAATTTCGACATCATTTTTTTCAAAGGATATTTTTAATTTGTCTTCTTTTACTTTGTGACGGCGTATTTTGTCATCAATTCCCAATTGTTTACCAAGTGCTTCGGCAAATTTTTCGGTTATTTCTTGGTCTTTTGGTAGGTTTACTTTTATTGACTTGGTTGCTACGGTATATTTTTCGGGATGCCACATATCTCTGTGGTTCATCAAGATTCCTGAAAATGCAAAGGAAATGATAAGTCCTACGTAAAAGTAGCCTAAATCTCGGTGAATGTTTCGTGCGGTTAGTTTTGCCATAGTGTTTAGTCTTTTTTATGTATTTTTTTTTAGAAAATGTCTTTTGAAATCTACTCGTCATGTCTAGCCCCGATAGAGCCGATATCCTCCCGCAGTCCCGTAGGGCAAGGGAGATAAAGGCGATAGCGGGACAAAATTTCTGTTGAAACGGAATTGTCTGCTTCTAAAATTTATATTTTAAACTCGTCATAATTTGGCGTGGGGCAATTGGATTGATGCTGTAATTTTCGTGAACGGTGTAGTTTAATTCGTTGGTAATGTTGGAAAGTTTGCACAAAACGCTCCATTTTTTGAAGGTATAGCCTGCTGATATATCTAGAGTTGTATAGCCATTTATTGGGAAATCTCGGTCGTTGATGGTAACTGCGCCAGTGGTTGTGTTTACTACATATTGATCGTTCCAACCGCCAAGACGGTTGCCAATATAGTTGGCAATGGCACCCATAGAAATGCCTTTGAACTTGCCCGACGGAATGTTGTAAAAAAAGCTTAAATTGGCTGTATTTGCTGGCGTACGAGTCAATCGGTCGCCTTCAATAAATCCACCATTTACTATGTTGGTTTTGCTGAAACGGCTATCGTTGTAGCTGTAGCCTGCGGTGATATTTAAACCTTCTATTGGTTTTGCGGTGATGTCAATTTCGAAGCCTTTGCTTGTTGTTTCGCCATTCAAAACTTTGATAGTTGTGTCGGTATTTGGTGTAACGCCATCGGCTTTGAATTCGGCTGTTTGTGCCAAATTGCTATTGGTTATTTGGTAAACGGTAATGTTGGTGCTCAAAATTCCGTTCCAAAAATCTTTTTTTACACCCACTTCATATTGGTCAATTATGGAAGCTTCGATAGGTTTTAAGTCGGCTGTAGTTCCGGTATTTGGGGTAAATGAATTGGAATAACTAGCAAAAATAGCCGAGTTTTTATCGGGTTGGTAAATGAAACCAACTTTAGGAGAAAAAGCTTTGTCATTTAATTTTATACCTTTAGAAATGGTTACAGGACTTGCAAGAAAGTTGTGCGTTGCAACTTGAGCTTCTTGCCACGACCAACGAATTCCAGCCAGTATTTTGAATTTTTCGGTAAACGAAATTAAATCTTGTGCATAAATTCCGAAACGGTTGGTGGTAGTTATAGCTTTTTGAGTATTGACAGCTTTTGGCTCGGTAATGGTTTGATTGTTTGGGTCAAATGTAAAGACGTTTATTGTATCGTAGGTGGTTGGTGCAAACACAAAAGTATGTGCGGTAGCCACTGAATTTTCATAATCAATGCCCGAATAAGTTTGGTGTTTAATTTTCCCTGTTTTGAAACAACCTTGTAGGCTGATTTGCTCGCCTAAAATTGCTTCTAGGTTTTTGTATTGACCAAGAGGACGGCTCCAAGTTCCGTTTGGATTGGTAATTTGAATGCGCTCTGTACCTTTCCATTCACGGTCATAATTTTGGTACGACGAATTGAAGTTTAGCTTCCAATTTTTGGAAAACGAATGATTCAGTAGGGCAGAGGCACTGGCGGTTTTTGTATTTCCGTTGGACCATAAGGCACCATAATAATTGCCTCTTGGCACCTCATAAATTTGTTTTCCAATAAGTATCGTACCAAAATCGGGCGTCCAATCATCATTCATAAAATCACCTTGCAGGGTAAGTTGTGTTTTGGAACTTATATTAAACAAAAAAGAAGGATTGAAATAATAACGCTCTCTTTTTACAACATCCCGAAAACTTTCTGAATTTTCGTATGAAGCGTTTAATCGGTAGGCAATTGACTTATTTAATGGACCATAAAAATCGATAGATGGTTTGTAAAACGCAAAACTACCTGTTTGCATGGCAATTTCGCCTCCTTTTTTGAAAGAAGGAGTTTTGGTAATTAAATTTAGAATTCCTCCAGGAGCAACATTTCCATACAATAAAGCCGAACCGCCTTTAAGAAATTCTACTTTATCTAAAGAAGAAACCTCTGGAATAGAACCAGAATTGTAACGAAATCCGTTTTTAAACATATTATTTGCCGACATATCATAGCCACGAGACCAAAACGATTCTTGTGCGCCACCACGAGCCGAACCTACATAAACACCATTGGCATTTTTAATAACTTCGCTTAATCGAATGGCTTGTTGTTGTGCAATTATTTCATTATCAATGGTTTGCATACTTTGCGGAATATCCAAAGGTTTCAAGCCAGACCGAACGGCGCTTACTTTTCGTTTGTTCGGACTTTCTTTGATCACGATTACAATCTCTCTCAATGTTTCCATTTGTTCCTCCAGAGTAAAAGTAACTTTGGTAGTTTCGTTGGCAATTACTTTAATATCTTGTGTTTGTTTTTTCAAACCTTCTGCTTCAATGGTTATAGTGTGCAAACCAACAGGAAAGTTTTTAAAAAAGAATAACCCATTTTCATCTGTTTTGGATACCGATGCTTTTTTACCTAGCTTGATTGAAACACCCGAAAGCGGAAATCCGTCTTTAGAAATTATTTTTCCTTCAATAGCTCCAGTTTCTTGAGATTGACCTATAAAGAAAGATAAAAATGTAATAATTAATAAGTTGATTTGCCTTTTCATAATCGTTTATTTAGAATAATTTAAAATAACGATGCAAATATAAAACCAACTTTTTAATTGAACAAACTTTATTTAGATTAAATCTTAATAAATAGTAATTAAATCTATAACGCATTAAAATATAATATGTTATGTATTTGTTTTTTTATGATTTATTATTTTTTTAAAACTTAAGATAAGCTCAAAATTATACACAATCACTCATTTGTTTTGTAACCTAGAATTTAAAATTCAAACCTAATTTGACATTTCTTCCTCTGGTTGAGTAGCCTATATTTTCAACAAAATCAACATTCATTATATTTTGAATGGTTAAAAAAACGGACATTCGATTGGGTAGCCAATCGAAAGTAGTTGCAAAATTAATTAGTTGATAATCATTTAATTGCGCAGAAACTGATTGATAAGTAATTCCATCAAAAAATATATCTGTTCGGGCTGAGGTGTAAAGATAACTTAGATTTAAAAATAATTTTTTGGTAGCAAAATAATCCACCGAAGCGTTAAATTTATGTTTAGGTATCAATCTGTTTAATGCTTCGTCAACAGTAGTATAAGTGTAATTGCAATTAGCTTTAAGGCGATTGGTAAAGGTAAAATTAAGTTCGGTTTCTACTCCTTTTGAGCTGTTTTCACCTAAAATGTTTATGTAATTTGATTGAAAAGTTAGTGGATTTGTATAAAATCCAAAACTGTTATTTTGATTTCTATAAAATGCTACCGCATTAAAACGTAGCTTATTTTTATATACAATCGACTCAAAACCCAGTTCGATTGTTTGGTTTTGTTCAGGGGTTAATTGTGTGTTGCCATACTCAGAAAATAATTGGTACAAACTCGGTGTTACAAATGCGGTACTTAACGAGCTTATTATTTTGTGTTGCTTTTTAGAGCCAAAATGATACGAAGGGTTGAGGTTGTAAATGGTTTTTAAACCGTACTGACTGTGCGTGTTTAATCGGATGCCTGAATTAATGTTTAATCCGAAATTGGAGTTCCAAACCGTAGTTACATAAAAATCAAGTAAATTAAATTTTGCTGCATTTTCAAAAATTGTTCCGTAAGGCGTTTCGCTTTTCATATCAAAAAACTGATAATTTATTCCCGAAATAAATTGGAAATTTTTGTTGATTTCAAATTTATTTACCAAATCAATATGCGCATTTCTTGACGCATAACTTGATTCATCAATTGAATTTGTCCATGAATTAAATTCAGAATAGTCGCGTTTAATGTCAGAAAAACTTGCGTTGAATATAGTTTCACCTTTTAGATACTTAAACTTTGTTACATTCCCTACTTTTACTTGGCTAGTGGTACTTAAATTGGCCGAAGTATCATTAAAGCCTGTATTGTCAAATGGAGCATCGTAATCATTTTTAATTTGATCAAAGGTGCCAAAAAAATTAGTTGATAATTTTGAACTTAATTTTACTCCAAATTTACCTCTCAAATTTATTTTTGAAAATGAATCCCATTCGTTTAATTGGTCAGAACTAGTTGCAATTTGTGACATTCCTGTGGTTTCTATACGGCTAATGGAAGCCAAATAATCAACCACACCATTTGTTCCATCAACTGCCACAGATTGGTTAAAATCGTGTCCTTTTAAATTGTTATCAATTGCTGTTGTATTGGATCCTATGGACATATTTACAACGCCTTTTATCGATTTTTTTGAAGCTTTTTTTAGTTTAATATTAATTACAGCTGTTGCAGCTCCTGTGCCATATAATGTACTTGCGGCACCTTTCATGATTTCAATACTTTCAATTTGATCAATAGCAAGTAAACGTAAATCAAATTCAATGCTAATTCCTGATGCATCCGTAACAGGTGTGCCATCAATCAAAATTAATACTTGCTGATTTTTTCCGCCACGAATGTAATAACCAAGGTTTTTTCCGTTTGCCGACTGGCTGCCATTGATTTCAACACCTGCAATGTTATTTAAAATCATTGGAAGTGATTGACCTACTTTTTTTTCTAAGTCAGCAGCTGAAATTTTAGTAATTACCTTTCCTGATTTTTCTTTGCTTTGAGCAAATTTTGTGTCGGAAATAATAACTTCTTTCAATGAGTTAATGGAATCGTTTTGAATGCTTTGAGCACACAAAATTGAAGTGCTAAGCACACAAAATGCGCTTACAATTGTAATCTTTTTGTTCATTTTTAATTTAAAAAATGTTTTTAATAAAGGGAGAAAAGCATAGAAATACCCATACCCAAACCTTTTTTTCCCGAAAGTTTGTTACTCAATGTATACGGCAGGTCTCCTGGCTTGCGTCTTGTTGTTGACCTTCTCATCCGCCTTGACGAACAATGGTATGTAGATAACAACAAGCTGATTAGCTTACAGTTGCGGGTACAGCTCAGGTTTTAAACCTGATTCCCTTTTAATGCCAATTATAAAAAAATAATAGGCAACCAAATACTTTGCAAATGTAGTTTATTTTTTTTTGTTTCAAAATAAATAAGTCATAATTAAAACAAAATGATACTTTTGTAAAAAAAAAAGTGAAGTTATATTGTAAACTATTTTTCGTAATTCTTGGTTTTTTTATTGTTCATTGTAAAAATGATACAAAATTAAAACCATTGGCTGTGTCGTTAAATTCAATAAAATATGCCACTGGTTTTTCAATCGAAAAACATTCTAATTATAGCATTTTAAAGGTTAGTAATCCTTGGCCAAATGCTTCAAAAACGTTTGTTTATATTTTAAAAAAGCGAACTGTAATTTTGCCTGATTCAATTGAAAAACAAGGTATTATAATCAATGTTCCTGTAAAAAAAATAGTGGTTACATCAACAACTCACATCCCGTCTTTAGTTCTTTTAAATGAAGAAAAATCGTTAGTTGGTTTTCCTAAATTAGATTATATATCGTCGCCAAAAGTTAGAGCTTTAATTCGCCAAAATAAAATTACTGATTTGGGAAATAACCAATCATTAAACATCGAACAAGTACTAAATTTACAACCCGATGTTCTAATTGGTTATGGTTTAGATAGTAACAACCCAGTGCTTTCTAATTTGGAAAAAAGCGGCTTAAAAATCATGTTTAATGGTGATTGGAACGAGCAAAGTCCACTTGGAAAAGCAGAGTGGATTAAATTTTTTGGTGCTTTGTATGACAAATCAGTTGTGGCTGACAAAATATTTTCAAAAATTGAAAACGACTACAAAAAAACATTAAATTTAGTTAAAAATAGTACTCAAAAACCAACGGTTTTGGCAGGCGATATTTTTGAAGATAAGTGGTATTTGCCACAAGGCACAAGTTGGGGATCGCAATTCATTAAGGATGCCAAAGGAAATTATTTGTGGAGCCAAACAAAAGGAACCGGCAGTTTGGCATTATCCTTTGAAACCGTTTTTGAAAAAGCAAAAAATGCTGATGTTTGGATAACCTCAGGGCAATTTTCATCATTAGATCAAATGAAAAAAGCAAACCCACATTACACTCAATTTCAAGCATTTAAAAATAAAAAAGTATATTCGTTTAATCGTAAAAAAGGTGAAAAAGGAGGGGTTTTGTATTATGAGTTAGCTCCAAACCGACCTGATATTGTATTGAAAGATATGGTGAAAATTTTACACCCTGATTTGTTAAAAAATTACAATCCTTACTTTTTTGAACAACTAAAATAATGGTACAATTGAAAAATAAAAACCAACTAATTATTTTATTTCTTGCCCTGTTGCTCCTGATTTCGTTTGTATTAAACGTGGCACTTGGGCAAGTGTCTATACCCTTTTGGGAAATAATTTCTAGCTTACTATTTGGTGAGTCAAAAAACGAAACCTGGAATTATATCATTATAAATTTCAGAATCCCTAAGGCCATAGCTGCCATTTTAGTTGGTATTGGTCTCTCGGTTAGTGGGTTGTTAATGCAAACACTTTTTCGTAATCCGCTTGCGGGTCCTTATGTACTTGGGTTGAGTTCAGGCTCAAGTCTTGGCGTTGCATTTATCATTTTAGGTGCTGCGGTATTGCCAAATTGGATGGGAGTGATTTTACAATCAAATTATAGTATTGTTTTAGCTTCCTGTTTTGGGAGTTTGTTGGTTTTAGGCTTGCTTCTAATTGCTATCAAAAAATTAAGAGACACAACAATGATATTAATTGTTGGTTTAATGTTTAGTAGTTTTGCGGGTGCTGTTGTTAATGTGCTAAGCTATTTTAGTAATGCGGAACAGTTGCAACGATTTACTTTTTGGAGTATGGGGAGTATAGGTAATTTAACATCTAATCAATTACTTTTATTATCTTTTTGTGTAACAATAGGAAGTATTGTTAGTTTGTTTTCTATAAAATCTCTTGATGCTTTGCTACTAGGTGAAAATTATGCTAAAAGCATAGGTGTTAATCTATCAAAATCCAGATTATTAGTAATTTTTGCAACGGCAATTTTCACGGGGAGTATAACTGCTTTTACGGGACCAATTGCTTTTGTTGGTTTGGCAGTGCCACATATTGCAAAAATAATTTTGCAATCTAGTAATCATAAAATATTATTTTTTTGTACCGCTTTACTCGGCGGAATAATAATGCTTTTGTGCGACCTTGTGTCTCAAATGCCTGGTGCAAATTTTACTTTACCTATTAATGCTGTTACTTCAATTTTAGGAGCACCTGTAGTAGTTTGGTTAATAATTAAACGAAAACAAGCAAGAAATTAATTTTAATTATTTAGAAATCAATAACATAAGTATAACATTATCTTAACAAAAATTAAAAAACTAATTACGAAATTTGCAATGTAATTAGTTAGTTATAAAAATAAGTTTTGTTGGTTAGTTTAAAAAATGTCAGGTTTGGAATAATTTGACATTTTTTTTATGCTTTATTTTTAAGAAAATTCAAAACCTCTTCATTAAAAATTGTAGCTTGTTCAACGTTTACTACGTGACCAGAATTTTGAACCACAAAAAGCGTTGAACTTTTAAAGTGACTTGCAACTACTTTTTTTACAGCTGGTAAAAACATGTAATCTTCGGCTCCCATAATATACAAAGTTGGAATATTCAATTCAACTTGACGAAACCAACGCAAAACCGGATTAATTTCTGCGGTTAATTTGAACCATTTTATAAATTCTTTTTGATATAATTTTTTGGCTTCCGTGATAAATAAAATTCGGGATTGTTTATGATTTTTATTGGGCATAATTACAAAGGCAAACAATCGATATAATAGTAAATACGGAAGCACATACTTAAAAATATTTCCAAAAAGCATTAAAATTTGCGATCGAAAATTCATTTTTAAAATGGCTCCACCCATAATCATACTTTGTACTCTATTCGGATACATTTCAGCCAATTGACGAATCAAAATAGTTCCCAAAGAAATACCTACAAAATGAGATTTTTCAATTATAAGATAATTTAAAACCTCAACAATATCAGAAGCTAAGCCTGAAAAAGTGTATTTTTTTCTAACTAGTTTAAATGTATTTTGTGAGGCACCATGTCCTCTTAAATCCAATAACAAAACGTTATATTCTTTTTGAAAATCACGAATTTGTTTGAACCAAATGGCCGAACTGCCTCCTGCTCCGTGAACAAAAGTAACCCATTGATTGCTATTTATATTTGTGTGAATTGTGTAATTTATCAAGGGATTTGTTTTTTGTAAAAATACTAAATAAAAAGCGTATTAACTCATTATTTGTTGCATTTCTAATTGCATTAGTAATGCTTCAGCTCTTGCTTTTTGATCAAAATCAATATCATTAGAAGCATAAATAATTCCGCGCGAAGAATTTATTAATAATCCTACATTTGCATTCATTCCGTATTTACATACTTCCGAAAGGCTTCCACCCTGAGCTCCTACGCCTGGTACTAATAAAAAATTATCAGGAACTATTTTTCTAATTTCGGTAAAATACTCCGCTTTGGTAGCGCCTACAACATACATTAAATTCTGTGCATTTTTCCACCCTTTTGATGTTTCCAAAACGGTTTTGTAAAGTTCTTTTCCGCTGCAATCTTTAGTCTGAAAATCGAATGCACCTTCATTTGATGTTAATGCCAACATGATGGTATGTTTATTTTCAAATGCCAAAAACGGCTCCACCGAATCTTTGCCCATATACGGCGCAACGGTAACCGAATCAAACTCTAAATCATCAAAAAAAGCTTTGGCATACATGGTTGACGTATTGCCAATATCACCTCTTTTTGCATCGGCAATAGTGAAAATTTCAGGATGATTTTGATTCAAATAATCAATTGTTTTTTGAAGCGATTCCCAACCTTTTATCCCATACGCTTCATAAAAAGCGGTATTAGGTTTGTAGGCAACACACAAATCGTGAGTAGCATCAATAATAGCTTTATTAAATTCAAAAATGGGATCTTCAAGTTCCAAAAGATGGCTTGGTATTTTATCTAAATCAACATCCAAGCCTATGCAAAGGAATGATTTTTTGATTTGAATTTGTTCAATAAGTTGTTGTGTTGTCATTGCTTTATTTTAAAAAAAATGCCAAACTAATTCTTTTTAGATTGGCATTCATGTTTATATTTCAAAAGTAAATTAAAAAACTTCACTTTCTTTTAATTTTTCCATATTGTTTACAAGTTGTAACTCGTCAACAAATTTCTGAATTTTACCATTCATTACCCCATCCATATCAAAAACGTCTAACCCAATTCTATGATCAGTTACACGGCCTTGCGAGTAATTATAGGTTCTAATTTTTGCCGAACGGTCGCCAGAACTTACCTGAGATGAACGTTTAGTTGCATCTTCAATTTGTTTTTTGGCCAACTCCATTTCGTACAAACGTGAACGTAAAACTGTCAATGCTTTGTCTTTATTTTTGTGTTGCGATTTTTGATCTTGGCATTGAGCCACCAATCCAGTTGGAATGTGCGTTAATCGAACCGCTGATTTGGTTGTATTTACTGATTGACCTCCAGGACCCGACGAACAAAAGAAATCCACACGAACCTCATTCATATCTATCTGAACATCAAACTCTTCTGCTTCTGGCAAAACCATTACGGTTGCAGCAGAAGTATGCACACGTCCTTGCGTTTCTGTTTGAGGCACACGTTGCACGCGGTGTACACCTGCTTCAAACTTCAAAGTACCATACACATCTTCGCCAGTTACCTCAAAAATCACCTCTTTAAATCCGCCAGATGTTCCTTCATTCATATCCACAACCGAAGTACGCCATCCCTTGCTTTCGCAATATTTGGTGTACATTCTAAACAAATCGCCAGCAAAAATACTTGCTTCATCGCCACCCGTACCCGCACGCACCTCAACCATTACGTTTTTGGCATCTTCAGGATCTTTAGGTATCAATAAAAATTTAATCTCTTCTTCTAACAACGGTAAACGTTCTTTAGCTTCGTCCAACTGCATTTTTGCCATTTCAACCATTTCAGCATCGCTCCCGTCCGAAATTATTTCGTTGGCTTCCTCTATATTACCCGTCACTGTAATCAACTCTTCACGCTTTTCCATAAGGTCTTTCAAGCCTTTATACTCCTGATTTAGTTGTACATAGCGCTTTTGATCCGAAATTACATCAGGCTGAATAATCAAATCCGATATCTCATCGAAACGTTGTTTTACATATTGAAGTCTTTCTAACATAACTCATCTTATTTGGAGTGCAAAATTAGTAAAAAGATTGCATAAAACTAAATTCGTTTTTCATAATTTTAAACAAATTAATTTTACCTTTTTTTTATCCAAAAAAAACGTATCAAATACTTACATTTTTAGTAATTTTACCAAAAATAATAAACCTATGCGCATCAAATTTTCACTAATAATTTTGGGTTTCGCCCTACTTTTAATCAGCTCTTGCAACAAATATGATGCAAACGGAAACCTCATTAAAGACTACGACGAACTTGAAAAAGCCAGTTTTTTAATTGGAAATTGGCAAAAAATTGACAGTACTGGAACCCTTGAAGAAACCTGGAAAACCGAAAACGACAGCACATTTTTGGGAACATCCTATTTTGTTCAAAACAAAAAAGACACCCTTCATTCTGAACAAATTGAACTGATTGAAAACAACAAAAATCTAATCTATAAGGCAA
>Ga0247722_10001262_pt1 | contig 14194 bp, 8 predicted proteins | sample MSEWelMarce3H_FC_FD_189094 | JGI IMG/M metagenome (GOLD analysis project Ga0247722, IMG submission 189094) | Subsurface sediment microbial communities from gas well in West Virginia, United States - MSEEL Well Study Marcellus 3H_FC | ecosystem: Environmental > Terrestrial > Deep subsurface >... | reverse complement strand
CTTCCACCGCATTTTACACTGGTTCTATTAACCCAAATACGTCATTCGACTTCACTGGTGCCGACGGCGATTCAAACACTGATATTTATGTTACCAACTCTTACCCTCAACAAACAACTGATGGATACGATGATAAATCGTTGATTGAGCCGGTGTATCACCCAAGTCGAACCGTATATCAAATCACCAGCACAATCAAATACGATATTGCGAATGGAAACTTGCTGATTGTAACGCCATCCAAAAAGATTGACGTATATTACCGAAGTGGCGAGGATACAAGAGAGGATGATTCCACTCCAAATGTAACATTAACCGCCGTTGCGGATGCCCAAGCATCGAGCGCACCCTATATTACACAATCGTTCAGCAAATCGGTAAGCAAGCCATTCTTTGTCCAGGACCACGTCAACAAAAACACGGTAATGTATTGGCCAACCGGCGAAAATACTCTCATTGTCGTATTTGAAAACCGCAATGCCAGTGGCTACATTCCTATTAAGAAGACTGTTCGATTCACATCCAGTGGTGTTTGGACTAGTGCGGCGCCTGCATCAGCGCCTGCTGCAGCTCCTGCTACGATGCCTGGAAATCCAGTGGATATATCGGGTGGCCAATATGGCGACTTCTGGAAGTGGTGGAGTTATTTTAATTCCAACGCGGTTGGTGGTCTTTCCAATGACTACATGTTGAAGACCCAAATCGTACCACCGGTGTGCCCGTCTTGTCCAGCTTGCCAGGGTGGGGCATGTACGAATTGCGGCGGCCAAGGCGGTTCTGGTTCCATGGCCAAAGATGGTTCATCTCTCGCAATAAAGGGTGCGCCTGACTCATCAAAGGGAGCACCTGACGGTGGAAAGAGTTCGTCTAACGCGGTGAATGGTCCCTCATCCGCAATCGCATCAATCGGTAAAAGTGCCGGAGAAACAATCGCGGATACCGCTGCCATCGCAGGAATTACTGCGGTAGGTACGGGTGCAATTGCGGCGGACTTGGCCGGCAAGACCGTAGATATTGCGGGTAATGTAGTAAATCGAACATTTGACACGGCTGGTAATATAATTAATACGACTGGTGGATTAATACAATCCGCGGGTTCTGGTGTAAGCAATTTGTTACAATCAACTGGTTCTGGTGTCGGCAAATTGCTAGACCCCACACGTGTTGGGTATGACCAATCTTACAAAGGCCCGCGACCAGGAAGTAACAATACGGGAATCTATCAGCCTATGGGTACCCCGGCTATGGGTACCCCGCCTATGGGTACCCCTGCGGGCGGCAAGCAATCTGGGTCCATTGACCCATACACATACAACGGTGCACTCCAATCGAAGGGTGGCAATTTTCGCCCGATAACCACCGACTTCAGTTCTTTTGGCCGATAAACCATTAATTTGAACGAGCACAATCACTATTCGTTCAAATCAACATAAACGTATACCAAACTATTTTAATTAACCAGGACACAATGAATACCGAATTATTAAACACCATTTTTGAAAGAAACGCCATCGCCGAAAATATAAAATCAGTGTTGACGGCCTTTTCAAAAGACCACGCCAATCCGTCATTCAAAAAGGGATTCTACATCTATGGTTCTTCCGGTGTGGGTAAGACTCAATTCGTCATCAATATATTGAAATCCATGAACTACGACGTCATCCATTATGATGCCGGCGATGTTCGCAACAAATCCCTCATTGAAAACATCACGAGCGACAATATTTCATCATGTAATGTGCTGGATATGATGCATCGTCGTATCAAGAAAATTGCCATCGTGATGGATGAAATCGACGGAATGAACAGCGGAGACAAAGGCGGCTTGACCGCCCTGATCAAATTGATTCGCCAGAAAAAAACGAAAAAACAGAAGCTCGAAAGCATGACCATGAACCCCATCATCTGTATTGGCAACTACAATATCGACAAAAAAATCAAAGAACTCATGAAAGTGTGTAATGTATTCGAACTGAAAACACCGACTGACCCCCAAATGGCCAAACTGCTCGACCATTTTTATCCTCAAATGCCGGTAGAAAAAAAGGCCACCATAATCAATTATGCCATCGGCGATATGCGCAAGCTCGGATTTCTTCAACGCCTGTACGAGTCGAATCCGGAGATGATTGATGCGTCTGTTCTTCAGAACATCCTTAATGTAAAGACTTTCAATGAAGATACGACAAAAATCACCACTTCTCTCATAAGACAGTCCTACAGTATCGACGAACATAATGTGGTACTCAATGAGACAGACCGCACTACGGTGGCGTTGTTGTTCCACGAAAATGTGGTGGATGTGTTGCCGAAAGACCCGCGCGTAGCACTGCCTTTTTATCTGCGGTTCTTGGAGAATACGTGTTTTGCCGACTACATTGACCGCATCACGTTTCAGAACCAGATTTGGCATTTCAATGAAATGAGCAGTTTGATGAAGACGTTCAACAACAATCGGATATTCCATCAAGTGGTTGGGGAGCGCGCGCTTCCGGAAGTCCGTTTTACCAAGGTTTTGACCAAGTATTCGACGGAATATAATAACATCGAGTTCATCTACGATTTGTGTCAGAAACTGGATATCGATAAGAAAGATTTGATTCCGTTTTTCCACGAAATGCGTGTGTTTTATTCGGCGAAAAATGTGGACATCGTGGAGAGCACCCCGACGCTGAATGCGCTCGATAAGTTGTTTGAGACTTATGAAATTAGCAAGCTGGATATTAAACGAATGTACCGGTATTTAGACAAAAACGTGAAGAAAATTGAGGTGGACGAATTGGAGGATGATGGGATATAATGCCGCTCATGGCATTGACACTATTATTTTTACATAATATCCAATTGATAGAGGATATTATGGAAAGGGAACTCGTCGTTCCCTTTAAATCCCATACTTTGACGTTGTGTAAATAGTATGGGATTTAAAGGGAACGACGAGTTCCCTTTGACGTGTTCCCTTTGACGAGTTCCCTTTATTTGCTTATCCCTTTACTAAGCAAAAACTGCCATGTCATCGATGCGAAAAAGGGGTTCAGACTTTGATGAAACTGTAGAATGTGGTGTTGGAGGTTGTACCAAAGGTGTTGCTTGAGGTTGTATCAATGGTTTTGCTTGAGGTTGTACCAAAGGTGTTTGTACCACAGGTTTTGCCAAGGGCTGTACCGCAGGCACCATCTGTTTCGTGTTCTCCACAATGATCGCCTGTAACTGTTTGTTCATAAACTCCAGTTCACGAATACGCCCTTCTTGCTGCGCAATCATATCTTGCTGATTTCGCAACAATTCCGCTATCTGCGGTATAGTCAATACCACTGGCTCTTGTCCCGGCTGGTTCATCATGATTTGCCCAACTCCCTTCGCCTGCTCCTCCATCATCATCTTGGCACGCGACGCCTCGATTTCCGAGATTTGTTTCAACACATCCGGTTTCATCTTGGGCTCGCCCGGCGCATAATTCAACAACTGCCCATCAATGTCTTCCATGAAAAACTTCTTGATATCGCGCTCCTTGTCCAGCTTGATAAAGTCATTTACGGTTTTCGGCGAGTCCTTGATAAAATCCGGGTGCGGGTTATCGAGCAACTTCCGCTTATCAAATGTGTTGTGTTCATGTGAAAACACCAAAATGGTTTTCATCGGGTCCAATTGCGCAAATGGCACGGTATAGTCTTTGAGAAATGCCCTCTCTTCGGCCACTGCCGCGGTCTCATCATATCGCGATGTCTTTAACAACTCGGAACGAAAAGCGAATGTCCCCGCCGTCGCGTGGGTCGGGCCATAGGGTCCAAACTGTTTCATCTTTTTAATGTGCTTGAAATAAATATAGATTTCACTCGAACCCGCACACATGGCGTCGCGATTCTCCTGGAGCGTCGTCACGGCGTGCGAAATGCGCTCGGGAGGGTAATAGTCGTCATCGTCCATATACACGATAATCGAGCCTTTACAATGACTATGCATGAAATTGCGCTTAGCCCCGAGTGGCAGCTTGTCGGGCAGCGCAAAATATTTGATTTGCGGAACACCGGCCGCCTCGATCACGTCGCGCACTTTATCGGTTCCATCATCCACAATAATCCATTCGATGCGGTCCTTGGGGTAAGTCTGATGCGCAAAACATGCGAGCATTGTCGGGATAAAGGGGCGGCGATTGTAGGTCGGCGTACAAACGCTCACCAATGGAAAATATCTTTTTTTCAAGGCCGTTGCATGGGGTTTTGGCTTCACCATATTGAATCAGTAATTATATTGATTCAATATCTTTATACCCTTTCAGTTTTACACCGAGTTTATACATTCAGTCGGGCTTGTTCAGTATCGTGCTTCAAATGTTGGATGAGTCGTTCCTGGTCAGCCGTGATACCATCCCAGTCGATATTCTGAAAATCATTGATTCGGTCATCAATCGCATTTTTCACGTCTTTGATGATTTTATTGACAATGAAATATTCGCGGAAACCAGAGACACTAATCCCCAGAATGGATGCGATTGCGATTCCAAGCATCGTCCATTTTGCGGCATCCACATTGATGTTCATGATGTCCGGGATTACTACGGCAAACGCATAAATCATGATTCCATAAGGCACCAATTTGAACAGCCCCTTGAATCCGCTTTCAAACATTTGTTTGTATTCATTGTCGGAATAAGGGTCAAATATCACATTGCCCATATTCATATCAAAACTCATACTGCGCACACTATTAATGATAGTTTTTATATTGAGCGACTTGGTATCATAAGGAATACAAAAAACGGAATAGAACAATACAATGACCAAATGGATAAACGTCGAAAATGACAACATCGGCTTGAAAATCGCGGAAAAGCAAACAATCACAAATATCAGCCACAAAATGAACCCAATGGATTTGAAGAATATCATTCCAGTATTGTAGACAATTCCTGCGTCCGAATCCCAAATTGAAAAGTTATTGAACAAAAAATAATAAATAAACACCGTCTTATGTAATCCGGCGACTGCGGCATTACCATTCGATTTAAAAAGGAAGTTGTACACAGAATCTTTGGTCATTGGATTCGTAAAAATAAAATTGAATATTCGCGGTATTTCACCCTTTAAATACTCCACAATGGATGTAGAAATCATAAACAGTATAGCAAACAATGTTCGGTCCCCAAGTATAGAGGTCGAATTAATAGCCGACTGTAAATAATAAGGAATAATATTCAACATTGCATTATCAAAAAATCCAACCGTTTTCAACATGGCACCAGTTAAAATATAAAATGGACCGAAAGACATAAAACTGAGCAAACTATAGAAATCGACATTTTTGCCTGTTTTCTTCATTGTATAATAGAGGTTATATGCGACAAACAGGGTTCCGAGAATTGTAATCACTCGAAATATAATATCGTAAACAGAGGTCATCAAACTGGTTTTTTCATCATCGGACATTGGCGGAGGTTTGGTTTCGTCTTTTTCGGGTTCTTCTTCCAACTCTTCTTCTTCCGGCTCTTTTTCGGGTTCGGGTGAAGTATAAATGGGTGTATTGTCGATTTCATATTCGAACCCTTCGACTACCGAAGGAGACCCTTTATTCAATGTATCTTTGTCAGTCCAATGAGCAAATGCCGCCGCATAAGTGTCATATTCCGTTTCAATATCTTGTATCACTTTATCATAAATAGAGGTAAGTGGTTCAATCACCAATCCAGTCCATTTTGCTTTGGATCTTGGTAAAACCTTAATACCATCATCACGATTTACCCATTCCGTCGTCATTAATATAACTATATATATTCGATTTACTCTTTTATCGCATATACTTATCGCATATGTGATATATGCGATAAATGCGCACCTTATCGCGAATGCGCACCTTATCGCGAATGCGCACCTTATCGCGAATGCGCACCTTATCGCGAATGCGCACCTTATCGCGCATACATCAACCCACAATATCCACCAATAAAAGACAGCACATTGTACCTCTCTTCAAAAAGCACCATGTTATAGTTGTACTCATACATAAACCACGACCCACCCTGCCCCGGGCTATTGGTCGCAATGACCACGCCATCCGCATTACAAATCACATCATACTGGACTCGGTCAAGATTCACCGGCGGAACATAGGTATTCACCTCAATCTCAATCGTTTTGAACTTCGACATGTTGATGGCACCTGATGGCTGATATTTGCGCGAATCACTGGATAAACAAAAATTGTAACAATACAGGCCGGACCTAGCATTACTCGATGTTCGCGTCCATTTCTCCACATAATCGTAGACTTCGCGGGTCAGCAAGTTTTCACGATATTCGCCGTTGAATAAAATGCCCGCCGTCTCCAAAATCTCTTTGCGATTTTCCACTTTGAATCCACCCGTGATTTGAATACCAGACAAATAAGGCGTATTACTAAGAGAAGCACCCGGATAATTTTGATATGGCGTATAATCCACTTTATATGCGCTCGTCAAACTATTCGCCGTATTGTCTTTGACTTTATCCGGTGGATTGGTCACATTGCTCGGCAATTGATGATACGGCCAATTCGTATAATTGCTCCATTCATTACGCATAAATGCGTCATTGCGCTGTAAATACCACATCCAATTAGACACCATTCCAGATGATGGTATCTTGATTTTCTTCGCCCCAGTTACATTCTCGTATTTGTGCTCAATCACGTCCTTAATCAGATACACCTGGTTTTCCGAGGTAAACGTTCGCGTCTCCTCCTTCGACAAAAAACAATAATTCGCTAAAATATGGATATCCGCATTCCAGCCATTGGTTTTGTTTTCATAATTTTCGGCATCTAAATTATCGGACGGCGGAGTCTGTAAGAACCGATACAATTGGAATTGATTCTTTGTATAATCGGGTCGCATGAGAGGCAATCCGTTTGTATAATCAAATACGTCGCGAACTTGATACAATTCCTCGATAGAACGCAACGTGATATTAATGTGGAGCTCGTTGTATTGGAGCGCCGCCATGGGAAATGCGCATTTACTGTCCATAGTGAACCACATATTAATTGGTATATAGAGGGTACGGCCGCGAATCGACGGTTCTGCGCCTAAACTATCCGGTTGAAAATACGCGTTGGGATAAGCGCCCGACCGGCCATTTGCGTTGCGCGGATTATTGATATCATCTATATTTCCCGTCATTTCATTGAACAACTCCTTTTTCGCAGCGGAAAAGTCGCGGTCAACCATTGCGCCTAAATAGTTGCCAGAGTATCGTTGTAGCGTGTAGTTGCCACATACAATTTCGATCTCTTTTATCATATTCGTACCAATATCCTTTATCCATTGAAACTCAAAGGGCGCCCACTGGTTTATGGTTTGAGCACAAGGGTGATAGATTGGACTCCAAATATGGGGGAGTGTTATCACAATATATGTGTCCATCAACAACTCGGCATATCGTGGAATCTTGAAAGAAAACTTGGACTCCTCGCTCAACCGGAGATCGCGCAACCCATCATAGTCGATACGAAACTTTTGTAGTCCAAAATTGGTGATTTTATTGTATGTGGCGCGAAACATCGTTTTTTGACTTGGACCGCCATGTATAATTACATTATTGGCTCCCTCAGAAATAAGATTTAAAAGACCGCCGGCCATTTGTATATATTACAATGTTGGATTTAAACCTTTATACCCACCCAATTGTTTTTATAAAAACAGTTATGTAATAGAAACGACTAATTTCTGCGAATCGGAAGTACTCGTCTCAAATCATATGCTTTCTCCATTTCATCGATTCTCCGAATGTATTCGGACCGACCTCTCTCCGCCGCTTTAATGTATTTGTCATTTTCGGTGGTTTGTTTTTCTCTATACATCTTTTTGTATAAAACGCTGCGACGGAAATATTCCGCAAAACTGTCAATATCGTTGTCGATCGATTTAATATTACCGCTTCCATCCACATAGCGGATGGACCCAAGGCGGAATACATCAGGGGAAAATCCGCTTTCCAGTTCTATGAACATATTTTTGTCGCCTTTTATAAATGCGCATTTTTCTCGCGGGTCATTAAATACGATATCATTAATATGATTATTCGAATCAATAAATGGCGTAATATACCGCGATGTTTTTATATTATCATCCGCGTGTTGAATCGCGGATTCGACGGATTCTAATCCATATTTACCTTGAAACATACTCATAAAGTTTATTTTTTGTTCAAAGAAGAACGTCGTAAACATATTACGGCTGTTGTCCCAATGGTCGATCCCGATACCATCATCATATTGACTGCCCGGATACAATGCATTTTGTAGAGCAATTTTCAAGCCATCCTGGCGTTTATTTCCGTCCAGATTTCCTTGTTCATAAATCATAAAGCGCAACAATATGTGCATGATTCGATTGAATCGCCATACATTTAATTCGGCTCGGTATTTATCGTCATGTACAATATTATACTGTTTTCGAAACGGGTCATTCGCGACCACATTCCCGAGAATGGTATTATAAGATGCCTGGGTTGGACAACAATATTTCGCGCACAAATGGAGAGATGTTTTTCGAACACTATTTGATGCCAATGGGTTCGCACACAAACGCTGAATCTCGACTTTGCTTCGGGTTTTCTTCCCTTTGTTTACGGATTTCACACTTCCGCCACACAAAAGCAATTCGACAATACCAAGATGCCCATGTTGCGACGCAATCATGAGTGGTGTATTTTGCTGACAGTTTCCAATCAATGACAGAGATTCAAACCGTTTTAGATGGACATTGTAACTTTTGATGCCCGTCTTGTCGACAACATCCCTAAACTTGTTCAGAAAAACGGAGTATGGCAATTTTAAATCAATTGTTTCACCCAACAAGGCATTGATTTCGGCTTTTTGTGGGATATTTGGCGATTTTTCCCATTCATGTCCTTCCAAATGGACGCCGAGTCTCTGATGTTCGCCAATAAAGTATTTACACAAGGTTTGATATCCGTATTTTGCACAGAGACTGAGAGGTGTATTGCCATCGGCATCATAATCTGTCAACATTTCGATTTTCTTTGCGTCATCTACGGAATCCATGATTTGCTTACAAGGACTAACGAGACCGAACTTGGCGGCCACTAAGATGGGTGTACATTCATTCAATATGGACCACGGGATAATCATATCAATGCCGGATATTTGGGCGGATAATGACTGAGTTGCCATTTCCGATTCAAATATGCGAGTCAGATAAAATTGTGGAATTATACTTGTATCCACATCGGGTGTTTTATTGGGCTCGGGCACCGATTCGGTCATAATTTTTATATTGTCTTCCAAAATAGCCTTGATTACATTGACAAAGGTAGGTGGGGGTTTCGGCGGTACAAACTTCTCTTTTGTTTGCAAATCCTTAATGGCATTCATCATTTCCTTCGGTACTGGGCCATTTGGCAGTGGCGCGGGCTTGAGATTTCGTTTGTTTGTACTTGGCGGATTGCTCGAAGGTGGATGGCTCGAAGGTGGATGACTCGAAGGTGGATGGCTCGAAGGTGGATGGCTCGAAGGTGGATGGCTCGAAGGTGGATGGCTCGTCGGGGGTTTTGGCACAAACTTATCCGCAAGTTTAACCACGCGAGATATTTTATCTTCTTGGATTGGAGAATCCTTATTCTTGGAACTCGATGTTGCTTGGGTCGCCTCTTTGGCTTGGGTCGCAATCTCATTGGATGTAGGAAACCCTTGAAGTTCCGCAAAGGTTGTATTCGAAACACGGTTCTCTGGATTCGAAACCCGTTTCGCCGTATTCGAATCTTGATGTACCACACCAACAACATTGGCTTGGAATACCGGCTGTGCATTGACCACTTCTACGGGATCCACTACTTTTGCTACTTGTTCGGCATACTTAATCTCATTTTTGAGTCTTCTACTAAAACTACTCGCGGGTTTTTGCGAAGTCGCCGAATCTTGTTTCTTCATCTCCGGGTTCCTCATCCCCAGTAATTTTCGTATCATACCACCTTTTTTCCGCGTTATACGACCATTCCGCTTCATTTATAATATATTGATATTTTGAAAACCATTTCCTCTATGAATATATATTTCAATATGCATCCAGCAAGAGTTATCATCATTGGATTAACCGCCTTGACTTTAGCTTACATTTTGTATTCAATGTTACCCGGTTGCCATTGTAACCACCCAAAACCATTCGTTGAAGGATTTGGCGAGGCAAAAAGTCCCAAATCCGAGGCAGAACAGCTTCGCGCTAAATATGATAATGCGCCTCTATCTATCAAAGGCGGAATCCCCGAAAAATATTTAGACTTACCCATTCGCGAGTTCATCGTAAAATCGTCGTACAACAGTGCAATCAGCGGTCTTTATGCCAGCACAGACGCACTGAAAATAGTTTTGGAACGCGGATGCCGATTCGTCGATTTTGAGATATTCTCACGCAATGATACCGACTATGTCTCATACAGTGGCGACCCCGAATACAAATCAATGGGGACCGAAAATGTTTCCGAAAATCGATTGAAGTTGGCAGATGCCCTAAATACTCTTGCCGGAAGCGCATTTTCATCGCCAACCCCATCCACCAATGACCCTCTCTTTATTTTGCTGCGAATCAAAGATAACACGGAATCCACATACAAACGTATTGCCAAGCGTATAAATACCGCATTTAGCGAAAGATTATTTAAAGGAACATTCAATAGTGGGACGCCTCTCAAAAAAATACAGGGCCGCGTTGTCATATTTTTGGACACATTGAGCTCACCAAAATGGAATGAATATGACAAATGCGATTCAAACGACACCGAATGTTTAGATAAAGTGATTCATTTAGAGGCGGGAACAACCAATTTCCCTCTCTATGTGTATTCGGATTTACTGTCTCTTCCAAGCATCAAAGTAAATCGCAACACGAATAATTTTAAAACCGATATCAATAGTTTTATGATAGTTCAGCCGCCGCAATTTGATGCGATTAAGGCACCGAAACCGCATGACGCACTCGACAAATGGCATCCGCAATTCTTGGTATACAAGTTTTACCAGCCCGGCAGCGATATGCTTACAGAATATGAAGCATTATTCAATAAATATGGTACTGCTTTTGTGCCGATGTCGGTCTATATTGCGGATTCGAATCTGAAAAACGCGAGCACCGGCAAATAATTATCAGTGTATTTTATGGTATCCATCATACCATAAAATCTTCACAATTATATATACTCGCAGCAATGAAATACAAGAACGAGTCGTGTAACGATGACATGACATTTGAGGAGTGCGAACTCGCAATTCTGCGACATGCGGTCGATGAGACCGAAAATATCCAGGCAAAAAAAATCGCAATGAACCCCGATATCAAGAAAATCATCACCATCTTGGAAAACTTTCTGAAGTCGAAGCCTCTCATTTGCTACGGCGGAACAGCCATCAATAATATTTTACCAAAACAGGACCAGTTCTATAACAAGGACCTGGAAATCCCCGACTACGACTTCTATTCAAAGAATGCGCTCGACGACGCCATCGAACTGGCCAATTTGTATGCCGACGCGGGATATTTAGAAGTAGAGGCGAAGGCGGGCGTTCATCACGGAACGTTCAAAGTATTCGTCAATTTCACGCCGATTGCCGACATCACCTATTTACACAACGTGATTTTCGACGAACTGATGAAAGACTCGATTAAAATCGCCGGAATCAAGTATTGCTCACCCAACTTTCTCCGAATGAATATGTTCCTCGAATTGTCGCGCCCCGCAGGCGACGTAAGTCGCTGGGAAAAAGTATTCAAACGCCTCATGCTTCTCAACAAGCATTATCCCGTGAATAGCAAAATTAAATGCGATGACGTTGAGTTCCAGCGCCGAATGGAAATCGCCGATATCAAGAGTATGAAGGATGGCACGCCGGTGAAAGGCGCCTCGGAGAAAATCCACACGATGGTGCGCGATGCGCTTGCGAATATGGGTGCCGTGTTTTTCGGCGGGTATGCGTGCTCCCTCTATTCCAAATATATGCCCGCCAATGAAAAGCGCGCCATTGAGAAAATCCCCGACTTCGACGTCATCATCGAGGACATTGACCGCAATGCCATGGTAATCAAGGAGCAATTAGAGGCGGAGTTCGATGAGCCCATCACGCTGATTGTTCACGCCGCCATCGGCGAACTCATCCCGCGCCATTGTGAAATCAAAGTGGGGACGAACTCAGTGGCATTCTTGTACGAGCCAATCGCGTGCCATAATTACAACAAGGTCGTTGTTGCCGGACAAGAGTTGAACATCGCCACAATCGACACAATGCTCACGTTTTATTTCGGGTTTTTGTTTACGCAAAAGGCGTATTACCACCGCGACCGCATCCTCTGTATGGCGATGTTCTTGTTCAACGTCCAGGAGAAGAATAAGCTGAACCAAGAAGGAATACTAAAGCGATTCTCGATTGAGTGTTATGGGAAACAACCGGCGCTCGAGGATATTCGTGCAGAAAAGACGTCGATGTTCAAGGAGCTCGCGGACAAGCGCGGAACGCGCGAATATGATGAATGGTTTTTGAAATACAACCCAAATGTATCGCGCAAAGAACCGGAGACCAGCAAGTCGGCGCGACGACAGACGCCGGATAATGTGTTTATCGAAACCCCCAATGAGAAAGAGGCCAAGAAACCCAGGTCCAAACCCAAGACGCAAAAAGTGAAAAAACCCTCCTCTAAACCGAGGACGCCCAAAAATAAAATACTAAAGCACAAAAAAGGGTTTGTGTTCTAATTACGCGTTATTTTTGTAGATTTCGTCAATGGTCATGCCGACAACACAGGGTTCTTCGTCTTTTTGCCCAGACCACTGCGATAGTCGCGGGTTGCCATCATCCGTGGTTTGTACAAGTTGATCCGACACACTCAGCGACGAGTTATCCCACGATGATTCATGGAACGACACTTCCCCGTCAATGTCTTCGACAGCACTTTGAAATCGTTTCAACAGCTTCGCGAAATAGGCCGACTGGGTTCTTATCGTGAACTCCACACTCTTGAAAAACAACTTCGCATGGTCATCCAACACACTGTTGTCGTATTCCAGCGTATTTATTAAATTGCCGATGAAAATACCGGTCGTCGACCGCGTTTTGTATTGCTGTATCACCATTTCGTTTTCATTGTATTTCAATGATATCGAATTAAGAAGCGCGACAATATTGTCGAATACAAGCGCAATGTCTTCTGCTTGAAACTCGGTGTTGGGTTCCGTATCTTTATACACCAGGTGTTGTTTTTCGACCACGGGTTGGGAAATCTCGTATTTGGCAAGTTCCTTCACGATCATATTATAATAATGGTAGTAGTCGCGATATACGCGGTTTACCAACAAGGTCATCGTTTTTGTTAAACTCTCTTGTTCGGCGACAAACATTTTGTATTGGAAATGGAGCGCCTCCAGGCAAACCAGGAAATGTTTTTTTGCGCTATTAAGATGTATCATCTCGTCGTAAATCGTTTTGAACCGGCTGATTTTTAAATGCGCCGACATTTTGATGGTCTGTATTTTGCCGATTTGGTCGATTATTTTCACAAACTCGTTTTTCAACTCGGAAATTGTGGTATCCATATTTGTATTATATCCATATTTTTATCCATTCTTCGGGAAACATGGTGGAAACATCTTTGGGCACAAGAGGTCCGAACCATTGGGCGGGGTAGCACACGATTTTTCCGGGTCTCGGATTGAAATAAGCGCCCCACCAACTGAAACTGCTGTTCGCGATCACATGATGTTTGCTACAACTCATACAAACCAGCTCTTCCCAATCGGCGTCGGCTTTCATGCGAGACCACGACAATCCACTAAATAGAGGTGTGAACTCCGCAATTACGTGTTCGATATCGGCGGCGTCCTCGTCTTCGCAATAATAGTAGATGGTACCAATTGTAGGGTCGCAAGTCAAAATGTATTGGATGGATTCGGCGTAATAATCGTCGGGCAAAATGGGATGACAATCGGGTAATTGTTTGTAGTCGCCGCGACGAAAATGGACGCTGATGCTGGATTCTGCGAGTTTATATTTATTTATAAGTCGTGCTTGATGAGATTCGATATCGAATAATTGGAACAACTGATCCTTATAATCGTTGAAAAAGAGAGGACTCTGGAAATACCCATCGAGTAAGATGCGATTTGATACGGCAGTGGTGAATGTAGATTCAGTAACGATTTGGTATTCGGTGGACTCG